>Ga0190313_1001159_pt1 | contig 14408 bp, 14 predicted proteins | sample 4870071011_MG_FD_169989 | JGI IMG/M metagenome (GOLD analysis project Ga0190313, IMG submission 169989) | Hydrothermal vent sediment bacterial communities from Southern Trench, Guaymas Basin, Mexico - 4870-07-10-11_MG | ecosystem: Environmental > Aquatic > Marine > Hydrothermal vents > Sediment ...
CGGGAAAAACGAACGATAGGACAAGTTGAGGATTATGATCAACAAGGAGGGCGATGATCGCACATAGAAGTAAGAAAAACGGAAGAAGGGATATCATTTTTGCCGTGTAATAGTATATTACCTTCCAGTCGCTCATTCTTCAGCTTTCCTCCCGAAAAAAATCCTCTGGAGTTTGTGGTCCAGACCTATTTTTAGCAGGAGAAGAACATGGTCTCCCGGCTCCAATATTAAATCTTCCCTCGGCTGATATAGTTCGCCCTTTTTGTAGATACCAACTATAAAACTGCCCCAGGGCAGATGGATTTCGCTCAGCGGAAGTTTTGCGACGGGAGATTCCTGAGTTATGGCTATTTCAACCACCTGCGCCACTCCGCCGAGCACCATAAGTCCATGGTAGCCCTTTACCCCTCCGAAGAGGGCATAAGCCGCGGTTTCCGTCGTGCTCACCACCATATCAACGCCCAACTTTTCGTATAGAGGTTTATTTACCGGGTTGGAAACTCTAGCAACCACCCTTTTAACAGAATATGTATTCTTAGCCAGCTGGCAGGCAACAAGATTCGTATGGTCGTTACCGCTCGCAGCCACGAGCGCATCCGCCCTTCTTATATTTGCATCCTCCAGAAATTTTGCCTCCGCACCATCTCCATTTATTACCAAAACATCGTATGTCTCCGCGAGATACTTTGCTCTCATGGGGTCTTTCTCTATTATCACAACGCTGTGTCCGTCCTTGATAAGCAAATCAACGAGATGTTCACCTACTCTTCCTCCGCCTACAACTACCACATACATTGGAGAGAGAATGGAATAAAAGGTTTATAATTTTTGCCTGTGCATCATACTGCCTAAAAATCATCTGTGAGCCACTATTTTTATAACATCACCCATGCGTAGGACATAATCTCTGCCCAGTATTTTCTTCGTTTTCGCATCTATCGCCCTTACGAATTTCTCGCCTATCTCGGTATGCACCTTATACGCCAAATCAAGCGCCGTGGACCCGGGCGGCATTAGATACGCATCTGGAAGTACATTACCATCCTTGTCGCACCAGCGGTTCTCGTCCTCCACAGGATAAACCACTATATATCCCAGAGAGCCAAAAACCATTTCCTCTATAATTTTCTGCACACCCGTGCCTCCGAATCTCTGCATGAACTCTCTTATTCTCTCAAGGGCCTTTCTCTGCTTTTCGTTGAGTTCCTTCAAAATTTTGAAATCATCGCTTCCCGGGATGTACTCTATGTATCCGTTCATACTCGCCTTCTTTAATGTATATTCATAAAGAGCGCTGCAAGGTATTACTTTAAAATCCTCCATGCCTATGAGTTTTTTCACCAAATCCTCAGGTGCTTGATCAGCCTTGTTTGCAGCGACCACCATGGGTTTAGCGATATCCAGAAGTCTTCTGCTTATTTCTTTGAGGTCATCCTCGCTCCACTTCGTTGGTTTTTCGTCAAAATCTCTCAAAACCGCTTTAATCTGATTATACTTTATTCCCACGCCGGACAAAATTTCCGCAAGAACCTTCGCTATATCGCCGTGCTCCGTTTCCACTTTTCTTGCCAAGCGATGCCAGTTTTTGCCTATGATTGATTTGAACCACTCCACTATCTCCTCTCTCACGAATTTTATATCCTCTGTAGGGTCAAACTCTCCAACCTTTCCTATGTTTCCCTCGGAATCCGTGCTACCCGAAGCATCTATTACCAAAATGAATCCATGGGCTTGGCGAAGATCGTCCAGGAACTTGTTTCCTAAACCCCTGCCTTCATGAGCGCCGGGAACTAGGCCGGCAACATCTATAACCTCCACGGGAACGAATCTTGTGCCTTTTATGCACACTGAGTTTCTCGGATTGCATTCCTTTCCTATTATCGTATGAGGGCAGGGATTTCTGACATATCCCACGCCCACATTTGGATTGATTGTGGTGAAGGGATAAGAGGCTATTTCTATCTCGTGCATCGTTAGGGCAGTGAAAAATGTGCTCTTTCCAACATTCGGTTTTCCGATTATTCCAAGTTGAAGAGACATATTACCATCTCGCCAGAACCAGAGAAAACTCACCCAGCTTCAGGGGGCAATCTATTTCTCCAAGCAACTTTTCTATTTTTATTTTTGTCTCCCCTCTAAGTTTGTAAGGGCGGCAGTACTCGTAGTAAATGCATCCTTTATTCCTGCATTTCACGGGAGAGTATTGAACTGTGGACCCCTCTATCGCTATCTTTCTTGGTAATGCTATTTTAGCCGGAATTTCTTCAACTTCCACAGATACGACCTTCCCGTTGTTGTGTATCTTGCACTCATGCTCATTTCCTCTTATTCCCACAACTCTATACCACTTTCCTTCTTCCAGCCGAAGACAAACATTCTTCAGTTTGCATTCTCTACACTCCTGCGAAGGCCCAAGATACTGGAATTCCACCCCTTCCTTCGCGAATTCCACAGGCACAAGCGTAACATCCAATTACACCACCTCCGTGACCCTAACGAGTTTTTCCGCGGCCTCCCTCGTGAGACCACTCTCTCCAAGTATGGTGTATCTATCCCTTACCTTATGAGCCATAAGAAGAGCCTCTATTATCAAATCCTCATCCACGCCTATCTGCTTCGCCGTTACGGGCGCTCCTACTTTACGCAGTACAGACCTTATTTTCTTCCAGTCACCGCCGTGAAGGTACATCATCATTATCGTGCCTAAACCAACCAATTCGCCGTGCAGTGCCTTTCCGGGTGCGAGGTGCTCAAGGGCATGCGCGAAAAGATGTTCCGAGCCGCTTGCGGGACGGGATGTACCCGCTATGCTCATTGCCATTCCGGAAACTATTAGCGGCTTAAGGACCATCCACACGGAATCCTCAATCCCCGGCTTTATGTAGTCCACGGAGGATATGACGCTTTCGGCTGCGTATTTTGAAAGTTCGTATGCGGAGGAACTGAAATCCTCATTTCTCAATTTGTACGCTAGTTCCCAGTCCCTGATGGCAGTTGTGTTTCCCACCAGATCTCCAACACCAGCGGCCAGATAGCGATAAGGGGCAGTCAGAATAACAGATGTATCCGCCACGATTCCGATGGGTATTGCGGCGTTGAGGGATAGCGATATACCGTCGTCGTTTTTTATCGTGGCCCTTGGACTGGCTATTCCGTCATGGCTCGCCGTGGTTGGAACACTTATGAAGGGTATCCCCAAATCGTATGATGCCTTTTTTGCCAGATCAATCTTGCTTCCGCCACCCACACCGATAACAAAACTCGCCTTTATTTCTTTCAGAAAATCCTCAACCTTATCTAAATTCTCCTTACTAGCCTGTCCGACGGTTATGTTCTGAACTTCATATTTTTCGGAGAGTATTTCCTCAACGGTTTTGCCTGCCACGGAGTATGTCTTCGCACCGGTTACCATTCCCGCTATTCCCCTCAACCCGAGACGGGAGCACATCTCACCGATTTTTTCAATAACTCTATGACCACCGTATATCTCCCGGGGTAACTGGACCCACTTTACCTTCGTAAACGGCATGAAAGAGAAATAGCAAAACGAAGTTAAAAAATTTTTGGGAGGAGAATATCCGAGAATCAGGAGATGGCACACGGCCAAGAAAGTTCTCAGGATGCTTAGAGAACTTGGAGAGATAGGCTTTGCGTCCTTCGCATAGTTAATTACAGAGCATCCAAAAGTTTTAATTAGTGGATAGGAATACATGTTAAGTTATCTACATCGAAAGGAGGAGAGCGGAGATGGACTCAAATGAAATATTAAAAAAGATAGAAGAAAACAAGGATAAAATCAAAAAATTCGGTGTTAAAAGAATAGGGTTGTTTGGATCCTATGTTAAGGGAGAGCAGAAGGAAGGGAGCGATATAGACATACTGGTAGAATTTGAGAAAGGGAAGAAAACATTTGATAATTATATGGAACTAAAATTTTTTCTTGAAGAACTATTCAATTGTAAGGTGGATCTAGTTATTTTGGAATCTATAAAACCAGATTTAAAGCCATATATATTAGGAAGTGTAAAGTATGTCGCGGGAGTATAAAGCTTACTTAAGAGACATTCTTAATGCGATAGATAAAATAGAAAGATATACAAAAGGTATGGATTTTGAAGATTTTGTGGATGACGAGTTAATTCAAGATGGTGTTGTAAGAAACCTTGAGATAATAGGAGAGGCCGTAAAAAATTTACCGGGAGACATTAAGAAAAATTATCCGGAAATAGAATGGAGGAAAATAGCCGGTTTGAGAGATATTTTAATTCACGCGTATTTCGGTGTAGATATTGAGATTATATGGGATATAGTTGAAAACAAAATAGGAGAGTTAAAAGATGCCATAAAAAAGATACTTTCAGATCTAGAAGCGAAGGAGAGAAATAAAGCCTAACTTTCCACGATTTCCTCTATCCTCTTCTCCTCCTGCTTCCCACTCACCATATCTCTTATTATCACTGTGCCCTTTTTCACCTCATCCTCGCCAACGATTATCACTTTTCGCGCGTTGATTCTTGCGGCGTACTTCATCTGCTTGGAGAGGGATCTTCCCATGACGTCAAGGTCCACACGGAAGCCTTTTTCTCTCAAGGAATTCGCTATCTTAATCGCTGTTTTTCTGGCGGAATCGCCTATAACCGCTATGTAGTAATCCACCGAAATCTTTTCCTCGGGCCATACATCCTCCCTTTTCATTAGTATTTCAAGAACTGCATCTCCCATCGCAAAACCTACAGCTGGCGTGGGCTCGCCGCCAAAAAGTTCCACCACGCCGTCGTATCTTCCTCCCCCTAGGATTGCTCTCAGTTCTCTCTTTGAGTCGTGTGCTTCAAAAACGGTGGAGGAATAATACGCCAAGCCCCTGACTATTGAGAGATCCAGAATTATTTCGCCTTCGGGTTCGTAGGCTTCAACGAGTTCAAATATTCTTGAAAGTCTCTGATATTGCGGGTATTTTCCGAGAATATCTGAGAGTTCGTCGCATCTCCCGCTGACATCAAGTATCGTAAGCAAATCATCAATTTGCCTACCACTTAAGCCAACATCTGAAAGCATTTCTCTGAATCTTCCCTCCTCAACCTTTTCTTTCTTGTCAATTACCCGCAGAACTTCCCATAAGTTTTCCTTCACGCCCAACCCCTTCAAAATTTCCTCCATCAAGATTCTATCGCTAACCCTCATTATGTATTTTCCACCGAGATTCAAGTAATCCAGAATTTTCATAGCGAGGGCGATTACCTCGGCATCCGCTTCCTCTCTTGCGGAACCGAATATGTCCGCGTTGAATTGGTAGAACTCGCGTAATCTTCCGCTCTGAGGTTCCTCGTACCTCCACATTTTACCGATGGAATACCACTTCGCTGGGCGAGGTAAATCCTTTCTGTTCGCTACCATTCTGGCCACGGAGGGTGTGAGTTCGGGAATCAGGGTTACCTCTCTACCTCCTTTATCCACGAAACTGAATGTTTGCTGAACTATCTCCTCCCCGCTTTTTATTCTGAAGAGTTCCAGCGGTTCCAAACTGGGAGTATCAACTTCGTGGAACCCAAAACTTCTGGCTATGCGGTGCATCGTATCAAACACTTTTCGGCGGGCAGCCATAACCTCAGGATAAAATTCGCGAAATCCTTTCAATTTCTGTATTTTATCCAGCGTACTCACCTCTTAAACCTCCGGTAAGCCAGTTCTGCGCACAGAGATACGGGATGATTTAAATCGGCCACTGCGGGACAGTACGAGAATTCCGTCGCAAGTATATCTTCCACGCTGGCGTTTGTATACATAGCCATAGAGATAATATCCACCATGCTGGCTGCCTTCTCTCCTACCGCAATTGCTCCCGCGATTTTCAAATCATCGGTGAAGAACATTTTTATAATCAGTTCTTTACCGCCAAGAAATTCCGCGAAAGAATGGGCTTTAACCCTAACCATTTTCTGAGTTTTTCTGCCGACGCCAGCTATCTCTAAATCTCCTATTTTTGTCACGAAGGGCACCGTTGAGCCGCGATATGGAAATTTCACGCCTGCAATATGCATCGCAGCGATCATCCCATGTTTTGCGGCTACACTCGCCAACTGGGCTGGAATTTTCTCTCCCCATACGGTGGGGGCCAAAACGCAATCACCTGTGGCGTATATATTTTCGTTGGATGTTCTGAAGAATTCATCTACGAGTATGAAACCCTTCTCATCCATCTCCACCAGGCCTTTTAGCAGAGAGGTATTGGGTCTAACTCCCACAGATAAAAGGACATAATCGCATTCATAATAGCCTTTTGGAGTCCTTATCCCTCTAACTTTATCCTCGCCCAGGATCTCGCTCAACCCCTCGCTTAGATGTACTTCAATTCCCTCCTTTTCCATATATTCTTTAACCATTTTTGAAATTTCATCATCTCCGACATTCGGAAGAACATTTGGCAGGAGTTCAAATACCTTTACATCGCAACCCCTTTTCCTAAGGGCGTATGCCGTCTCAAGCCCTATTGCACCTCCTCCGATAACCGCGAATTTCGCGCCCTCCTTGGCAACAGAATTTATTTTCCTCAGGTCCTCTATTGTTTTAAGGGTGAAAACCCCATTCAGTTTAGAGCCAGGGAAATTGGGAACTATGGGTATTCCGCCAGCCGCATATATTAATTTATCAAATTCATGTTTATTTTCTGAATTTTCTTTTCTGTAAACAACATAGTCTTCTTCTATCTCAGTTACCTCCGCACCCAGAATTACATCCACATTCCTTCCCCGTGGTAGGGGGTGTATTAGCGAATCTATATCAGTCATTCCTTCAAGAGCGTAGGGCATTCCGCAGGGAGAATACGAAGGATATGTTCTTTTCTCCAGAACGGTTATCTTTATATCTCTTCTTAGCGCCGTTAACCATCTAAGAGCGTATATCCCGGATGTTCCAGCACCTACTATCACCACATGCATATTTTCCACCTATCAGGGAATAGAAAATTTGGTTAATAATCGTTGTGGAAACAAATATAACAATATTATAATTTATCTCAATCAAAAAAAACATTTATTAACCACTATTAATTATAGGTTATTATTAGGAGGTGATCTAATGACTAAATGGAGAGGTTGCATTGTAAGTTCGGTTATGTTTTTACTACTTGTTATTTCAGTATTCGGTGGGTTAATAAGCACCGGAAAAAATATTAGCAGAGATCATTTAAAGATAAAAAATTTAACCAACGGTTTAGTTGCTTACTGGGATTTTGAGGAGGGCAGCGGCAATATACTGCACGATGTGAGCGGGCACGGGAATGACGGCACCATTTATGGTGCGCAGTGGGTGGACGGTGTGGAGGGAAATGCCTTAAGTTTTTATAGATCTGAGGGAGATTATGTTAAAATACCTTCATCCGAAAGTTTAAAAAGTATTAGTGAAAGCTTTACTCTTACAGCATGGGTTTATCTTAAGAGCTATCCCGAATCAGGTTATCATGGAGAGGTTCTTCTTATGATGGAAAGACCCTCTAATGGGTATGAAGGCTCAGAAAATGGGCTTATATGGTACATTTCAGAGAGGGATTCTTATGAGGAGTACGCTATTGCGTTTAATTATGGTGGTGATTATGATAAAGACTTTAAAACAACCTATGTAATACCATTAAATCAATGGCATTTTGTGGCAGTAAAAGGAGATTCCCAAGGCAATTTAAAAATTTATGTGGATGACTCTGTAGTTGCAAGTGGAGAGTGGACTCCACCGTTCCCATTAGATAATTTAGAAAATACATGGATTGGGTTAGATATAGATGGTGATACAGATAAGACTGATTTTCTTGATGGAATCGTGGACGAACTCCGTATATACAACCGTGCATTGAGCGATGAGGAGATAAAGGAGTTGTATTATGAGGTTGCGCCTAAGGCACCTCAGAATCTTCAAGTAGAAAAAGGCAGAGGCTGGATAAATCTAATGTGGGATCCTCCCGAGAATAAGGATAGTGTAGAGATAGAGAAATACGAGATATACCGCAGCGAAGATGGAATAAATTACGAGAAGATAGGTGAGACCAGCCAGCTGAACTACAACGATACTTTAGTAAAGGAAGGTAAGGCCTATTACTACTATGTTGTTGCGAATACTGCAAGTGGTGTGGTTGGGGATAAGAGCGAAGAAGTAAGTGTAACTCTTATATTTCCTCCATTACCTCCTGAAAATGTAAATATCAAATTCGTTGGAGGATATGTAGAATTATCTTGGGATTCTCCAAGTGACAATGGCGGAAAGGATATTGAAAAATATATAATCTATCGGTCAACTGACGGGAAAAACTATGTTAAGATCGGAGAGGTTTCCGCAGACATATATATCTATGAAGATAGAAATGTTGTTCCCGGTACAACCTATTATTACTATGTAACCGCAGTGAACTCCGTAGGTGAGAGTGCACGGAGCCAGATAGTTAAAGTGACTACACCTGTAGAATTTCCATGGCTATGGGTATTTATCGGAATAATTATTGCTGTTGTAATAGTAACTACCATACTGACGATTCTAATAAAGAAAAAATCAACACCTCTGCAGCTACAGAACTACCAGCAACAACCACCACAAACAAATCAATAAACAAAAAATAACTGTAGACCTTTTTCAATCTTATATACGAAACTAACAAAAACCTCTCTCACAAAATCCTTAATACTCACGCACCAATAACCCCGTAATGATTCCCGCTTACGATAACCACGTGCATCTGCGCCCGGATGGGAAGTGCATTGAAGCGGTGAAGATATTCAGAAAGTACGGTGGAACTCATTTTAATCTGGTTGTGTCTCCGCTGAACATAAAATACGACGAAAAATACTACCAGAAAATTTACGATGTGACCGTTAAGATCGCGGATAAAATCCGTTCCGAACTTGGAATTTTCGTTCTGGTATCGCTAGGCCCACACCCAGCGGATATATCCGCCTGGCTCAGAAACGGAAACCTGGATTATGCCAAGGAAATGATGCTCTGCGGTGTGGATTTGGCCGCTAAGTATGTGGAGGAGGGTAAGGCAAATGCAATAGGGGAAGTGGGAAGACCCCATTATCCCGTCGCTAAGGATGTATGGAACGCTTCAAACGAAATACTTCTGTATTGTATGAAAAAAGCGAAGGAAGTTGGATGCCCTGTCATATTGCACACGGAATCCCCTACAATAGAAACCTTTAAAGAACTTGCTGAAATGGCTGACAAAGCCGGCTTGGAGAGGGAGAAGGTAATAAAACACTACTCCCCGCCTTTCATCCAAGATGAGGAAAATCATGGAATTTTTCCATCTTTAATAGCCAGCAGGAAAAATGTGATTGAAGCAATAAAAAAAGGAAAGAGATTTTTCATGGAGACGGATTACATAGATGACCCCAAGAGACCCAATGCCGTTATTCCCATATACTCCGTTCCGAAGAGAAACAGGATGCTCCTTGAAATGGGCCTTGCCAGCGAAGAGGATTTGCATGTGATTCATGTGGAAAATGTTGAAAAAATTTATGGAGTGGAGGTGAAAATTTGAAAATACTGGATGTTTTGATGAATTTGAAGTACGAGGAACGCAGAGGCTGGAAGAGAGTTTTACCGGGGTTGGCGGTGGAGACTGTGGCATCGCACTCTTTCTCCACGGCTTTCATAGCAATGCTTCTGGCCATGAAGAGGAAGGCGAATGTTGAGAAAGCAGTATGTATGGCTTTACTGCACGATATTGCTGAGGGATTAATTGGAGATATAACTCCAGAAATGACCAATTTTATTGATAAAGAAGACGCGGAGAGCAAGGCGATGGAATACGTTTTGCACGACTTACCCGAAGATATCAGAGATAAACTCCTCGCTCTATGGCGGGAGTACGTTGAGGGCGATAGCCAAGAAGCGAAAATCGTTGCGGAAGCGGACAAAATAGATATGCACATACAGGCGAAAAGATACGAAAACCTCGCCGATACATCGGAGTTTCAGAATTATTATCTTTACAGAAAATTTCTGGAGGAAATTAAGGGATGACCAGGTTTCCCTACAAACCGAGGAAAAATCAGCTGGAAATGCTGGAAGACCTGAAAAAATGTCTTGCAGAAAATAGACACTTTGTGGCGGAAGCCCCAACAGGTTTCGGAAAAACTGTCGTAGTTTTATCCGCCCTGAAATCCATAGGGGCGGAAAAAATAATTTATCTCACGAGAACGCTTTCGCAGCAGAGAACCGTAATAAAGGAATCCAGAGTACTTGGTTTGAAAGCGATAGCGGTTCAGGGAAGAGTTCATTACTGCCCGATAGCGAGAGAAAGCGAGGAATTGAAGAAGGGGGATTCCGAAGAACTTTCCAAACTGTGCTCCGAACTCAAAAAGAACAACGATTGTCGGTACTCCACAGAATTTGAGGGAGAAATGTTCAACGCGTATCCCGAGGAGTTTTATGAAGAATTGGCTTCCAAGGGAATATGTCCATATATGGCAATGAAATCGATGTTATCTTATGCAGATGTTGCCGTTGCCCCCTATACTTTCTATCTAAATCCTATCATAAGGAGAAAATTCATGGAGTGGCTATCTCATCCCAAGCCGATAGTTGTTGTGGATGAGGCGCACAACTTTCCCGAAGTTGCTAGGGATTCTCTTACTGTGGAGATTTCGCGCCGCTCAGTTTTGGCCGCTGAGAAAGAAGCGGTGGATTTGGGAGACCCCATGCTCTGCGAGGAATACCACGCCTCCGATTTTCTGGAATTAATTGTGGAAATGCTTGACGAATTTTCGGAAGAGAGGGCACTTCAGCCGTACGAATTTGAGAGCATGGCAACGCAAAGGTTGAAAGTATCCTTAGAAAAATACAGGGATATGCTTCGGAGGGGTATTGAGATAGGCGAGGAACTGAGGAGCGAGAAGGCGCGAAAAAGAAAACTGCCCCGTTCATTCCTATACCGAGTTTCTTTAAATCTCCTTTATATGTCGGAGGAGAGAGAAAATATGATAAAGATAGCCAGCGGTGGCAGAAATCCAAAAATAACCATGTATCCGCTGGATATATCTCCACTTACCCTTGATTTAAGGGTCACGGTATCCATCCATGTATCCGGAACTCTTTACCCTCTGGATTATTACAGGGATGTTTTATCTCTTCCGGAAAACACTTTCATGAAAGTTTATCCCTCCCCTTTTCCTCAAGAAAACTTGCTGGTTTTGTATGCTGAGGATGTCACATCAAAGTACGAATTCAGAAACGAAGAAACTTACCGAAGGATGGCGGAGTATATAAAGAAAATAATCTCCCTCGGCAAAAATACTGCGATATTCTTTCCATCATACAGATTCATGGGCGATGTTCTAAAATATGTGGATGGCGATATCGTTGTGGAGGGAAGAGAGGATTCAAACGTACTTCTGAGGAGGTTTATAAGAGAAGGTGGGGTTATCGCCGGAGTTCTCGGTGGCAGGTTTTCCGAAGGCATAGACCTTCCCGGAAAACTTCTGGAAATAGTTGTAATCGCCGGATTGCCATATCCCCAGCCAACCGTTTACAGAAAAGCCCTGATGAATTACTTTGATAACATTCTGGGCAAGGGATGGGAGTATGTTTTTGAAGCCCCGGCGGTCAGAAAAACAATACAGGCGATAGGAAGATTGATAAGGAGCGAGAAAGATAGGGGAGTCGCGGTTATACTAGATAAAAGGGCTTTCAGACTCGGAAACTATTACAAAAATTTTAAAAGATGTTCTAACCCACAAAAAATTATAGAAGAAGTTAGAAGATTTTTCAACGATTTCTCCTGCGTATCCATACTACGGTAGGTATTAATTGATATTTTACCCCATGTATTTTGCCACAGTCCTATCAACCATCTTCTTTACCTCATCACCCTTTCCTATCTTTTTGGATGCCAGAAATCCACGGGCGTAATCTCTTATTTCAAGGAAGAGGCTCATAGCCTCTATGTTTCTTTTTAGCGCGGATTTACAAGATGCTATATTAAACCTGACATCAAAGCCTTCCGCCTGTAGATCCTGAAAGATTTCAAGTGCCTTATCATATTTTTTGTTTTCATAGAGATACGCAGCGTAAACCCATTTGGTCATCTCGCATCCATCTTCAACTAAAAATTTCTCTCCAAGCATATATTTTGCGAATGCAAGTTCAAAATCCTCAACTTTTTCTGACTCTCTCTTCTCAATTTTCTCAATCTTTTTATTGATTTCTTTCAGGAAATTTTTGTAAGACCTGTTTTTCGGGTCAAGTTCAATGGCCTTTTCCATAAAGCCCTTCGCCGTAAGGTAATCTTCTAGGGCATCGTAGCATAAAGCCATCAAGGCGAAACCGCGGGCATCTTCAGCCCTCTTTGCGATGTATTCTTGAAGTACTTTTATCGCCTCTTCGTACCTATTATTCTCAAAGTAAAGAACTGCTTTGTTATATAGTGGTTCCAGATAATCTTTATCGAGCTCGTGGGCAATATCATAGCATGTGATGGCTTCGTCCAGCCTTTTGAGTTCCTTGAGCGCCACACCCTTATTATTCCAAACATGCGGTAGATTTTTGTTTATTTTAAGCGCGCGGTTGTAACAAAGCAATGCCTCCTCTGTCTTTCCCATGGAATGGAGAAGAAGGCCTTTTGATGCCCAGGCATGATAATATTGAGGGTCTATCTCCACCGCCTTATTATAGGATTTGAGTGCTTCATCAAATTCCTTCATATCTTCATAGCATAATCCCAGAAGGTGCCAGGCTTCGGCGGTTTCGTTTTTCATTATTAAATCCTTTAAAACTGCGGCCGCCTCCGAAAATCTTCCCATTCCGCGCAACGCTTTGGCTTTTATTATCGTTGCCTCATACGAATCTTTCATTTTAAGCGCTTTTTCTGCGTATTCCAGCGCTTTCTGATAGTTCTCTTCTTCGTAAAAATCCTTAGCCCATTGCAGATATTGATTGAATGTTTCGCTGCTTGGAAGTTTTCTCTCTTCTCTCAGATGTTCTTTACTTTTCTGGAGTTTTTCCAGAAGGTCATAATCCTTGAGCATTTTTTCAAAACCGTTTTTATCTACTATCACGATATCGTGTCTTTTCGCATATTTGATGGCTTCGTCATCGTATTCCCCCGTGGTTATTATGAGATACTTTATCTGAAGAAGAGAGAGGTCCACGATATCTGCTATGTCTCTTCTTGTAATTCTATTCTTTTTTATGAAAATTATGATGTAATTCAATTCCTCCGCGGGTAATTTGTATGTAGCGTTTACCGCTATTACCCTACCCCTCTGAACGGAACTCTTAACATTAAATCCCATTCTGTAAACCAATTCAAGACAAATTCTTCCGAATTCCTCATCGGATAGATTCTCTATCATCATTCACCACCAAACCTTTCTTTCATTTTTTCCCGAAATTCATCCGCTTTTTCCTTCTGCCCTATCTCTTCAAGAACCTCTATGAGGTTTTCATAGGATTCTTTATGCTGGGGATTTAGAGCGATGGCTGTCTGAAAAGATTGTATCGCCCCACCGTACTTTCCAATTCTTCGGAGGGAAATACCTCTTAAGTACCAAGATTCCCAGTCATCGTTCTTTATCTCTATCGCTTTGAGGAAAGTTAACTGGGCATCTTCGTATTTTTCCATATTCATAAGGGCTTTCGCCTTCTTTTTGATTATTTCAAAATCTTCCGGACTCTTTTTCAGATAATCATCGCAGAGTTTAACTATTTCATCGTGAGATTTTTCATTTTCAAGAATTTCCAGCAGTTTAAGAAGATAATTTCTTCTGCCGAATTTTTTATACGCTTTGTATGAGTATTCCTTTATCATTTTGTTGTTTCCTTCAAATTCCCCTACCTTTATCGCCCAGTTGTAGAGATTTGCATTCTCATCGTTTATCTCCAAGCCCTTCACTATGAAATTTTTGGCCATGCTGAGATAGTAATCCTCTTCAACTTCAAACGGCGCTAAATAATGCTCTCTGTGCAGATGCATCTTAAATAGAAGAATGGATAGATAGTGGTACGCCTCATCATCCATATCCAAACTTTTCTCTATTTTCAGAACTTCATTTAGAAGAGAAAGGTCCTCGGATGTAATGTGAGGAACCTCCGGGTATATCAGAAGTTTGAAGTACGCTTTGAGCTTTGATATATCTTCAATTTCGAAATTTCTTACCGCTTTATACGCCCCTAAACCAACCCACAGGCTCTTGGTCGCTATTAACGGATTCTCCACCCTCATCTTCTTTGTGCAGTTACTACATACAGGTTTCGCACTTTCTCCCCCGCACAGAATGCATTTCACAAAAAGAAAATATGATTAACAATTAAAAATCTTTCGGAAGTGAGTGGCGATTGTGTTGTCTGAAAATTATTTCGCGTGAGGTACACCTTCTTTTTGGTCTAATTTTTCGATGTATTTGAAGAAGTTACCGAGGATAATATCC
>Ga0190313_1001160_pt1 | contig 14381 bp, 17 predicted proteins | sample 4870071011_MG_FD_169989 | JGI IMG/M metagenome (GOLD analysis project Ga0190313, IMG submission 169989) | Hydrothermal vent sediment bacterial communities from Southern Trench, Guaymas Basin, Mexico - 4870-07-10-11_MG | ecosystem: Environmental > Aquatic > Marine > Hydrothermal vents > Sediment ...
AATGCAACAAGGTCTATCGTTGTATCAGCTGTGAACTTCAGATGCAGGAACGGATAATGCAGGGCCCATTTCTTTGTTAAGACATTGCCCAGCCTGATCACCTGCTCCCCAGCTGCGCTGAAAGACATGATTGTTTCGCTCACGCTTATCTTCGCATAAGAGCCGTCTGACTTCCGCCTCGTTCCTGAGACCGCCTCTAAAACAACATCACAAGCACCGCTAACCTTCACATACATCACGAGATCAGGATAATCTCGCTTTCCTACAACCAACGTATCGCCAGCACTAACGCTTTTGTCGAACACAGAAGCGACAGGATAAGCTCCAAGCCCCCACCGCTCCTCTACTGAAACCTCAATCTCACCCATCCTTTTTTATTTAGGCGAGAATATAAAAAAGGATGGCGGAAGATTGGGAAGCTCTATTGACCGGCTCGGAGCAACCTGGGATTGGCGAACTAAGAGGACGAGCGACAGAAACGCGCCTGCTCGCATACCCTTCCAAAGCGCTCACGAAGAAGCTTCCCGCAGGCACAACATTCATTAACTTCTACCAGGGTATCGTCCTATTTCCTGATGGGAGCACCGAATCCTTAATGATGCCCATTAAACAGGACTTACGCAGCTGCCTCTTCTACTGCGACTGGCACATCCTCGCAGAATTCCTCTCAACGGAAGGCAAAGTCGTCTACGCGTCGTATATCGCACCTGAGTGGCAACGCTTCTCTCAGATGCAAGGCTTCAAAACTCTCCGCCTGACCGCTGAAGTTCCTGTGTTTGTGTGGCTTGCAGTTTCCACCGTTGAAGACACAGTTCCCGACATAAAGCCACTTGCGGAAGCCTGCGGAAAGCCTTACATATACAACGGCTCCGTCTCCACCGGAAGCACCACGATCTCAGATGCTTACGCAAACAGCGACGAGCACAACATAGCGGACACTTTAGGAAGGAGATTCCGCGCAGGCTACATCTTTAACGAAAGCGATACAGCAAGCTTGTACGTGTGGTTATCAGTGGATGGCTCTTACACGCTTGAGGAGTACACGAGAGTTCCGCCGACATCTACGCTCGAAATCACAGGACGCTTTTACTCAGTTAAGGTGGGGGCGAGTGCGAATGATACATCCTACTCAATAAACGTTCTCTGACGGTGCGAGGTGATAATAACATGCGACTCGTACCTTTCGCCATAGAGGTGCGGAAGACGACATTCCCATCATACTCGCGCTCAGAGCAGATTTGGAGTTATCTCCTTGAGTTTAAGGACGAGGACAAAGTTCCACCGTTTTCAATTGCTAGCGCAAAGATTTACACAGTGCCTGAAGGGCATGAACTCCTCCTCAGGGGTGCTATGGTCGGAGTTACCGGTGAAGACGGCATCGCCTCCAATGCCACCCACAAAGTCTGGGTCGTTATCACTACGCCAGGATTTTTAGGTGACAGGTACGTCGTGAGAACAGATGCTCTTGTGCTGGAAAGTCAACTGGTTCCTGAAGGTGGCTCTTTGTATGTCTATTTTCACAACCAGAGCTCGGAGTATGTTAGCGTAACGATAAACTTCATCGGGACGCTTCGGAAGAAAGCGCAGTGAGTTTCACTTTAGGCCATCCCAATTTTCCACTTTCCCGCCACTTTTCCACCCACTCCTTATCCTGCACTTTCTCCTTTAGCGCAGATAAAACCCGCACCCAATCAAATCTCTTATGCTTCAGCATATCCTCATAAACCACGGCAGAGAAGAAATCGTTCCAGGGGTGAGAAAAGTAGCAGAACTCGATCAGATTGTCAGGCAAACCTAATGCAAGATGAATAAACTCATGCACAATCCTCTTCTTAGCCTCATCCTCACTCTTCTCTAACGCTTTCTTCCACCACCGACCCGCATAAATCCTGTTTGGAGGTTCGCAGTAGATGTCAAAGTCTTTATCCGCGTAGGTAAAGTGGATTGAGCCGAGATTAAAGTATTGCAAGCACCTGAGCAGAAACTCTCGGAGCATCTCTCTAGAGCCACAAGATGGCCGCTTTACCTTCTTCACCCGCCTCGCTTACCTCCCGCCCCTCTTCCCTTACACCATCGCTTGCACTCTTGTACTTCTCCTCTGCTTTTTCCCTCTCCGCGCTCTTTCTCTTCAGCTCTTCCAGGAGTCCTCTAACCTTCCAATACTTCTCACCCTCTTCTAGGGGTATGAGTATTGGAAGTTCCTTAACAAACTTCTTAATCGTGGGATCATAAATCCACTCCTTCCCCTTAACCGTGATGATCAGCCAAGCGTGATTCTTCACTTTTATCCCGTCCTTGTGGACATCTCCATAAACTATGACGGGGTTGTAATCTTTCAACTTCTTCTTCGCATAGACAGATGCGAGGTAGCAAGCTCTCTTGCTATAGATAATCTTCTTGACGTAATTCTGCACATCTTTGATAAGCTCTTTGATTTTGTTCTCATCTGCTCTGTTGCCCCCACCTTCTTCGCTTCCACCTATGCCTTTGCCTTTAGCCCTGCCTTTTTCCTTAACCTCTTCCTTTTTCTCCTTCTTTTTCTCCCCCTCCTTCTCTCTCTCTCCTTTCTCTATCTTCTTCAGTCCTTTCCTCACAAGCTGAGCGGTGAGGGTTGTGAGAATAACTTTTGGGATTACTTCAACAAGTCCTAACTCTCCCCTCTCTTTTTTTAACTCCTTCAGCCTTTTGAGTGCTGCTGACAAAATATCTTTCCGCCCTTCTGCAAGCGTGTAAGCCGCCTTTATATCCTTTTCCTCAGCTTCGGGGTGTATGCGAAACACCGCATCTCGGAAGGCTTCGTATCTCACCTCGGCCATTCCCCACCACCTTAGCCGTAAATCCAATCTCTCACGCAATATTTACCACCAATCAAAAAAAGCCTTCTTCCGTCTGGCGAAGCACAAAGCAGAGGTTCAGAGCCAGGCTCGAAGCGAACACCCCAATCACCGAAACGGTGCACATACTCCTGCTGTTTCTTCTTTGTTGGTGGTGCGGGACGATACATGATTGCTGTGCATCTACCAAGAACGACCAACACTTTTGGAATCTCTCGCTCCACACGAACCTTGATAATCCTGTCTGCGGGAACGCCGTGAAAGGCCTCTCGGAGCTTCAGCGCCCGCTCCAACTCTTTCTCCGCCATTTTAACTTCATCCGCTCAAACTTCTAAAAGAGCTTTTAGTCTTTTGAACTCTCTCTCGATCTCTTTTTCTATCTTTTCTACTTCCTTACGAGTAGATTTTTGAATTAGCGCAGAAAGACGTTTGCACAACATTATCTTTTCCTCTTTTGACAGACCTCGTATGAATTTGACGAAGGCCGGGTCCCCCTTGTAGTATATCTTCCAGCCACTAGGGGTGCGAACGCACTTCAGATAGCGTTTTGAGGATGAGATGAAGACTGCAGCTTTCCCCCTCATCCCTCCTCACTTAGCAAACTATCCATGTGTTTTCTCGCCTCTTCAAGGGAGTGGAATAGGTTGCATGTTATCTCCCCTTCTTCCTTAGTTTTTTCCCCTATTTTGAGGCTGTAATACCCTCTTATCTCATCCACTTTTTTCACCACCCCCTACCACTTTATCTAAACATTATCGTAATAAAAAGAGATAGAAAAGTCACAAAAAACCCAACAAAAAGCTTTAGATAAATATCAAACCTCCTCTCCAACCTCTCAACCCTTCTCTCCACCCTATCAATCGAACTGTGCAGCTCGTTCGAAATGTACACTCTCAGATAGTTCACACTCTCCTCTAAGCGTGCAACTCGCTCTCTGAGTGCCGCCATCTCTTCCCTTATCTCATCGTTTGCACCGTCAGCACATTTCTCACTCATTACTCTTTCTCACCTCCTATTGCCTCCCGTATACTACGAACAAGCCGTATCAGAACCGGTGCAAGCATCAAGACAATAACACCGACCAAACCCCACTTGATCCAGTCACCCGGTATTCCGAAGAACTTTCCAATCTTGTCAAAGATCGAAGGCTTCGTTACTGCCGTCGGCATCATTGTGGGTGCTACTGCAGGTGGCGGTGCTATAGGCTTCTGCAATATTTGTTGAGCAGCTTGCATTTTCTGCTGCGCAGCCACGAGTGCTGCTTGAGCTGCAGCTCTCTCTGCGGGCGTAGCCGCCGTCATCAACCTCTGCTGAGCCTGTTGATATTGCCGTGCCGCCTCAGCATACATCTGCTGCGCAGCCCTCTTTTGCTCTTCTTGTACTCTTATCCATTGTGTTGCAACTTTAGCTTGCTCTCTGGCCTGCGCAGTCCTCTGTTTCTCCTGCTCGGCTTTAGCGTTCTCTCTGAACCATGAGGTAATAGCTGCGATGATTGCGGCAGCAGCACCCATAGCTCCAATTATAACCGCTGCTACCGCTGGCGCAATACCGAGCTCCAAACCCCTTAGCCTGTGTCTGCGGCGCCTACGACGTCTGTAGCGCCTTCTCCGATACCTCCTCCGGTATCTGCGATAACGCCTTCTGTAACTGCGATACCTCCTCCTGTACCTCCGATACCTCCTCCGGTATCTGCGATAGCGCCTTCTGTAACTGCGATACCTCCTCCTGTACCTGTAATATCTTCTCCGATACCTCCGGTATCTGCGATAGCGTCTCCTGTACGCTCTGTAGGCTCTCCGATAGCGCCTGTAGAGTCTCCACCTCCTGTAATAGCGCAATCTTCGCCTGAGGTGGCGTAAGCGTCTACGCTCTCTCAGAGCTCTACGCTTGTATCTGTAGGCGTACCTCCGAGCTCTTAACCCTTTATACGCGGCACTTAACGCCCTTCTTCGCTCTCTTAAGGCTCTACGCCTGTAAACTCTCGCTTTCTCGGCAGCTCTTGCAGCTCTTACGCCCTTCGCTTGTATCTTCGGACAGTATCTCGCAACGACAGGCCACGCAGGCGCCAGCGCCACTTTGAGCGCTGCGCACTTGTGCAAAATAGCCTGCCTCTTCCGCTCAAGCGCTGGCGTCGCCCCTCTTTGTCGAGAGATACGATTGCATAGTGAGAGCGCTAAGCATACCTTGCGTAGAGCGCTCCAGAATCTATCTCCAACCCATTTAAACGACCCTTTTACCGCAGATGCAACTCTACCCGCAGCAGATCTTACAGCCGATACGGCGCGATGAGCACCAGCAGCAATAGCCCCCCCAATCTTTCTGAAGACGTCGAAAAACCCTAGCTCCTCACCGAGACCGCTGAGCATCCGCTTGCGAGCTCTCGCTACGACCTTGCGAGCGGCAACCTTACTTGCTCTTACACTCTTCGCAGCCTCTACTCTCGCTCTATGCAAGAGAAGAATGCCTCGCTCAATTAATGAGGGTTGTTGCGTTCGAATGCCTCGTATTAAAAGCCTTAGACCCTTCTTATACGCTCTGTGAGCTCTCCTTAACCTCCTTAATCCCGCCTTTACTACGCTCCTTCTCGCTTTCTCGTAAAAATAGTGGAGGGATGAGCGAGGGGGAAGCTCACCCTGCACAGATTGAGATAGAGCGGCTAGCGCTTCCTCAACCCCACCCAATCCCTCCACCAAGAGGACGTGAGGCATTCTGATGCACCCTCTATCACGATGCTACACTGCCACAACGCCTACTTCACAGCTTCAGCACTCGCAGCCTTCACAGCCCTATCAAGCTCTTTCGCCGCCTGTCTGAGCACATACAGCGTTCTTGCAGCGTTCTTGGCAAGATTGACAAGCGTTCTTACGTTATGTTCTATGTCTGCTTCCCTGGCTCTGTAGCGTGCTAATGCAGCTCTCATCGCTGCAATTTTTGCTGTGAGATAAGCTTCTCTCATGCCAGTAGCGTAAGCCTGTCTCGCAAGATCTCTCCGCAACCTTCTCACAGCTCTCGCAACTCTGACCCTCGTCTTGTGGTGTGCTACGGAGAGCTTGCGAGCCATCTCTCTGTACCTCTTCGCCTCTTCTCTCGCCCTCTTAATCTCACGAGCGTATATCCTGCGCACCTTTCTCAGTCTTCTGGCTGCCTTTCTGACCCTCGCAGCGTACCTCCTCCTGATCCTCCGTATGATTCTCGCCCTTCTGCGCCTCTCTCTAACCCTCCTTCTGACCGCTCTCACCGCTCTTCTGTACCTTCTTCTGAGCGCTCTGATCCTGCGCAGGTAGATGCGCCTTAACGCCCTCCTTCTCGCTAACTCCCTCGCAAGTCTCACTCTGTATCTTCGTATCTTATGCCGCACGTAAACTCTTACCAACCTTCTTCTGTATTTGCGCAGTCTCCTCACAACTCTCGCATATCTGCGTGTCAGCCTCGCAATCCTTCTGAGATACCTGACTTTTGCTCTACCCCTCGCTCTTCTGTATCTGCGGACTAAGTACCTCAAGCGCCTTATGTATGCTCTGCGCAATAGCTTTCTCACTCTGCGCAACCTGCGTATTCTTCTCCTCAGAGCTCTCGCATATCTTCTTCTGTAGTATCTTCTGAGTCTTCTGGCGAGCCTTCTCGTAATTACGCGCCTGCGCCTGATAGCTCTTCTCCTGGCAACTCTCCTTCTGACCCTTCTCAAAGCTCTGCGGTATCTTAGCAAGCGCCTGCGGTAAGCTCTCCTGATCGCTCTTATCCTTCGTATGATGCGCCTCCTCAGAGCTCTCTTTCTAACCCTTCTCAGCACTCTGCGGTATCTTCTTATGATTCTGCGATAGCGCCTTCTGAGGGTTATCACTCTTCGTATGATGCGCCTCCTCGCAACTCTCCTCGTTCTTCTAACCCTTCTCAGCACTCTGCGGTACCTTCTTATGACTCTACGGTATCTGCGCAAGTATCTTAGATAGCGCCTTCTGACCCTTCTTATCCTTCGTATGATGCGCCTTCTAAGAGCTTTTCTTCTGACTCTCTTTAAAACTCTGCGGTATCTGCGCAGCACTCTGCGATACCTTCTTCTGATTCTGCGATGGACGCGCCTAATCCTTCTGTACCTTCTGTAAACTCTCAACAATCTTCTGCGATATATTCGAGGAATGCGCCTAACTCTCCTCATCAGACGGGCCCTGCGCACCCTTCTGATTCTGCGTATGTATCTGCGCACCACTCTACGATATACGCGAGCTCTACGCACCGCTCTGCGAGCAACACGCCTGTAAACCCTAGCTCTCCGTATGTGTCTGCGTGCTGCCCTGCGCAGCACCCTACGCACACGCTTGCTCTTAGCTCTCCTTGAAAGGCGGATTAATCTGCGGGCTCGCCTTATGTGAGCTCGTGATCTACGAATTGCTATTCTGGCATATCTGCGAGCTCTGTGGTATCTTCTGCGCAGGCTGCGGTATCTACGATAATATCTGCGCACCCTACTACGTCTGGAACGGCATCTTAAGTATAGCTGCCAGTATCGCCCATATCTACTGTAGTAATAGCGGCGCCTCCAACCTCTGGCTCTGTGCGCTAATCGACGATAAGCGTAAGCTATTCTTCTGTAGCGCTCGCATGCGCCTGGAGAACCTAACTCACCTACTGAACCGGCTTCTCCTGTAGCTCCAGCTTCAGCCAGATTAACAGCCACTCCTTCTCACCCCCTCACATCAGAAGAGTTTCAACTCTTGACGACTTCTTCGGAGTCTTCTTCTCCTCTTTGACTACTGGCGCTTTCACCACTACAACCTTTGGTCGCACCACCTTCATCTCCTGTGCGAGCGTCTTGAGTGCTTCACGCATCAGCTTGTATCTTCTGGAGATGTCGTGATACTGCGTCCGGATTGCATGAATGTGATATGCGAAGTCTTTCTCTCTTGCTTTGTGTGCTGCAAGCTTTGCACGCAACTCGGCGATCTTGTATCGCAGATACGCTCTTGTTCTGCCCCTCGCCGCATACAACGCTGCAAGCTTTCGCTCCAACTGATCAAGCGCCCTCCTGATTCTCATGCGCTCTCTCTTCCTTGCTTCTGCGAGCTTGCGAGCCTGCCTGATGAGTTTGCGACGCTCGGCAACGAGTCTTCTCCACTCTCTCTCGTAGAGTCTTGCAAGTCTTCTGTACCTAGCTCTCTCTCGCTTAAGGATGTGTCTGTACTCCCTCTTATGATGCTTCAACCTCTTCACAACTTTCTTCACGAGCTTTGCCCTCTTCCTTCTCTCTTTGACTTTTCTAACCACCTGTTTGTACCTGCGAGCTAATCTGACACCCCTCTTCAATCTCTCGATCTCAGCTCGCAATCTTCTGACGTGCCTGCGAATCGCTGCATATCTGCGCTTCTCCCTGGCAAGCTCTCGCTTTATCCGTGCGATTCTCACCCTCATCAAAGCTCTAACTCTCGCCTCTCTCAACCGCATCAATCTCATGTAATATCTGTATAAGCGCCTGCGCTCCTTCGCAAGCAACGCAGCGTATCTTCGCCTCTCTTTAGCTCTCATTCTGGCGATTCGGCGCTTGAGCACTCTGTAGCGGTGCAGAGCGTATAGGTATCGCTGTATGTAGCGAGCATATTTTCTGCGGTATAATCTGGCGTAGTAGCGGCGATAATGAGCTGCTATAATTCGCTGCCTCCTGAGCAAGCGATGATAGCGAGCTCTGATCACGTAATAGAGTCTTCTGTATCTGCGGTACAATCTTGCCTCTCTTCTGTATCTTCTCGCCAATCTTGCATAATAAGCATACAAGCGTCTGTATCTGCGCGCAAGCAACCTCTCTCTTGCTGTGAGCCGCAGCCTTCTTCTGAGCGCTAAGTAACGACGCCTCCAGTATCTCGCCCTCGCACGTATGACTCGATATCTGTAGTAATATCTACGGTATCTGAGCATGAGTCTGCGGTAGCGGTACAATCTCCGCTTATAAGCTCGCAACCTTCTTAGATAGTAGCGTCTGTATACTCTTACCTTTCTCCCGTATCTGCGCCTCAAGCGATAATATCTGCGGTATCTTCTGTACGCTCTCTTATACGATCTGCGTAGTATGTAGAGGCGCCTTCTGTACGACCTGCGCAACCGCCTCGCCCGCTTCCTGTAGTATCTTCTGTGGCGTAGCCACCTTCTGTAATAGTAGCGTGCGTATCGTGGGCGACGCCTGGCAAGCGCTCTGTAGTAGCGGTATCTGCGATAGTATCTGCGTCTCAAGCGGTAATATCTGCGACGGTAGATTCTGCGCAAGCGGCGGTATCTACGGTAATATCTGCGCCTTAGCCAACTCCATCTTCTGGCCCTGTACGCTCTTCTGCGAAATCGTGAATAACGTCTCCGGTATCTTCGGTAGCGCCTATATCTGCCAAGTTCTCCTAACGAGCCGAGTTCTCCTACGGTAACACTCGCATTCGTTGCCGTCAGCATGTCTTTATGCGTTTTCAAGCCTTATAAATAATCCTTCACCCTAACTTGTTCCAACCTGTTCCAACTTGTTCCAACCCGCCTGCTCGTAAAAAACATTTATTATTTTTGTCTTAGTGCAAACCATGCGGGCAAGAACGCTACGCACTTATGCATGGTGGATCACGAAATTCTCGGACTTCTGCGGAGGTGCGTTGACAAAGGAGTGCTTCGAGAAGAAAACACACGAGTTCATCGAACACTTGAAGAGGGAAGGTTACGCCCCATCATCAATCAGAATTGCTTACTCAGCAATAAAGATGTATGCAGAAGGCTACGGTGTGAACTTAAGGCTCACAAATCTACCACCCATAGAGGAGAAAATTCCACCTTACTTAGAAGAAGATGAGGTGAAAAAGCTTATTGACGGCACGCTGTGCTTGCGTGATAAAGCCATTATTGCACTTCTCTATGACTGTGCGTTGCGGGTGGGAGAACTCATAGAGTTAGATGTAGAAGATTTAGATCTCAAAGATAGAACGATCCTTATAAAAGGTAGAGAAAAAAGCAGATTCCCGCAGCGCTTGCCGATAAGCGAAAAAACCGCCAAAATTTTGGAAGAATATATCAGAGAGTATGGATTAGAAGAAGGTATGCCTCTTTTTCCATCAACAAGAGACGGGCGGATGACGAATCACGGAGTTTATTATGTTGTTCGCTCTTGGAGTGAGCGAATACTAGGTAAAAAGGTGCATCCCCACATGCTTAGGCACACAGCTGCTGTTGTATTACGAAGGCATAACGTCGACGTAGCAACCATTGCCGATTTCCTAGGACATAAAAGCACTACTGTCACCAGAAGATACGCCCGTATTGTACCGTCTGAGTTGAAAAAGCTACCATCACGTCTCTGAGTTGCTTACCTCTTCCACCACTTCAAATTTCTCCACACTGAATAATCCGAACTCCGGACGGTAGTCGCAGAGTCCTATCCACTTACCCGCATCTTCTACGATACGTCTCATCGTATCTCGTAGCAGAACATTAGGGTCTTTGTTAATGATGTAGAATTCAAGCTCCCACTCGTCAAAGCGCGGTCTTGCCCTCAGAATTCTACTCCGCTGAACAACGACAGGCCTTATATCTATCTTCAAACCGTTGTGCTTCAGCGGAATGTAAAAAGGTTCAATGTCAATACCAGCCCTGATTGCTGCGCCGTATGTCATCCTTCGCCCCGAAATCTTGTAATTGCGACCCGCCTCACGCAACATCGCTTTAACATTCAATGCAGGAATCACGATGTTTCCTTGAGGATCCTTGTAAAGTGCAGCCTCGGCCTCCTCCTGTGGTGAGGGATGTTCACCACGACGTCTTCGCGGGTTATCACCAAGCCCATTAGGCGCGTGCATTAGGAGAGGTCGTACGCCTTTAATTTGCACATAGTATTTCTCAATCATTTCTTTTCCCCCACCTCCTTCAAAACACCCTTCCGCTCCTCTAAAACCCTCTCTACACCCTCCCGGATCGCCTCACTGATAGACTCAAAAACCCCTCGCTCAACAAGCTCACTCAGGGCCATGTATTGTCGAATGCTGATCAGAGCGTTCACAGAGACTTTCTTATCCTCCCCCAGCTTACCCATACCTTATCACCTCTACATTAGATAGAGTGCAAGGTATTTAAATAGGTAACGCTTACATGAAAGTGCCTGGGCCGGGTAGGGTAAGGTACAGGGCACGGCAGGGAGAGTTATGGCGAGGTGAAGGGCTTGGCCCGGCGAGGCATCCGGCTTAGCAGGGCTGGGCAAGGCGGGAATCTGTCAGAGTAGGATACTAGCTCCCACTCCGGCTTCTACTATACTTTTCGTGGCGAACTAGCCCCTGCTTGAAGGGTGAAGGCTCTCTTAGCAACACTCTGTAAAAGGTGTGAAGAAAGATGCAGAGGGGGGAGGGGGCAGGGTAGGGCGACAATCCTATAAAAGAAGGAGAGCCATTTATAACGCAGAAATATAGAGGCGTAGAGTGTAACAAAAAGATTTATAAAGAGTGAGACAAAAGGATAACTTCTGATAAAGGGTTGCTTTGGGGAGAAATGGAAAGAGGTGGAAAGGTTTTTGAGATGTTGGCAGCTCTTGCAGCAGAGGAAGGCTTATCCTTAAGCGATGCTGAAAAATACGCATTTAAAGAGGAGCGCAATCCAAGAAAGTATGAATTGATTATGCGGGGCGCTCCTTACGAGTGGAAAAAAGGTGTATTACTCCTTTTACTTCTATATTTCTATGGAAATCTATCGAGAGTTAGGAGGATTTTAGGTTATGGGGAAACTTACACACCTCTAAGTCGTAATTTTATGCGACAATTACTGTGGCGATATTGCGACCGATTTTACGTTAATAAAAACTATTGTATCTTTTGTGACGAATATATTGATTTTAATACCGAAGATCTACACTTTGGACAATATGAACATCTTGTCCTTCATCATTTTCGCCAACTTTTAGTAGGGCCACGAGATTATGGAGGGCTAAGTAATGAAGAAGCAATAAGAAGACTTCGATCTCTTCGAAGGTATTTTATGGGTGAAAGGTGATGGGTGTGAAGATAGTAGCCTTTGGTGGAAAAGGTGGTGTCGGCAAAACGACCTGCGCAGCAGCCTACTCTCTCCTCTGCGCCGAAAGCGGTAAGAGAACCCTGCTCTTAACAACCGACCCAGCACCGAACTTGAGTGATATATTTGAACGAGAGGTTGGAAACGAAGAAGTAAAAATCAAGCACAATCTATACGCACGAGAAATCGACTGCAGGGAAGAACTTGAAAGGCTCAAAGAACGACTCGGCAAAGTGATTTTACTCGTTGAAGACGAAGAAAGCGGCGAAATATTTCCTGGAATCGATGAGGTTTTTGGCTTAGCCACGCTCTTAGACTACAGAAAGAGCGGGAGCTACGACGTCATCGTGTGGGACACAGCACCGACAGGACACACACTCCGCCTTTTAAGTCTACCAGAGACTGCCTTAAGGTTCTTCGGCAGATTAACTCGCATATATTCGCTGATTCGCACTTTTGCAGTCAAACTTCTACCATTCCTTCAGCAGAAAGAGGAAGACTCTCTCCTTAGCTTCTTAGAAGAGAGTCGAGGAAGAGTGGAAGAGATTAAAGAGATGCTGAAAGAGACGAGCTTTTTTGTGGTGGCGAGAAGCGAACGCTTAGTAGTGCGTGAGACTGAGAGGCTCGTGCACTCACTGAGGGATTTCTCGATCAAAGGCATCGTCCTCAACTACTACCCAACGACAAAGTGCAAGTGCGGAGTTTGTGCGAATCTGCGAGCCTCCTTGAAGTATGAGGGCGACATCAACCGCTTGGCGAAAGAGTTAAATGTTCCCGTTGTGAAAATACCTATCTTCAGAGACCCATCCGGCATAGAAAGTCTGGAGCGTATAGCTGATCATCTCAAACCCCTGGCAGAGGTGGGCGTGTAATGACAGACGCAAGCAACATCAAAAACCGCATTCAGCTGATCTATGCGCTCTCGAAAGCCTTGGCAGAGGCCAAAATTAACGATAAACCTCTCTGCGAGCACGTCTCTTCTTATCTAGGAACACTGAACAAAGCCTTGCGAGAGAAGTTGCCGAAAGACCTTGCAGATGCCATTACGAAGGACGTAGCATATTTATTATTTTCACGAATTATTCTAACATGAAGGAGTGAGGGCTATGTTCTGGCGAAGGAGAAAACGAGAGCTTGAAGACTTTCCAAACCTTGAAGAGGTAAAAAAGCTAGAAAAGCGTATAGAGACAGCTGAAAGGCTTGCCTCAGCACAAGGCACTCAACAAAGATACATCATAAAGAAAGAAGTTCGCATAGGAAGAAGAAGAACACTCATGGCGCTTCCATCTGAAGAAGAGCCTCGCTATTTCACAAGCTTTCCCTCGATTGATGACATTCGCAGGGAGTTTTACGAGGACTTCGGCGGAGGCTCTTACCACGTCTATGCAACGACTCCACGAGAGTTCAGAGTCCACACCTATGAGCTAGGGGGTGAAGAAAGAAGCCCCTTCGCAGAAGAGGAAATAGAAGTGAAGGTGAAAAGAGAGGATGGCAACCCGGCGCCACCACCCCTGCAGGCAGGATCTTCAGAGTACGATGAGATCCAGCAAGCTCTCTTAATCTCGCAGCAGGCAGGTATCTCCTTCCAAGAAGCCTGGGGTTTTCTGAGAGAAGCGAAGATGCGTAAGAGGGAGGAAGAAAGAGAGAGCCTCGAAGACGCTTTAGAAAAAAGTGCGAAAAACGTCTTAGACCAAGACCCTGAGCTGAAGAACGAAATAGTTCGCTCGTATCTTCGCTCAAGATTCAAGGAAGGTGACGAGCTGAGCAAGCTGCTGCAGTATGAGGAAGTTAGAAGAAGGCTGGCTGGCGATAGCGAAGGACTTCTTAGCCCTCAAACCCTCTCCTACTTCTTAGCCTTTCTACCCATGCTTTTTGCTCAACCTCCCGCAGCTCAACCTCCCGCAGCTCAACCACCAATGCAAACAATGTTTCAACCCAACCAATCTCAAGCACTCCTTCCAGCATCTCAACTTGCACCTCTCTCGAACTCACCACCTCTTCAACCTTGGCAGCAGTGGCAACAGCAACTGCAACAACAGCAAGCGCAGCAACCGCGGCAGCAACAACGACGTCAACAGCAACAAGCGCAGCAACAACCGCAGGGACAGCAAGCCGCATACATCTCAGCTCTATCAAACTTTGTGCAAATGCTTGCACAGAGAGAGCCTGAAGAAGTTCTCTCACTCTTACGTGCAACCAAGGACAACCCTTATGTCAAAGCCTTTCTGGCATTTCTGAGAAAGATTAACTATGACTACAACAAGCTGATCACATACGCCTCTATGTACGGAGGCGAAGAGATCGCAAACACGCTCAGAGAGCACGAGGATTGGCTTCGCAGATTCCTCGACCTTCTGAGAGAGGCTGCGACGAGAAGACGAGCTGCAAGAAGAACAAAGACGAGGGTAAAGACGAGGACGAGGATGACGGCAAGGTCAAGGGCAGAGGTGGGGGCGAGAGCAAAGAGAGCGCAAAAGAAGCAAGCTGCGGTGGGGGAAGATTTAGACTTCAACGTGGGCGAGGTTCAGATAGACC
>Ga0190313_1001161_pt1 | contig 14362 bp, 10 predicted proteins | sample 4870071011_MG_FD_169989 | JGI IMG/M metagenome (GOLD analysis project Ga0190313, IMG submission 169989) | Hydrothermal vent sediment bacterial communities from Southern Trench, Guaymas Basin, Mexico - 4870-07-10-11_MG | ecosystem: Environmental > Aquatic > Marine > Hydrothermal vents > Sediment ...
TCTTGAAACAGGTTTCCTCCATCCCCCCATCTGGACGGGAGTTGGAGGCGGGGGGCTGGGATGGCAGTCGATTACCATCGGTGGTGTTGATGAAAACGGAAATGATGTATGCTCTGAAGTAACCAATATTATTCTCGACGCAATGCAGGAGATAAAGACTGTTGCACCCCCTTTATCCTTCCGCTGGCATGATAAACTCCCGAAAAAAACAATTGATAAGGTTATTGAAACATTGGCATCAGGATTATCCGAGCCTGCCATATTTAATGATAAGATGATGCTCCAACGGCTTATGGCATATGGCGTTCCCATAAAGGAAGCAAGGGATTATTCCATAAATACATGCATGTGGTGGGTGATACCAGGGAAAAATATCTGTTTCAGGGCATCCAACAGCGGACAGTTCAGCCTCCCCAAAATGCTTGTTCTGGCCATGAACCAGGGAAAAACATTTGACGGCATCCAGCTAAGCTGTGATTCTCCGGACCCATCAACTTTTAATAGTTTGGATGATATTATCGATGCTTTCATGATTCACTTCAGGCATAACTTAAAAAGGCTTTTAATGGTCTCTAATATCGGGGATGCGCTTTATAAAAAATATCTCCCGCGGCCATTTTTATCCTCTCTGTTAGATGGATGCATTGAAAGAGCCCAGGACTGCAGGGACTGGGTATATGAGCCGGATTATAGAGATGTAATGCTCATCGGTATCAATAATGTTGCAAATTCCCTGGCCGCACTCAAGAAAATTATTTTTGATGATAAAAAAGCAACCCTTTTAGAAGTTATTGATGCGTTGAAAAATAACTGGGAAGGGAAAGAGGGATTACTCAAGGATTGCCTTGATGCGCCAAAATTCGGAAATGATGATGATTATGTCGATTTAATATGTCGGGATGTCTCCATTCAACTTACAGAAGAGGTGAGCACCCATAAGACTATTTACGGAACCAACTGGTGTGTTGACGGATCTGCTGCCACTTCCCCCTTTATGCTTGGAACCATGTGTGAGGCCACCCCTGACGGCAGAAAAGATAAAGAACCATTCCATGATGGAACCATATCACCTGCCATGGGAACTGATCTAAACGGCCCCACCGCCACCTTGAAATCGGTTTCAAAAGTCGACCCTGTCTTAGCCTGGAATCAGCTGTTTAATCAGACTTTTCAACCGGAATTTCTTAAGGGCCCCTATGCGGATGTCTTTGAAAATTATCTCCGAACATTTGGAGACCTTGGGGTGCACCATGTACAGTTTTCCATTGTTGGAAAAGAACTTTTACAGAAAGCCCAGGATCATCCGGAAAATCACCCGGATCTCCTTGTCCGTGTATGCGGATACTCCGCATATTTTGTGGATATGAGCAGAGACGTGCAAAACTGGCTCATGGATAGAACCGCTCAATCTTTTTAGGGCAAAACTGTTTTTACGCATGCTTAAAAACTAAAAATGACCGGATGATAAATTTTTTATCATCCGGTCATTTTTCACAGGTGCCTGAAAGATTAAAATTTATATTTGGCTAATATGTATAGTTAAAGCGCGTTTACGGTCAGTAGATCTGAAGAGGTAGATAAAAGTTATAATATTTCAGATTTTTTGAAAGGGAATGTTTTACAAAGGTTTCATAATATAATAACATAGTTTTGCTATAATAGTAGTATTTTGATCTTTGAACTGAAAAAAGGGCTTAATTCTGCTTTCCGCAATAGACTGAGCTATAATAAAATTTAAAAACCTCTGAAATTTGCTGCGTTCAAACAGCCATAATTTTTCAAATTTCACCATAGCTCAGTCTGGCATCTAATGGCCAAAGTTATAACCAAACCCGAAAAAATAGCCAATGACATATGCAAACAAAACAAAAAGAACTATGAACCATAAAAATTCAAAATTAAAAGGGCTGATCTCAAATATTCAAAAATACAGCATTCAGGATGGCCCCGGGATAAGGACAACTGTTTTTTTTAAAGGCTGCCCTTTAAAATGCAGATGGTGCAGTAATCCCGAGTGCTGGAACAAATATCCTGAAATTATGTTTGAGCAGGGGCTGTGTGTACAATGCAAAACCTGTATGGAAATTTGTCCGCAAAAAGCTATTTCCTTTGATGAAACAGATAAAAAACCGTCCATCGATTTTAAAAAATGTGATCTCTGCATGAAATGTGTGGAAAATTGTCCATCAGGAGCGTTGAAAATAGTTGGTGAATTTATGTCCGTTAAAGATGTTATGGCGGAAATATTAAGTGATCAATTATTCTACCGAAATTCAAAAGGGGGGGCAACATTATCCGGCGGTGAAGTATTATTTCATTCAGATTTTGCGTTGGAAATACTCAAGCAGTGTAAGAACGAACACCTGCACACCACCATCGATACATCCGGCTATGCTGACTGGTCTGTGTGGGAAAAGTTAATAAATTATGTAGATCTGGTATTGCTGGATATCAAGCACCTTGATTCAAAAATCCACAAAGAATGGACAGGTGTGGATAATACGAAAATTCTTGAAAATGCTCCAAAAATTGCAAAATTAACAAAAATGTGGGTACGGGTTCCGATTATTCCGGGTTTTAATGACACCCGTGACAACATAATAGAAACTGCAAGATTTGCTTTTCAGATAGGTGCTGAAAAACTTACCCTCCTGGGCTATCATGAGCTTGGCAGGAGTAAGTTTGATGGATTGGATAGAGATTACCCCTTAAAAGGGTTATCCCCTTTAAAGGAAAAAAGGCTGGAAGAATTAAAAAATTTTATAGAGGCTGATAAGATCGGGATAAATGTTACAATAGGCTATTAACCCTGGTTTAATCGATTAAATGTTTAAACCCTTGACAAATTACTAAACATTTATTAACCCTAATAGGGTTAGCCGACTTTAATGGCTTTGTAAAGTCATTAAGCTTTATCCATAGTACGTTTTAACTTATTTGTCTGCTTGTAAATGGATTTTTTTTTGTTTTTACCGATGATTCAGATATAGACCGTCACATAAATAATTTCACTGCTTTATCGTCGCAGGAGTCTTGCAATACGCCTTCCCCCTTTGGCCAAAGTGAAATTAATTATCTGACAATCTATGGATAATTATATAGACTTTCCGAAAATTATTTTGGATGAGGTACCACATCATAGATGTACTTTTATTATTACCTCCCGGCTACTGCCCGCGCAAAATAAATTTTTAAAAAAATCTATAACAACCATTATTATATATATAAATTTATTCTGGAGGAATTAATGATAATTAAAGATATTCGTGATGTACTTTTAAGCCATATAAAATCAGGCGATGATCCTTTAAATAAGATTATTGGACAAAAAGATGCAAAAAAGAAAATTCTTTCATCCCTCCTTGCAGGGCATCATATCCTGATAGAAGGAAATCCTGGAGTTGGAAAAACTACTCTGGCAAAATACATTGCAGGAATTCTCCCTGATATAAAGGGCGTCAAAGGGTGCCCTTACCACTGCGAAATTGCCAATCCGGCATGTCCTATTTGCAAAAACAAAAAAAAGACTGGAGAGTCCCTGGAAGAAGAAGTAATACCAGGTTATAAAAGATTCGTTAGAATTCAGGGTTCCCCTGACCTTACAGCAGAAGATCTCATGGGAGACATAGATCCCTCTAAGGCTTTTGAATATGGTCCCCAGGATTATAGAGCATTTACCCCGGGAAAACTTTTAAAGGGGAATAAGGGGATTGTTTTTTTTGATGAATTAAACAGGGTCTCAGAAAAGCTTCAAAACGCACTATTACAGGTTTTAGAAGAAGGCGTGGCAACAATCGGCCCCTATGATGTGGACTATCCCTCCGATTTTATAATGATCGCAACCATGAATCCCAAAGAAAGGGCGGGTGTTGAAGAACTTTCCGATGTTTTACTCGATAGATTTGATATAGCCAAAATGACATATCCTGAATCAGATGCGGAAGATAAGCGGATAATAATGGAAAATTCTGAACACGCCCGTGAAATAAAGGTTCCTGAAGAGATAATCGACCTTATTGTTAAGCTTATCAGAACAACAAGGAGCGAAGACTGGGCCAAAGACCTGGAGCAGGGAGCAAGTGCCAGGGCTGCCATTTCCCTTTATGAAAAGGTACAGGCCTCTGCCTTGCTGGATTGCAGGGATACTGTAACATTGGATGATGTAAGAGAGATGGCTTTTTCATCGGTACTGGGAAGAATAAAGCCTTCTTCAAGTTCCCAGCATTATGACGACCCTGCTGCAATCATGGATCTCATTCTCGAAGAGGTATTACCATGAAAAAAGTAATAGGCCTGGCCGGCAAAGGTGGTACCGGTAAAACAACTATTGCCGCTGCCATAATAAGAATTATCAATGAAATGGCAGGGGATAAAAAACCTAGTATTCTGGCCATTGATGCTGACCCTGATTTAAATCTTCCCCAGGCGCTGGGGTATGAATTCAAAAACACCGTGGGTGGTGTCAGAGATAAAATTCTTGCAAGTCTTTCCGAGATGGGGCCCCAGACCGGAGATAAAAATATGGAATTCAAATCTGCAATAAATGAAATTATTGTGGAAGAGGATGCCTGCGATCTTCTGGTAATGGGTCAACCTGAAAAGATGGGATGCTACTGTCCGGTCAACAATATGATAAGGACAGTTGTCGATTCTTTTGCAGAAAGTTATGATTATCTTCTTCTCGACTGCGAAGCAGGCTTGGAGCATATAAGCAGGCGTACAACCCAGGGGGTTAATACCATGCTTATAGTTTCAGATGCCACAGCCAAGGGGTTGCAATGTGCTGTGAGAATAAAAGAGCTGATTAAAGAGATTAAAAATGTGGAGATAAAAGAAATATTAACCATAGCCAACAGGATTCCCGACGGGATGGAAGATCTCATGAGAAAAAATGCGACAAAATACGATATTGAACTCGCTGAGATCATACCCTTTGACACTCTTATCACCGAGAACGACATAGAAAATAAACCTGTGTGGGATTTGCCGGATGATTCACCAGTTCTCAAAGGTGTAAGAAATATTATGAAAAAGGTTTTAGAAAAGTGAAAACAACAGAGCCGATACATATTAGGGAAGAGATAAAAAATTGCATAATTAATAACAGGGAAGAAGCATCAGCCAAAATTTTTGAAGATATGGTACTGCCTGCTCCCACAAAAAATAATATTTTATCAAGCCTTCTTGCCGGACATCATCTGCTTATTATGGGTCCCACCGGTTCCGGCAAAACCAGGTTAGCCATGCAGATTGGGAACCTGCTTTCCCAACGGGAAGGAGTCAGGGATTGTCCTCTTCATTGTTATTCTGAAAATACTGGATGCCCCTGGTGCGATCGACTCTCAGTTAAAGAGACTATTTCCATTAAAGCTCCTGAAAGGATCGTGAGAATCCAGGGAAATTCTGAAATTACTCCGGAAGATATCATAGGGGACCTTGACCCTGTGGCCGCCATGCGTTATGGCATGCGCAGCAGCCGGGCTTTTCTTCCCGGCAAAGCCTTAAGGGCAAATCATGGAATTTTAGTTCTCGATTTTATTGATCGGATGCCGGAAGCACCTATGAATTCTCTGATTCAGGCCATGGAAGGGGATATGATTTTCACGAGCCATTTTGATGATAAAATTCCCCTTGATCTTCAGATAATCGGAACCGGAGGAACAGACGCCCTGGAAATTCTTCCCATAACCATGACAGATCATTTTGATATTATTGAGCTGGGATATATACATGATAAACAGGATGAGATAAAAGCAACTGTTTCCCAGGCGATTTTCAGGGAAAAAGATATTGCTGTAACAGATGTGTCAGATACTGTTATTGAAATAGTAAGAAGAACACGATTCCATAATGAAATAAAAAGGGGGGTTAGCATAAGGGGAGGAATAAGGTCCCTTGAACTTCTCAACACATTGCCCAAGCTTGACCATAGGTCTTCTGCAAACATTGATGATTTGAGATGTGCACTTGTATCCTCTCTTCCCCATCGATTCGAACTCCAGGATTTTGTTGCATCCATAAAAACTCAGGAAGATGTACTCGAAGAAATATTAGATGAAGTTTTAGGAGTCAAAGAGGATCTACAAGAATCCATATCCAAGGACGGATTATTCGCTTTAGCTAAAGAGATCGCCACTAGAACCGACCTTAAAAAGCCCTTAAAATATGGATTTTATGATATTTTATTAAAAAGGATTCACAGATTTCCGGATTCAGAGCTGGCAAAATATCATAAAAGAATTTATGACTCCCTTTACGATGAAATTGACAAGGGGGAACTGGATCAGGAACTCCTCGAAGAGATAGAATTTGCCAGAAAAAAAAGAGATCGGATGCGGCTCTATAAAAAAGAGATGGATGAAAAAGCGCTGAAAATCGCTCTTGAATCACTGGAAGAGATTGGAGTTCTCGCAAAACAGGAGTCAGGAGGATACCTGCTGGGACAAAAGGGGATTACCTGCCTGCTGGAGATGCTTTTCCCCTATGTCATGGGAAAGGTAAAATTTTCAGGCTATGGAAAACATTCCCTGGGTAAAAAATCTCAATTTGGAACAGGACGGATTGTCGGGACAAGGAAATACAGACTGGGGGACAGCTATAAAAATGTTTCCATAAAAGATTCCATGAGGGAAGCAATAAGGAACAGAAGAAGAAAGCTCACCCGGGATGATATTAGAATCAATAAAAAGGATATAAGGTCAAAGCTGTTTATTGTATTATCCATAGATCTGTCCGGCACAATGGCTGAACTCGATAAACTATGGTATGCCAAGGAGACCTCGGGGGCTGTTGCGCTATCGAGTCTCGGGTATAATGATAAGGTTGGTGTTGTCTCTTTTTCCAACCTTGCAGATAATATTGTTGAAATAACAGACAACCCCTACGAGATAATGTCTGGAGTAATCGATATGGAACTGCACGAAAACGCCTTTACCAATGTCGGATACGGGGTTAGAAAAGCCAAAGAAATGCTGATGCGGTACAGAAAAAGTTATGCGGCCAGGCATATAATATTGATTTCAGACGGTGATGCCACCGCTCCTGAACCTGCTCCTGATAAGTTTGCGATCCGGGAGGCATTAAAAGCGGCCAGCAAGGGTATTACTATTTCAACGGTGTGCATTAATCAAAAAACGGCAAATCCCGACCTCATGCAAAGGATTGCCAGAATAGGAAAGGGAAGAATGTATACCATTGATCAGCCTGAAAATATGATTTCATCTGTTATTGATGATGTCGCCCAAACAAGAGATTTTTTATAAACAAAGCTAATTAAAGGAGTAAAAAATGGCCGATAAATTATGTGAAGAATGCCAAGAGAATGAAGTAAAAAATGAGTGTGAAGAATGCGGCAAAAAATTATGCGAAGATTGCACCAAGGTCTTTTCCTATGAGGAGACCCACCCTGGTTACAGGATGAAAGGCCAGTCATTCATCGGAGCTATGAGTGAGGGGACAACCAAGAAAAAACTTTGTATAGAATGCATGCGTGATGTTGAAATTATATAGCATTTATAAGAGAATGATGAATTAAGGAATTCTACTAATTTATAAAATGCCATTAACCGCTATCTCATTTTCATATTTTGTTGTGCCCGACAGGGCATGCTGGTTATATCAAAATCTTGGGTTGGTTTTAATTTCGTTCATTTTTGGATATGAGGGGTGAGTTTTGAAAATAAGGATACAGTCTGTTTTTTTCTTAATACTTACAACTCTGCATTATAGATGTTCATATAAATAATTTCACTGCGTTATCGGCCGCCGGCGTATTACAATACGCCTTTATCCCATTGGCCTTGTGAAATTTATTATCTAAAAATCTATAAGTGGCCAGAGATAAAACCAAGCCCGAAATTTTATTAAAACAATGCTTAATCGAAGCTAATCAAGTCAAATCATAACAAGAAGTTATCCATGCGATTAAACAAAATCATAACAAGAAGTTATCCATGCGATTAAACATTAGTATAGTTATAAACCGAAACATTAAATACAGAACATAAAGGAGAATAGCCATAATATATCCTTCACCTGTTTTTTTGAATTAAAAAACCGTTAATAAAGGAGAGACATGAAAGAGGAATCGAATGGCCGCGAGTTAAAAGTCGGTAAGACAACGGTCAAATTAGCCGATATTGTCAGAGATCCCACCGGCATAGAAGATATAATAATACAAGCTGTTACGGATGAAAGGCTGGGCTGGGCAGAGAGAAGACTGCAGCAGGTTGGTGTAAGGCTGAATTTTTTTGCTTCAGCAGGAGATTTAAAAGAGTGGGATAAAATTTTACTGGAAAGGTACGAACCCTTATATATGCCTGATTCAGATTATTGCCACCTTTGTACCCTTGGTCCATGCAATTTGGTCAAGGCAAAAGGTGCCTGCGGCATTACCATGAGAACAAAAATGGCAAAGGAGAGCCTCATAAAATCATGCAGAGGCGCTGCAAGCTATGTTTCCGAAGCCAGGGACCTTGTCGATATGGCGTCAAAACGGTTTCCCCCGGATCAGGAGATAAGTCATGGTACCCATGTAAGATATCCCTCCATTAACCCTGCTGTTATGACAGGCTTTGATATATATAACCTGGAAGATTCAGAAAACACACTCATATATGCTGAAAAGCAGCTTGCAGAGCTGACTGCAGCGGCTTCCTTTGGCGCTGAAACAGATGTGACAGAGCTTGAAGAGAAAGCTCTCCATGCAGGATCCATTGCGCTCCTTGCCGCAGAAGTGTCCGAGCTTATAAAGGAATCCTGTTTAGGACTATGCAGTTCTTCAAACAAGAACCTGGTGGAACTTCCAAATTTTCCCCATTTTATTCAACAGGGGGTTGGAAGTGTGGACACTTCAAAGCCTGTTGTACTTTTTGCCGGTAATTCACTCACAACAGGTGTTGGTGCAGTAGATTACATAAAAGAGAATGGTATTGCCGATCAAATAGAAATTTGTGGTTCAGGAGCTGCAGGTCTCGATATAGGCCGTTATTATGAAGGGACAAAAAACATCGCGACAGCTACTAAATTATTAAAAGCGATAAGAATAGGACTTCCGGATGTAGTTGTAGCAGGGGACCAGTGCGTCAGCATGAGCATTGTGGAAGAATGCCAAAAAATTGGCGCCCCTTTGATCATGGTTAATAAAAAATTGACCATGGGCTTTAAAGACAGAACAGAAGATGATGCTGAAATTCTGATTTCAGATCTCACAGAAGGAAAAGTTCAGGGTGTTCTTATTGAAAATCCTTCCAAGGCAGCCAGGGTTGCCGTGGAAGTCTCCAGAAAAAAATTTGGGACCCGCGGCACTGCATTTCTTCCAGAGATAAAAAAGGCTGTTGAAGCATGTCTTGAATGCGGAAGCTGTGAAAAAGCATGCCCCAATGATCTTCCACTTTTAAAAGCTATGACAAGTGCCAAAGCAGATGATTATGAACTTCTTTCCGGCAAGGTTTATGCTTCTTGCCTCTGCTGCACCAAATGTGAAAGTGCATGTCCCCAAAGTGTACCTGTGATGAGCGTGATTTTAAAAGCCGCTGAAAGCAAAATTAAAGAAGAAGACTATAACATGCGGGCTGGCCGGGGCACTCCAGCTGAACTTGAGTTTAGAGATGTTGCTTTTGCTTTTGGTTTCGGCAGCGTATCAGGTATTGTAGCCATAGTAGGCTGTGGCGGAAATACCGGTGAAAGTGATGATGTGGGCTTCATGGCCAACAAACTCATAGAATTAAACTATCTTGTCACAACAGCAGGGTGTGCTGCCACGGATATGGCCGGATACTATAATGATTTTAAGAAAAAACGGCTCTATGAGGCATGGAACGGTCTGTTTCAGATAGAGGGAATTGTTAATTGCGGTTCATGCTCAGCCTTAAGCCATATTGCAAGGGGATTTTATAAATACACCCATGTAATTGCCAGGACTCCCATGATGGCCAATTTTACAGAACAGGCCGATTACATTTTCGGAAAGCTTCCCTGTGCTGTTATAATGTGGGGGCCGGTAACTGAAAAAATGTACGCCATGGCATCAGGATATGCCAGATTAGGCGCCACAGTGGTAATGGGGCCCCATGGAACCAAGTATAACAGGTTCCTCATGGGGGATATAGAGAACAGAGAAAAATGGTGGTGCTACGACGGTTTTACCGGCAAAAAGAACGAAGTTGAACCATGCCCTCCCCATCTTATTGTTCCGGTGGAGACCAAAGAGGAAGCCCTGGTTATGGTAACCAGACTTCTTTTTAGAACAAATGACTTCAGGGACGGAAGAATTTCCAAGTTTGACAGCTATTTAACCATGTATGAAGAATATTTCAACAAGCTGCCCGAAGACTTTCATAAGTATGTAAGATCTGATGCTGAACTTCCATGGACAAAAAAACATAAACTCCTTAGAATTTTAAGGGAAAAATATGGATGGGAGACTGAAAAAGGGACAATAATAAGAGCCAAACATCCCGACGGAAGGCTCCTTCCCCCTGAAGAATTTGCTGATGAATACGGAATCAGGGTAGGCCAGTATTCCACATTTTTAGAAAGGTTAATATTAAAAGAAGAGGCAAGGGGAACCGATATAAACCTCTTAAAGCAAGGAGGGCATTAATATGGCTGCTGTGACATTTGCAGATATACCAGCATTATTAAAAGAGGCGATCAGGCCTTTAATACTCACCGGCGCAGCAGCTGGTGATAATCAGATTGACGCGGCCATCGGCATGTCATCAGCCCTTGACGCTTTTGTAGCCGCAACCGGCAATACCATAACCAGTGTAATGGAGAAGGGCTGCAAACGCTGCAACAAGGAATGGATCGCTGAAATAATTTATTCCATGCAGCTTCCGGAGTGGAAAGGTCCCGATGGAAATGGCAAACCTGATCTTATAATATTTACAGGTTATATGCCAGGTATGCTGGAGAAATATTTAACAGCAATGAGAATTTTTGGTGACTGCAAAACCCTGACCCTTGATAACAAATATATTGAAAATGCCACTTATTCCCTGGAGCCTGCGTCAGAAGAAGACTGGGAAGCAGGTTTAAAAGGAATAAAAGATAATTTATAGTACTAAACAGATGGTTTTGAAAAATATTTTTTTAACACCATCATTAAAAACGGAGGGATAAAATGATCAAATTACCAAAAGGAAAAATCCACCGTATCCCCCTTGATCCAGAAGAACTGTTTGAAGATCTGCCGATTGAAGTTTCGCCCAGATGGGCATCAGAGCGGGTGAGAAAACAGGATATCTGGCTTGAACTTGGGGGACCAAAGCATGACTATAAAAGTTTTGTTATGGTGGAAATAGTTGGTATGGACGAGATAGACCCCGGCAAGGTAGAAATAATCGGGCCTGATCTTGATGAGATTGAACCTGGTTCATCCTATCCAATGGGATATTCCCTTAAGATCGCAGGGGAAAAATTAACCGATGACTATGCAGGATATTTTGAAAGATGGGCAATAGATAACCATACCCGCGTAGAAGGGGTTATGTATCTGAACATGAGAGATACTGTATGGATGAGGCTCCATACACGGCTCCAGGGGAGAATGACTTCATTAAAATATCTTCCCCAGGCAATTATGGGAATCTTTATGGCTCAGGTACCCATGGTGGAAGCAATGGAGGCCAGACTAATCGTAGCCTCCGAGGAAGTGGGCGGCAAAGAACTCATGGGTAGGATGACGGACGAGATATGCAAGCCCATATGGGAATCAAGAGATGCCAAGCTTGATGAACTCTCTGATGAAGATACTGATACTTTCTTTGGCTGTACCCTGTGTCAGAGCTTTGCTCCGAACCATTGCTGCGTTATAGCACCGGACCGCACACCATTTTGCGGAGTTATAAACTGGGATAATATACGGGTGGGTATAGAAGTCGATCCTGCTGGTTATTCCTTTGAAGTTGCCAAGGGAGAATGCGTCAACCCGTTAATGGGGGAATATGCCGGAGTAACAGAGACGATCTTTAACCGGTCCAATCAGACCCTTAAAAAGATCAATCTCTACTCTGCAATAAAATACCCCCTAACCACCTGAGGGTGATTCGAAGGATTAATCTTTTATATCCATCAGGTTGATGGATTAGGCTTGGTAAGCAGATTGTATACAGGAATGACTCCATTGGGACTCCCATTTGGAAGATTAGCAGGAATGTGTGGTGGTGGAGTTCAGTATCACGGGTATTGTGGAGTATCCATGCTAACAGTCAGGAGTAAAAAATTCATCCAGGGTGACGGCGGATGGAACCGGATTGCATGGATGTCCCAGGAGATGAAGCAAAGACTTGCGGATGTTATGCCGGAATCAATATATGCATTGATGCCCACGGAAGAAGATACTGTTGATTTAAATGAATTACAAACAATGTTGGGAGAAAGAAAACATCCCATAGTTGAGCAATTCTGGAAAGATGGAACTCCGGTTCCCCTTGAAATTCCAGGCCCTGGCGAAATGTGGCCAGAGGATAAACACCTGCTCGACGAATAAAACCTTCGGGCAAATAATTCCATTTAACCTTGGAATTATTTGTCCGAAATCTGACCGAAAAGGTGATTACTATGAAACATGGCGACTCATTTTATGATAAGACCTTGTTTACAACGGAAAAAATCAAGGAAACTCTTATTAAAATCCTCAAAATAGCAGGATACACGATAAAATCTGAAAAAATCGGATTTGTTACGCCGGATATTTACGGGGTAAAAGGAAAACACCAGATTATTATCTCAATCAAAGAGAAAATCGAGGACGCCCTTGACGGATGCAGAGATCTGGCCGCCATGAAGTGTTTTGCAGGGGGTAAAAAAGATTATGTTCTTGCTTTTCCACCAATCAGCGAGACAGAAGTACTTCATTTTTTGTTTGAAAAAACTGATTGGTATTTTCCCATGAATGAACAGACAATTATGCTGTGGCTGGTTAATCCTGACAGAATGGAAACCCATCCCATTATGGGGTACCCCTACAACGAAGCCCTTAAAAATTACCTGACCAACCCGGAGGCTGTTGATTTAATAGCGCAAATGGCCAATAAAAAAATGAATGAACAACTTTTGGAAGAAGAAGATTTTTTTTAGACCCGTGCAGGTTTTTTCCAAGGGACAAATAGATTTTCAGAAAATTATTTCGAATTCATTATCAATCACTTTGTCTACTGATAAAGTGATATTTGACCTTCTCTCTTCCCAAAATTGATTCTCTGAAAGTCTCTAATATCTTAATATTTATAAAGAGATACGTTTTCCTTTCTCTGGCTTTGCGCCAAATTTTAAAATCGGGTAATTGCCTGACAATCGATGGGTATTTTACCATTTGTGCTGTCGGCACACCTTCCTTTTCTTATCCTTCTAAAATTAATTACCTAAAAATCCATAGATTTAAATTATCTATCTGGAGCAGAGGAATAATGAAGTATAAAAGCCGTTTTTTTCATCCCTGGTTAATATGGAATAACAAATTTATTTTTTTGCAGGGTAAGAAGGCCAACTGCACAAAGAGCTGGAGAGTCCGTTTTGGCATATTCACAGGGTTACTCCTGGCTCTATTTTCTTTTTTGGATATAACCCAGGCCGTTGAAAAAAAGGAGGCGCAACCTCCCCTGGTAACAGTTGAAACAATTGCAATGGAAAATATTAACTCCCCGTGGGAATATGTAGGGCATGTGGAGGCAATTCAGTCCGTTGATCTGCGGGCCCGGGTAAAAGGCTTTTTGGAAAAAGTTAATTTTAAGGAAGGTTCCAATATTAGATCCGGTGATCTTCTTTATATTCTTGAGCAGGCCCCTTATCAGGCCAGGGTCGATGCTGCCGTGGCATCTCTGGCAAGAACCAAAGCTGCCCATGCCAGGGCGGATTTGTATTTACAGCGGATCAGAACTGTTTTGCCCGGTGGAGTGCCGGAAACAGATATTGATGCTGCTGTGGCCGAAGAGATCCTCACCAGAACCAGGAGACAGGAAGCCGAATCTATACTTAAGCTCTCCCAGCTCGACCTGGAATATACCAGGATCAAAGCTCCCATAGATGGACGTATAGGACGAACCGCTTTTACTAAAGGTAATTTACTTGAACCGGATTCACCCCCTTTATCCCGAATTGTTCAAATAAACCCGATACGGGTGGTATACTCCATTAGCGAAAATAATCCTGATCTGATTAAAATGGCTCTTAAAGATTCATTGCTCCAGAAAAAGGAGACTGATCTCCATATGCTGAAACACCGTATAAGGATGCCCAGCGGTGAAATCCTTAAAACAACAGGGGTTATCGATTTTCTGAACAATATGGTGGACCCTGGGACAGGCACCATCACGGTGCGAGCTGTGTTTGAAAATCCTGATGGTCTGTTGCTCCCTGG
>Ga0190313_1001162_pt1 | contig 14357 bp, 12 predicted proteins | sample 4870071011_MG_FD_169989 | JGI IMG/M metagenome (GOLD analysis project Ga0190313, IMG submission 169989) | Hydrothermal vent sediment bacterial communities from Southern Trench, Guaymas Basin, Mexico - 4870-07-10-11_MG | ecosystem: Environmental > Aquatic > Marine > Hydrothermal vents > Sediment ...
GGAGTATAAAATATGAAATTTTACCCTTATCATTTAGAGAATATCTGAAATTTCTTAATTTCCCTGTTAAAAAGGTATATTCAACATCTGAAGAAAATAAAGTTAAAAATTTCCTGCTGAATTATATAAAAGGGAGTTTTCCGGATATCGTGCTGTATCCAGAACTTGCAAATAGGTTCTACGAGGAATATATTGATCTTGTGATTTTCAGAGACATTGTGGAGAGGTATGGAGTAAAAAACACACATATATTGAAACTTCTGTTTAAATTTCTCATATCTTCCGTATCCAAAGAATTTTCGGTGCATAAAACATACCGCACTTTAAAATCAAATGGAATAGAGGTTAGCAAGAAAACACTTTACAAGTATATAAGTTATTTTGAAGATTCATTTTCTGTATTTCTTCTTAAGAAATATTCGCGATCGCTAAGAAAATCAGAGCTTTCCATACCCAAGGTTTATTTGGTGGACACAGGAATAGCTCATTATCTTGGCTTGAGAGATATTGGGAGATTGATGGAAAATGTTGTTCTTCTTGAACTTTATAGACGGTATTCCCAAAAGGGAAAATTCAGAATCTATTATTACAAGAATTCTTCGGGAGAGGTGGATTTCATTGTCGTAGAAAATGGAAAAATTGGAGAGTGCATCCAAGTCACATACGAGCTTACCGAAGGAAATATGAATAGAGAGATAAAGCCTCTCTTGAATTTACATTCAACTTTTGGATGTCGCAATTTGAGGATAATCACATGGGATATGGAAGGTAATATAGAGAAAGATGGCGTGAAAATAAATATTTATCCGCTCTGGAAATGGCTTTTGAATATACGAACAACCACGAATTTACACTAATGCATATCCTAATAGGGAAAAATTTCAAAAATTCTTGGACGATTACCCGCTCATGGATGTTATCTGCATAGGGAATCTGAGTGTGGATTACATATTCCTTCTTGATAGATTTCCGGATAGGCACGAGAAGATGGTAGCGAAAGAATTCCATCGCTCTCTTGGTGGAGCTGCGGGAAATGTTGCCACTATGCTAGCGTTCCTCGGCTTGAAAGTTGGTTTCGTAGGGGCGGTGGGCGACGATTTGGACGGCAGAGAGCACTTAGAATTTTTCAGAAAAATAGGTGTGGATACATCCCGCATAAAAATAGCTAAGGAAAGAACGGGAATAGCGGTGATATTCTCGGCAGGGGAGGACAAGAGAATGATAAAATATCCGGGAGCGAACTCTTACAGGGAGATTGATTACGAATATCTCAGAAAAGCAAAGCATGTGCATATATCCGCGGAACATCCTGAGGTTGTGGAATTCTGCCGTTCCGAAGGGATATCCGTTTCCGTGGACGGAAGAAACTATGACGCGGATATAGTTTTTATGAACGAGGATGAGTGGATTCGCAACGGAAAGCCGAAGAATGCTGTGGTTATGCTGAACGGCGGTGGCGGAATGTATGGGGATGTGGTTTTGAGATATGGCGAGAGGGATGTTTTGGATACTACAGGTGCTGGAGATTCCTTCATCTCGGGATTCCTATACGGTTATTTGAAAGGAGAGGATATTGAAAAATGTCTAAAATACGGTATTGCTATGGCATCATACAATGTTAAGAGAATCGGGGCAAGACACCCTTTAAGCAGGGAGGAACTGGAAAAGTTAGCAGATGATATTAATCCACAAGCTTTACCCTCAGGTATTTCCTAGCGATATTGAATTGCTTAAAATCGGCGGTATAAAGAATCGCTGATTGATTGATACCAACCGCAATGTAAAGAGAGTCATATATGGTTATGTTTTCGGCGAGAGAAATTTCTAAAGCTTTTGAAAGCAAAATCCAATGTAATTGTTCTTTCATCCATAGGTACCTTTTTCCAGCCATCCTCCTGTAAAATTATCATTGCTAATGCGGAAGCATCTAATATTTTATTTTCTTTCATGATCCTCCCTCACGGATTGTGCTGAAAATCCTTTCTCAACGCCCTTCCTTCCTTTTAATTTATTCAAAGCATCTTCAATCTTTTTCTTTCTCTCAAATTCTTCTATACGCATTTTGATATAATTTCTTATCTCTTCGCTCCAATTAATATTTATGTTTTTCATTTTCTCGCGCAAAGCATCAGGTAGTCTTATCGTATACACTCCCATATTACTAAATGTAATGCATAATGCAATACAAATTTTTCCTTGATATAATCTTTGTCTCTGATGGGATAGGTATAATTCTTCGGACGAAAATTTTAAATTAAAAAAATTTATAACCCCCGCTATGATAGTGGATCCGGGGTTGAACAAAAAGATAAAGAAGGAAAACGGGAGCGCTGTTGTTTTGCCGATAATGCTGATAGTGGTCGGTTTGCTTACGATAAGTATAGCGTTCGGACAGATATCCGCGAAAACCTACGATTTGAGGCATACGATAACTGTGGATGGCGATTCCTCCGATTGGATAGGAACTCCTCCATCAACCACTAATTCCTCCACAATAAGCAACGAGGAACTTATATGGTCCGATGCCGTGGGGGATGAGCGAACGGACTTCTCAAGTCCGGATAGCTGGGTTGACTTGAAGGAGTTCAGGATGACGGCTGATAGTAATTATCTGTACATTCTGATTAAATTGAACGATACCTCCAACCTAACCGTTGGAACCGACGGAGGTACATTCATAGCCATATGTCTGGATTACGACCAGATAAACAACAGCGGCCAGACATACTTTGCTGGGGAATCCGATACGCAGGTGGATTCCAACGCTGCATGGGAGTATCAGATAGTTGTGAACCTCGCGGATTCCAGATATTCGGGGACATCACCATCATACATAACGCATCCGCTGAACGAATCCACGAATAACTGGGGGGCAGTGTTCCAAGTTCTGAATTCCTCATGGAGTCATATATATGTAAGCGGAGATAACGGTACCGCAGGACTCCTCGCCGTTAACTGTACAACGGGCACGATAGAGATGAGAATCTCGTGGAATATACTCCAACCTACTTCCAATATCCTAAGAGTATCTGCAATCACGGCCCGGGGTTGGAGCGATTATTCCACAAACCAAGGAGGAACTTGGGATATTGACAGTGTTTCAGATGCTCTGGATTGCATAACCACGACTGGCCCGAATACTTGGGACGAGGTTGGAGATGGAACTGTGAACTACTACCTTGATGTGGATATAACACAGATCGGAGGGCCAACCATACCAGAATTACCCGTTTTCCTCGGGACCTCCCTCATAGCCCTCTTTCTCTTCTTCGCGAGAGATTTCTTCTGATTTTCTTTTCTTAATTTTGTATGAAGATACGACAAGGGTTATTCCAACAATTACTGAAATGGTAAGAGGAAGCAAAATATCTTTTCTTTCAGGTTTTTCAACATAAAAGGTTATTTCCTTTATAACCGTGCAATTTCCATCGCTGACAATTATCCTGAGAACATGTTTTCCTTCCTTCAACTTTGCGGGATCAATAACTACACAGTTTCCTTCGGAGTACGATGAGTTGTCCGTGGAATACTTCACTGTAAGTTCATCGCCATCAACATCCGTGGCGTTAATAGTGACAATTTTCTTGGATACTATGGTCTCGTTATTTTCAAGATTAACATATACTTCGGGAGGGTCATTTACATTGTATATGTGGAGTGTGAAGTTCCCCGTGCATTTTTCTTCAAAGGAATCGTAGGCAGTTATTTCAACAACAATATCCCCAAACCAGTTGTCGTTCTTCTCGCCACTTTTCGCATCCACCGAAAGATACGAGGAATTAATGATTAGATACACTCCCGGGTTTTGGTCATAACGAGGCGAGTAGTTGAGATTCGCATCCAAATCATCCGAAAAGTAAAGGCTGAGGTTGAGGACATTTGTCGCTACGGAATCTTCGGCCACATACACATCCGGAATTTTTTTAGTTAGGTGAGGCGGGAGGTTTGTGTAGTTTCTTCCTATCTGGATTACGAAGGAGAAGTTTTCCTTACCGTAATAAATAAAGTATCTTGCGAGAGTTATTTTCCTGCTCATATAGTACTTTGCGGTATGAGTGGCGATAAAAATTCCCTTGCCCGTCTTCGGATTCAATATATATCTGAGATTTTTACTGCCCCCTTCTTCCGCGTACTCTAAATTTGCGAAGTCTGGCGAGGCTGTTATTCTCACGCCCAAAGTTATATTTGTGCTGTAATTCACATATATTCCTTTGCGAATCGGTGAGAAAGTTTTACTAATAGGTCCATTACTCGCTATAATTCCATTGGAAGAAATTTCCAGGGTGTAATTTTCGTTCTCAAATCCCACATCCTCCATGCAGAACGCTTTACCTCCCTGATGATACGGCACGGGTTCCTCAGCATAATGGTAATTCGTTGTAGCCAATCCGATTATATCTGTATATGCATCTCCCTGCTCGTGCCATCCCACCGTGGGATTTCCCACTATTATGCTCCCATCCGAATCCATAAGAAATGTAATCTTTCCCCCTCTGGGGTCTATCACGCAATAATAATTCTCAGTTGAAATTATTCCTTCCTCCACTCCGTCCAAATCAACATCCTCGCCGTACACACCGACCTCTCTTTCTTCCAAATATTTCTGTGCGTGATAAAGAATCATCAAATCCTTGATATGGGATGCCTGATCCTTCTCCCAATCGGATATGTCTTCGTGCATAGTTATGCTTATTCCTTTGCCCCTCCAAGCAGTTTCGTACATCATCGCCGCAAAGGATTTCATCGCCACGGTGTAAATAGGAGAATTCGGTAGGATTTCCTTTATCGCGTTCCAAACAGTATAAATTACCGTATTCGGGGTTCTGTAATCTCCGAGTTTCATTATGTTGTCCCGGGGCGTGTAGTTGAAATAGGATTCGCCGACGGTAATTTCGTGATACGGATCGTAATACCAAGCGTCGTATAGGTCGTAGTTATCGTTCGGCCCTACGGAATCGCTTCCCGCAGTTCCCAAATTCTGGGTTAGCCAGAAGTATGAGGCATCTCCAATAGTAATTTCCCCATGAACTGGAAGATTATCCGCGATCTCCTCTAGAGTGGTTACCTTAATCCACTGATGTTGAGCAATCCATCCTATGCTCTCGTTGTATATTCCCACTACCTCCGCTCCTCCCCAGTGAGGTGCGTTCCCGAAGAACTTTTCCCAATCATCCATATAAAGAATATACCTATTGCTCGGATCTTCCATAGCATTTCTGACAAGCAATCTCCTTATATTTATGTTCAGAGCATCATCAGTGGGATTCGGAAGCATATCTTGAATATTCTGCCAGTTGCCGGCGCGTCCCGTATTGCTTATGAACAGAACCTTTATTCCGTTGTCTTCCCATACATAATACTCATCCTTGCCTTCCGAAGCCCACGACGGATGGTACCAGTCAAAAGCCACTTCCGTATCCGCCACAACTATGTCGTATCCTCCATTTTTCACAGTTTCCTCCCATCCGTGCCAGTACACCCTTTCGGGTATCCAGCATACTCTAGGCGTGTAGTTGTAGTATCTTATATTGTATTCCTTCGCGTAATGCATGCTCCAGTTGTTGAACTCAGAAGGCAGATACTTCGGGATGTATTCAGCGTAGAATCCGCCGACCATGCTTACTATGCCCTTATCCACGAGTTTTCTGATGTATTCATTGAAATTTGGACGGTAGTATTGTATGGCATCGGCAAGCGTTCCGGATATGTGGAGATTAACCGGAACTCCCCAGTACTCGTGTATTGACGGAACCGCGTACATTCCAACCTCCTTACTACCTACAAAATAAGATACATTTTTTAGGAATTGATTGGCATGATGCAGAAATGCTATTCTCGTTTGAGGATAAACATCGCTTGAGCCGATACTCCCGTTCAGCCATCCGTTGTGCGATGAATCTCCGCGGTATAGAGAGGAGCCTATGGCATCCACTATATCGCTTTCATAACTACCTATCTCTCCGTATCCTCCATTGGTTCCATCTTTGGTGGTGAATACCTGAAAATTCAATGTGCCCCCGCTCCACCCTACGGATATGAGGAGGGTTTTGTTAAGCGCTAATTCTACGGAGTCCCATCGCGAGTTATACGATACCTTTTCCAAACTATCGTTGGAATAACTCCAATCCTGAAGATACACAGCGTAATGTTCCGTATCGTACACCGCGATGCAAACCTCCCAGGGAACATTGGTACGAGTATCCATGAAATCCGGAAGCCACTGCTGTCCCCCGCTCTTGAAATCTATGGCTATGTAGAAATCCAGATTGTGTATCTCCGCCCCGTAAGCCAAATCCAGAAAATCAATACGGAAATAGAGGTTGTGGGTACCTTCCCTATAATAGAAAGCGATTATATCCCGGGAGGAATCGTAGTAGTCGTTGAAAAAGTACTCGTCATCGTAGTAATCAACACATTTTACATCCTCCGCTTTCCAATCTCTGAATTCCCCATCCACCGCAATTTCTTCCGGGGCTTTTTTCAAACTTTTTAAATTATGCGCCGTGGGTATTGGCGCTGCGAAAACCAGAATAATTATGAGGAATAGGGCGATGAATCTCACTCAACCACCTCCAGAATTTTGAGGATGCATTTCACACCCCTCCTGGGAATATATTCCATTTTTGGGCGGAACTGCATCTCGTAATTTACCTCATATAGCGATTTCTCCAGCATCCACTCGTAGTAATCCCTCAATGTAAAATAACCTTTTCCCTTTGCGTATAGAGCATAGAGATTCTCAACCATCCTTCTCTCCCATAAATCGCAGGAACCGCGGGTTATGTATCCGAAGGATCGCGCCAAGGTGGAAAAATCCCGTATCTCAGGAAACTTTTCTTCACGATTTTCCCGCAACGGCTCGCCCTCAAAATCCATTATGTATATTCTATCCCCCGAGATTACCATTTGTGAGAGATGCAAATCCTGATGAGTGGTAATCTTCTCCTTCCCCACCATACCGTTGAATAGGTGAGTGGTATCTATGTTTATCCCGGCGTTCAGCGCGAATTTTCTTACGGTATTCCGCCAGCGCCTGACATCATCCTCTCCTATCTCCTCCTTACTTTCAGCGAGAATTTCATGCATGCGCATAACTGTACGAACGATTTTATCCATAAGGTTAAAAATATCCTCATCTATTTCTCCACTATCCTTAAATTTCAGGTAGTTCTGGTAGAAAATTTCACCCACATCTTTACCATCTATCCTTGAGGTTATAATCTGTATGTATTTTTCATCGTATTTTGCGTAAGCGATGAGCGGAGGAGCTATACCTTTAAGTTTCATGATCATCTCAGGCTCCCTGCTCCCTATTCTGCGGTAGGATTTCAGAACCATATCATCAAAGAAACAAACAGCATTCGTGCTTTCGCCATAAAACTCGTAATTTTCAAAACCTTCTGGAACATCACCAACGAACTGAAAAATATTACCTCTCTCGCTCCTGATTCTTTCCGCGGAATAAAGGGAGAGTATTTCTCTCAATCCCTCCGGGGTTTTCTCCGCTTCCTCGCCCCTAAAACGAGGAACGAAGTAAAATTCTTTTCCATCAGTATATATGAGGAGTTTTAGATTTCCGTATTTCGCCTTATCGTATATCTGCAATGATTCATAGATCACCCAGAACCCTCCTATAAACTTCCACGGTCTTCTTCGCTATGTTCTCCCAGGAAAATTCCATGGCTCTTTTCCTGCCTTCTATGCCCATACTTCTGCGGAGATTATCATCCTCCAAAAGTATGTTCACTTTATCCGCCAGAGCATCCGCATCTCCCGGCGGAATAAGAAAGCCCGTTTTTCCATCAATCACTATTTCCCTTATACCTCCAACATCACTTGCAACCACAGGAACCTCACATGCCATGGCTTCCAGATTTATTATTCCGAATGGCTCGTATATGGATGGACATACGAAAACGGAGGCGTGAGAGTAAATTTTAACTATTTCCTCCTCGGTAAAGAAGCGATGAATCCATATCACATTCTTTTTTCTTCTCACTTTCTCCGAAATCTCCCTTAAATATTCCTTCGTATCCTCTTTTCCCGTAATAAGAAGCACTTTGCCATTTATTCTGTCGGCGGCATCAAGAAGGACATCTATTCCCTTCTGTCTTGAGAGGCGCCCTACGAACAATACATATCCCTCTTCCACGCCCAACCCTCTCAAATACTCCGGGTCTTCGTTTCTCCTATACTTCTCCAAATCTATTCCGTTGTGGACCACATAAATCCTATTTTCGGGTATCCCGTATACCCTACGGATATCTTCCTTCATTCCGCCAGATACCGCTATTATTCCATCGCTGTTTTTCAGGCCAAATTCCTCCATCCATCCACTCAACTCGTATCCTCTACCCAGCGATTCCCTCTTCCAGGGACGGAGAGGTTCAAGACTATGCACCGTGCAAACTAACTTCTTTCCGTATAGTTTTTTTGCCAAAAATCCCGCGAAATCCATATACCATGTGTGGGCATGTATTATATCTGCATCAATTTCCTCCCTCACAATCCTTGCGTTTAGAGATATAGTTTCCAGAACTTTATCCCAAGGATAAGTTCCGTCAAAAATCTCCCACGGTGAGTAAAACTTAACTCCTTCGCTAGAGGGATTATTTCCCATAGCCCTTACCTCAACATCTATGTATTTCCTAAGATTTTCCACGAGATACTGCACATGGCGCCCCACTCCCCCGTAAATATTCGGAGGATACTCCGATGTAAGCATACAGACCTTCATCAGAAGGCTATGTGAAAAGTGATTTAAAGGTTTTTCGGGATATTGATTAGAGGAGGGGGCAAAATTACTCCCATGAAATTGCGATTACCTCGCATCCTCTTGTTGGAAGTTTTTCAACAATGATGCTGTATTTCTCTCCAAATCCTCTCATGATATACTCCGCCTCCCTCACATCTACATCTCCGCGGAAAAGAACAAGCATATTGTGGCATCTTTTGAACCAATGTGCGTTTATTGCCTGATGAAAAGAAACATTTCTGGCGTCAAGTCCCTCAGAGTATCCAAATCCGAAATAAAATCTTCCCTTAATTTTCTCTGCTTTTTCGGAATTTAAAATCTTCACAATTTTGAATATATTCTTTGCATGTATCTCGGGAATTCTGGTGAATGGAATGTGACGGTATTTCTCCAAGAAAATTTTGGAATCTATAAGAGTATATGCTTTATAATATTTCGGAAGCATTTCCGCGAATTTTACTGCCTCCGCAAATCTATGACCCTCGTTGGGGAACGGAAGCACGAAGTATCCAAAAGATTCAACTTTTTTATGTTGTGCTATTTTTCCAAGAAGTTTTATTCCCGCGTGACCGTAGGAACCGCCAAGATATCCGAAAACCAGAATTCTGTCTTTTACATATATATCAAGAGAGGACGGCAAATACGGATAAGCCTCGCTATCTCTCATCATTATTTCTCTCGGTATTATCACCTTGGCTCCTTCCTCGTCCACAGTAATCACTCTATGATTCGTTGGAATATTCTCCGCGATTCTGCGAGCGGCACTTCCGCATCCTATGAGCAGCACAATACTTTAATACATCCTCGGATAATAGGGTTTTCCATGCCTCTCGGCATAGATGTGGGCGGTACGAAAATTCTCGTCGCGGGAGTTGAGGGCGGAAAAATAGTGAATAAAAGAATTTTAAACACTGTGGATGGGAAAGTTATTGAGACCTTACGCTTAATAATTCGGGATTATTCCGGGGAGAAGATAGGTATAGGGATTCCGGGTTATCTCGTAGGAAAAACTTGTGTTCGTGCACCGCACATAAAAGAACTTGCTGGCGTGGATTTTTCCGAGATTTTTCCTACTGCTTATATTATGAATGACTGTACAGCTATGGCGTACGGAGAATATTTTCTGCGAGATGGAAAATACCAAAGCTTACTTCTTATTGCTCTGGGAAGTGGTGTGGGGGCGGGTTTGATTGTGAACGGCCGTCCTTATATGGGAAGAGGTAGCGCGTTGGAAATAGGTCATCTTAAGGGTTTTTCAGAAAAAATGTGTGGTTGTGGGAAAACAGGATGCTTTGAAACGGTAGCCGGGGGAAAATATCTTCCGGACATGAAGACCTTAGCCGACAGAGCGAGAATGGGAGATGATGATGCTGTGGAATTCTACAGAGAGTACGGGAGAACTGTGGCAAAAGGTATAGCCCATGCAATTCAACTCCTTGACCCCGAGATAGTGGTTTTCGGTGGCGGCATAGGAAAATCCCTTGATCTATTTCTGGAATCAATGAAAGAAGAATTGGACCACTTGCTCAGTTTCGTGAGTGTTGACGATATCATTTTTGAGAAAATGCTTTCGTACGAATCCGGGGCACTCGGAGCCGCCCTAATAGCGGAGCGTGATTTGTTATGAAGGTGAGAGTATTTTGCAGGATTTATCCGACGGAAAACCCCGAAAAAATAAGGGATGCCGTGCTAAAAATATTTCCCAACGCAAAGATAAGAATCTCCGAAAATTATCTTGTTGCGGAAACGAGCAGCATGGAGAATTTCGCTTCTCTTCTCAGAAGACAGAGGATAAGGGATTCCGCCAGAAGCGTTCTTATGGACGGAATGGACGAAAACTCCATAAGTTTCAGACTAAACAAACAGGTAATGACTGTGGGAAGAATAAATTTCGCCGTGGAGGATATGCCGCTTGGAGATGTGGAGGTCAGAGTGGAGGCGGAGGGGGAGGAGGATATTCGGGATATTCTTGACCGGATTGCTCCGAGTACCAGGGTGGAGGAGGGGGAGAAGGAAACACGCGAAAACCGCAGCGAGCACAGATAAGTGAGCCGTCGGGAAGATACCTAAAAATCTGCGAACCGCATACCGGACATTTTAAGGTATGGAAGTGGGGCGTGAATTCTTCTCCGTATTTTTTCTCAGGATACCCGAAAATTTCGTGTTTGAGCCTTATTGTGTGTTTCACAGTATAAATACCGCCAACAACTATCCACATCAGAGTTATAAGGGAGAATATTCCAAGTAATCCGAACATAGCAGGACCGCCGTTCGTCATAAACCATGAGCTTATCGTCATGTAATCCGTGATAAAATGGGCCATTATGGCGAAGTGCAGACCGTACTTTATGTAGAGGTATCCGAAAACGAGACCCGCCACGAATGTTCCAGGAATTTTCCAGAGACCCCATCCTCCCGTGATTACATGCGCTAAGGAGAATATTACGGAGGATATTATCAGAAAGAAAAGTTCAATACTGTTCATAGATCTTTTTCGTGCCACTCCGCCGGGTAGTGCGAGGACGGATTTCTTCCAGTCTCTTGTTGTAAAGAGGGTGTATATTGCAACGGGAACTCCTATGAGCAAAACTCTGGTAATTAGTTCTTCATGAAACGATGCGAACTCCAACGCGTACATCTGAACTTCAATTGGGAGTTTTTCTATTCCGGGCGATGTCGGTGAGCTTCCCAACGCATGGGATATCAAGGCAGAAATTATGCTTACAAAAAGAGTTATCGTGAACATTTCGGCGAAATCCGAGATAGGATTGGGGCCCCAGGCATGGGATAGCTTTTTGAAAACCTTTGAGAAAAAAATTCCGGTTTCGTAGAAGAACAGAATGAGGCTAAGCGTTATGAGGAAAAAACCGATGAGGAAGTAACCGAATATACCTTCCCCATATATGAAAAACAGGTCTATGCGGAAAGGAACAACTATGAAAAACGGCCATCGCAAATAAACTGGATCTGCTTCTGGAGAATGAACGAAATTCCACACCATAGGGATGCTAGCGGCAAGAGCCACATAGTTTATAACAGCAACGATCAATATGGTTATGATCACAATTATTGTGAGAACGCATCCCAGTGTCTTGAGTTCTTTCATGAGAGCCACCGGGGGGATTTGAACCCCCGACCTGCGGATTTCCCGAAGCCCTTTGGGATTGAGCCCTTTACAAAAGGGCTCTTACGAGTCCGCCGCTCTTCCAGCTGAGCTACGGTGGCAGCGAAAGGGAAAATAAAAGGGAAAAATATAAGTTTTTGGTTTTAGGTCTTTTTTCTTTTTTTCAAATACGCAATCGCAAGTGTTGACGATATTGCCAATATTTCAAAGAGTATCAAAATAATCAATAGTAAATTAAACAATTGTGATTCTGACTTTCGTTCTGGTTCTATTGTTGGATATTTCAGGGGACAGTAATCTTTCGCTCCCGCAATGCCCTTTATAGGATACGGCCAGTCCACTATGCCGTCTCCATTCAGGTCGTTGGTGTTGTTATTATTGGCCCAATCATGCCAGTAATTTCCTACACCAGAAGAGGAATACCAGTAGTTGTTTGTTCCATTATCGCATGCCTGTATATGCGAGGAATTGAAGGAATCTCCGGAGCCGTAATTGTAGTAGAAGAAATTTCTGTATATTCTGTTATTTCTGCCGGAACATATATAAATGCCATAATTTGTATTTTTGTAAAGCAAATTTTCTACAATTAAATTGTTGTGCGAGTACATCAGATAAACGCCATAACACTCATTATTACTACAAGTATTGCTGGAAATCGTGTTGTTGCTTGAACAAAGCAAATTGATACTAACACTATTATTGCTGCAGATATTGTTGGAGATCGTGTTTTGGAATGTCCAACACAGATATATTCCCAAACTATTATTGCTACAAGTATTGTTGGTAACTATATTGTTAGTTGAACTGTACAGAAAGATTCCGCGCTGATTACCATTGCTGCAGGTGTTGTTAGTAATTACATTATTCCTTGAAAAAAGCAGATAGATGCCATAACTATTGTTTCTACAAATGTTGTTAAAGATCGTGTTATTGCTTGAACTATCCAGAGAAATGCCTTTATCATTATTAGTGCAGATATTGTTGGTAATCACGTTGTTGCTTGAACCGGCCAGATTGATGCCATCATAATTATTGTTGCTGCAGGTATTGTTGGTAATAGTGTTGTTGCTTGAAGACCACATTTCAATGCCATAATCACTATTGTTGAGGGTATTGCTAGTAATCAAATTTTTGATTGTATCCCATAGAAAAATGCCAAAATTATCATTGGTGCAGGTATTGCTGGAAATGATGTTATTGCTTGAAGAATATAAATATATTCCATAATCATTATTGCTGCAGTTGTTATTTCTAATTATTATATAGGAGGAATATCCTATTTCTATTACCGCTCCAGTATTTTCTATTCTGAAATAAGAAACATTTCCGAGAATTATTTCGCCGGCGTCTGTTGGTGCAGTAGCATTGTTCATATTGGCATTCTTGTAATAATACACGGGCTTTCCATTCACTGTATTATTCGTGGCTATTTCCTGCGTAGTGAAGGTATCTTTATCTCTTTCAAGAAATATTCCGTCGTTTATCAAGATATTTCCGTATAACTTGTTGTTACTTGAATCATACAGATAGACACCATATCCATTATTGCTGCAGGTATTATCAGAAATTACATTGTCTCTTGAAAGCCACAAATGAATACCACGATAATTGTTGATACAGGTATTATTGGAAATTGTATTACTGCTTGAATACATCAGAACGATGCCACTATTATTGTTGTTGTTAAAGATATTGTTAGTAATTACATTATTCCTTGAATCCCACAGAGTGACACCATTATAATGATTGCTACTGCAGGTATTGTTGGCAATTACATTGTTTCTTGAATCGTCAAGATAGAGACCGTCATCATTATGATTGCAGGTATTATCGGAAATTACATTATTGCTTGAACTACACAGATAGAGACCCTCACCATTGTTGCTGCATGTATTATTGGTAATCGTGTTGTTACTTGAAAAATCCATATAAATGCCAACACCGTTGTTGCAGGTATTGTTAGAAATTGTGTTGTTTCTTGAAGAATACAGATAGATGCCGAAATCATTACCACTACAATTATTGTTTTCTATAGTTCCATTAACAGCATTATATAGAGTAATCCCCGCCCCTTCAAAGTACAGCAATGATTGGTAATATGCCCCATGTAAGTAGCAATTTCTGATTATGAAATGCACCGTTGTATTTCCTATATATATGCAATTTCCAACTCCCTGTGCATCGATCTCGTATCCCTCAATTATATACGGATTACTTTCACTCCCATCTCCCGGCCATCCTTCTTGCTGAGCAATCTGGGCGAATTCCGCATCGCTGTTTATTCTTATTATTCCATGTGGAGTATATGACCTTTCGGTTTCAGCAAATTCGTACTTCGATTCTTTGGCCATTGAGATTTCTGCGGGAAGGAGGAATGAGATTACTATTATTACCGCTCCTAATATCGCGAATTTTCCCCTTACTTTCATACAGCAACCTCCAAAGATTCAACAGCATAATCTAAATCATGGTATTAAG
>Ga0190313_1001163_pt1 | contig 14344 bp, 15 predicted proteins | sample 4870071011_MG_FD_169989 | JGI IMG/M metagenome (GOLD analysis project Ga0190313, IMG submission 169989) | Hydrothermal vent sediment bacterial communities from Southern Trench, Guaymas Basin, Mexico - 4870-07-10-11_MG | ecosystem: Environmental > Aquatic > Marine > Hydrothermal vents > Sediment ...
GCATTTCCTCACGCAGCATATTGAACACTTCCTCAGCCTTCCGCTTCAACTCTTCTCTGTTCAAAAGCGGGAAAACCGCAGCCCGCACAGGTGCAATCTCTTTCTTGAAGCGTAGCACACGCCTCTTTTCCTCTTTACCAGCACTGACTTGCTCTTCGTGAAACGCACTCTCCAAAATTGCGTAAATTATGCGGTCAATGCCGTAAGAAGGCTCAATTACATGCGGAATCACTTTCTCTCCCCTGTCATTCCTCACAGCCATTGAGACATTTGATGCTGTTGAGTGTGCAGTAAGGTCAAAATCGCCCCTGTCTGCAATGCCTACAATCTCCATCCAACCATATTTCTCGCTCCAAAACTCCGCATCCCAACAGTCAACGGCGTAATGTGCCATTTCTTCCTTGTGGTGCTGCCTGAATCTCAAGCGATGCTTCAGAATGCCGACGCTTTCCAAAAATTCCTGAACCCTTGCGATGTGATATGCAAGGTATTCGCTTGAAATTATCCCATTACGAACCGCATCTCCTACGCTCACGCTTAACGCCTCTCCCTCTTCTGCTGACGCTTCTGACGCCTCTGACACCTCTGATGCCTTTGACGCCCCTTCCTCGCTGCTTGGGACGAGTTTTAGCATTCTGTCAGCGACTTCATGAAATCTGGGATGCTTATTCTTCTCTTCAGGAAGGACAAAAACCTCCGCCTCTGCGAGCGTGAATTCTCTCAAACGAATCAAGCTCTGTCGTGGCGATATTTCATTCCTGAACGCCTTTCCGATTTGAAAAATGCCGAATGGCAGTTTGTCTCTGTTGAATTTCAGCAGGCGAACGAAGTCAACGAAGATGCCCTGTGCAGTTTCAGGTCGCAAATAAGCCTCGCCTCTCTCGCTCTTTCGTGAGGCTTCTGCCGTTCCTGCTGCTCTCGCCGCATCCGCCTCACGCATGACGCCTATGTGAGTTTGGAACATGAGGTTGAAAGTGCCTTCAAAGCGAAGCGTGCCGTTGCATTCGGGGCAGCGCTCAAGGTTCTCTCGCTTGAAGAAAGCACCGCACCTCTCGCACCTCACGAGCTCGTCTGCGAAGCACTCAAGGTGGCGAGAAGCCTCAAAGACTGCACGAGGAGCAATACACGATGTCTCTATTTCGTAGAAACCTTCTTTAATGTAGAATCTTCGCCACGCATTCTCCACATTCCGCTTTAGTAGCGTTCCTAAAGGACCGAAGTCGTAGAAACCTGAAACACCGCCGTAAATCTCGCAAGACTGCCATATAAAGCCTCTACGACGAGCAACTTCCAAAACTTTCTCAGCAACGCTCTCATTCGCTCTCGCATGCGCAGACACGCACCCTCTCACCTCTCTTTTCACTCTCTTTCTTACCACAAAGACTGAAAAACTCTCATGAGCGAAAAGCCTAAAACGCTTGCGCAGCTTTCCGCCATCACATCATTCATCACGCTTCTTCTCTTCGGTTTTTCGCCCTGCAATCTCACGCTTTATTCGCTCCCATATTTTGCTACCGTCTTTTATTTCAGCGCTGCCGAGCAGTGCAAGTTTAATTGCGTCTGCGATGTGTTCCCTTCGCCTGTCGTTCAGGTAGTTCAGTGATTCCTTGTAGGAGCGTTCATAGTAACGCAAGCCTTTCAATAGATGCTCGTGCATCTCCCTGAACCTCTCAGGAGGCTTCATGTATGCTGCGGAGCCGAGCGTGCTTCTCGTCAGCTCTCTGCATCGCTCCATCTCCTCACGATATTCCGCCTCTGATGCCTTGCCCCAGAAGAAGTCGTGCATCACAACGACACCCTCAATCACCGAAGAAATCTCTTCCAAAAGATCGGAACATGTCATCAAATAAAATCGCTCATCCTCGCTCATCCCGCTCAAAACATTTTCCTCCTTACGCCTCCTTAAGAAATCCAGCAACCCCATTTCCTCTCCCTCTCTCCTACCTCCCTCTCCTACGCTCCTAAACTAACTCCTGCCTGCTCCCTTCCTCTTCTCGCATGAAAATGCGAAGCAAATCCCTGTCAAAGAGCATGCCCGTCAGAATGCCAGCAGAGCTCACAACAGGAAGCTGGTCAAACTTTCCTTTGCTCATCTTACGAGCGCACTCGCTCACCGTTGATGTCTTTCTTGCAGTTACAACATCACGAACCATCACATCCTTCACCTTTTTGTCCGCAGGAAGCTCAATTTTAGATACATTGTAATATAATTTAAGCGTATCTCGCATGCCATCCCATACCCATTCATCCTCATCTCTACCCATTGATAAATCTGAATGCTCCGTTTTTTCGGAGACGACCACTGCATTTATCAAATCTTGGTCTGTTATGATGCCAACAAGCTCATTCTTCTCATTTATCACTGCCGCTGCTTTCCATCCTGCGAGCTCCATGATGCGACCCGCAACGGGAAGTGGCGTCTCATCCCAGAGAGCAGGCGTCTCTCCTCGCAAGAAATCTTTTATCGGAGATTCTATGTTCGTCGTTGCGAGCACTCTTATAATGTCTGCGACTGAGATGATGCCTACGAGCCTTTGAGCATCGTCAACGACAGGAAGGCGACGAACGCCGTGAGCGAGCATCTTTCTGGCAGCGTCCTCCACCGTTTCATGCGGAGAAGCCGTCACGGGTCTGCGATGCATGAGCAGTGCAATCTGTTCCTCTCCCGGATTACGGAGCAAATCGCTTCTCGTGACCACCCCTACGACTTTACCCTCCTTCAACACGGGAACTCCTGAAACCTGCCTCTCTTTAAACACTTCAAGAACTTTCTTCCTTGTCCCCGGAACGCTCACATATGCGACATCCTTCACCATTACATCACGAACTCTCAGCGCAGCGACCTTATTCACAGAGACCGCACCCATTTCCCTCGCTCTCTAAAAGACCTCCTCTTCAATCCTCACCTCACTCAATCTCCTTAAAAACCTTGTCTCCAGGTCTCACACGCTCCTTCACTTTCAACCCGATGGACTGCCCTGCGGATGCTCGCTCAACCTTCTTCTTCTCTATTTCCATTGATTCCACCGTCTGCTCAAACGAAGTTGTGGCGCCTTCCACGCTTATTCTGTCGCCCTTACAAAGTTCGTCGCTGAGCGAAACCACCGCAACTCCTATTTTCTGAAAGTAATGCGTGACTTCTCCCACAAGCTTCTTTTCCGCCATCCTCTCACACCTCCTCTCATTCTCACACTCTCCTCTACTACTCCTTCATTCCCCACCCATTCTTCTTTTCACCCTGCAACACTGCGAGTCACTCGCACCACTGCCACCACCGCAAGCAAAGAAGCCTATGCTCTCAAATCTATTTTATATCTGCCCTCGTAGTGCAGGAAAGGGACTTCTCGCCCAGGCTCAATCAGCCCCCGCTCCCTCAACTCCTCAGGAATTTTCATTTCAATTGTCTCGTAAGTTTCAAGGTCCATGACTTGAGCGGTGTCGCCCATCACTGAGATGACCTGCCCTGTCCTACGCTCAATAATCGGCACATATATTTTCGCAGTCACAGGCAGAATTGCTGAGCGCTTCTGACCGTCAAAGACGCCTATGCCCTCTATGCGTGCCTTCGCCGCTCCATGCTTGCCAGGTTTTGATGTCGCAATGCTCACTATCGTGCAAGGCTCATCGTCAAGAAGCACATATTTTCCCTCCTTCAGCATCCTGACCTCCGTCATCTCCTTCATGAGCAGACACACCTCTCTCCTTCTCTTCTCCTTTTCTCTCCCCACTCGCTCCTCGCTTCGCTCTCCTTTTATAAAGATGTTGCTGTCTCCCTGCCGTCAGAGGAAGATTGCTCCCAGAGCTGCCATCCGCCTCACCAATCTTTATAAGGCTCTGAAAGCAAAACATCCGTGAATTCCTCTGAGATTCTAATAGACATCTCTCTTACTTTCTCAAATCTTGCTTGCTGGTTAATCAAAACTCTCAAAAGCAAATATCTCAAAATCTTCTCCTGTTCGCTCTTATCCTTTGAGAGAACATCCAAATTGCTCGGAATCGCCATATGTTCCTTCCATCTTTTATGCCATTTCTCTCTTCCTTCTCTCTCTAAAATATCAAGTAATTCCTCTTTTTCTTTATTAGATAATCCCAGTTGTTTTTCTCTTGGCATTTTTCACCACCGATTTTTGTCTCTTAACTTTTTCCTGAAGATGTGTCCTGAGATTTTTCGCATCTTCCCTGATTATTATTTCAACATCATAGTCTTTCTTAAGTAGCGAACTTTGGTTTAATCCCATCTTCTCTTTCACAACTTCACATAATTCCAGATCAATTTCGTATCCAACACTATTTCTGCCAAGCATCGCAGCAACTTTATTTGTCGTTCCTGAACCCATAAATGGGTCCAATACAGTCTCACCAACATAAGAAAATAATTTTATCAGTCTGTAAGGAATTTCCTCAGGGAAAGCCGCTATTCCTTCTTCAATTCTGTTCCTTAGAGGTAAGACATTAGTTATGTTCCATGTCGTTAAATACCACTTATTCTGCTGGTATTCTTTCACATCTATCTTTGATTTTTCTTTTATCTCTTTTGGAATCTTTTTGTAATCAAATTTCCCATTCTGGAAAATAAGTATTGTCTCTTGAATGTTATCTGGATAAAAATACATTGGATAAGGATGTTGTAAAATAACTCCGCTTCTTCTACTTATGCGAATGTAACCCTCTGGTTTTATCCAGATAATTTTGTCTCTGTAAATGAAACCTTCCTCAATGTATATTTTCGTTAAATCCGCAACAACCGGATTTTTTTTCCCATTAATGAGCGTGTCATCACAAACAATACATACTATTCTGCCTTCTGCAACTACCCTTCGCAATTCCTTCGCAATCTTCCTCATTTTGTCCAAATATGCGGAATAACTCTCAAATAAATCCGGATAATCAAAAGGAGCATTGAAATACGGAGGAGAAGTAACTACGAGATGAACGCTCCCATCCTCTAACTCCTTCATATTTTCCGCATCCCCAAAGATTAATTTGTGGTGCGTCTTCATCGCTTTATCCATTTTGGTTCATTACACCTCTATTAAGGGGATATGTGAAGTTTCGCTTTGCGAAATTTTGGCAAGCGAGTCGCATATTATACGCCGTTTTGTCAATCATTCCTTCTGTGAAATCCTCCACTACACACATATAAATATTCCGCCATGCTGCTTCGGCGGTCAATCTGTTTCTCCCAAACCTAGGCAATCAATAAAGGGAACGCAAGTTTCCGCTTATGAAATAGGAGGGAGCATTATGGCTTTTCTGTTGCTTTCTCCTTCTCGTTCTTTCTCCCTTGCACAAGATTTTTAAAAGTGGATGCGTATAAATTAGGGGGGAAGGGGAGGGAAGTGTCGTGGCTATTTGTGGAGATTTTGGTTCTTCTCTTACTGCTTCTGCTCTCTGCATTCTTCTCTGGCTCCGAGACAGCACTCGTGAGCATAGGCAGAGTGAAAGCGAAGGCGATGCTCAAGCGAGGTGAGAAGCACGCAGAAAAAATCAACAAGCTATTGAGCGACCCTGATGCTTTTCTCTCTGCCGTCTTAATCGGGAACAACCTCGTGAATATCGCAGCGTCAGCAATCGCAACATCGCTTGCAATCCGCATATTCGGTGGAATAGGTGTCGGCATCGCCACAGGCGTCATGACCTTCGTCATTTTGACTTTCTGTGAGGTGCTTCCAAAAACGCTTGCGATGCACCACGCCGAAAGATTCGCAGCAATCGCAGCACCCCCGCTCACGATTCTTGTCGCTGCTTTGAAGCCAGTCTCTTGCCTGCTCTCAAAATTCACGAAAGCCCTCGGAAACGCTCTCGGCTACGAGTTCAGGCGAGAAAGGCTCTCTGAAGATGAAGTTCGCACTTACATCGCAATCGGTGAAGAGGAGGGAGCAATTGAAGAGGATGAGCGAGAGATGATGGAAGGCGTCCTTCGTCTTGACGAGAAAGTTGCTCGTGATGTCATGACGCCGAAGGAAAAAATGGTATGCTTAGATGCTGATAAGCGTGTTGAGGATGCTGTTGAGCTCATTCGCAAGTTCGGATACAGCAGAATTCCAGTTTACGAGAGAAATCCAGAAAACATTGTCGGCGTCATTTACGCAAAAGACATTCTCACACACGATTCAATCACAGTGAGGGCAAAAGAGAGAGAAAGAGGCGAAAAGGCAGGAAAAACTGTGAAAACTGTGCGAGACCTGATGAAGAAACCCTTTTTCGTGCCTGAAACGAAGCGAATTGACGAACTTTTGCAAGAGTTCCAGCGTGGAAAGATGCACATCGCAATCGTCGTTGACGACAAAGGAAGGGCAAAAGGGATTGTCAGCCTTGAAGACTTGCTCGAAGAAATCGTAGGCAGCATATACGATGAATACGATCTGAGAAGGATGCGAGAAAAAAGTGGGGAAACATAAGCTGCTCTCTCGCCTCACGGTCACTTGTTCTTGTATCGCATCTTCTTACGCCTCTTCTTCAACTTATGCTTGCGCATCTTCGCCCTCCATCGCTTCCTCCCGCAAGGAATTCCTCAAATCACCTCCATTTTACTTTCAATTCCAACCCCCTGCATTTATTATTCTAAAAAAGATAAAAAGCATGCAGGCGGGGGATGAGCGTAATGAAATTCGCAAGACGCCTTTCAAAAATAAAAATATCAGGAATAAGGAGGGCTTTTGAGTCTGCGGGCAAAGATTTCATCAATCTCGGCTTGGGAGAACCCGATTTTGAGACGCCTGCTCACATTTTGAATGCTGCTGAGAGAGCTTTGAGGGAAGGATACACAAAATACACATATAACAAGGGTCTTCCTGAGCTGAGGGGGGCGATAAGTGATAAATTAAAGCGAGAGAACGGCGTTGAAGTCTCGCCAGAATGCGTAATTGCGACTGCTGGGGCGAGCGAGGCGCTTCACATTTCGCTACTCGCACTCGTTGAGCGAGGCTCGGAGGTTTTAATTCCCGACCCTGGTTTTGTGTCCTTCTCCGCTCTCGTGAGGTTGGCGGAGGCGAAGCCTGTGGGCGTCAAACTCAGAGAAGAGGACATGACGATGCCTGTTGAGGATGTTCAGGAGAAAATTTCGACGAGAACAAAAGCAATCATCGTGAACTCGCCCTCTAACCCGACAGGTGCGGTTCAGAGCGAGGAAGACATGCGTGCATTGGCGGAAATCGCTCAAGACAAAAACATTTTTCTGATTTCAGATGAGGTCTACGAGCATTTCATATACGAGGGAAAGCATGTAAGTCCTGCAAGATTCGCTGAAAATGTCGTAATTGTGAATTCTGTCTCAAAGACTTATGCGATGACAGGCTTTCGTTTGGGTTTTGTTGCCGTTAAGAATGAAGAATATGTGGAGCAGATGCTGAAAATTCACCAGTATATTCAAGCATGCGCACCCGCTGTCTCTCAAATCGCAGCACTCGCAGCACTAAAAGGCCCGCAAGATTCCGTAGCAAAGATGCGAGAAGAGTTCAAACGCAGGCGTGATTTTGTTGTTGAGGCGCTTCAGCAGCTCAAGGAAGAAAGTGGAAAGGGAGAGGCGGGGTGCGGAATTGTCAGTTTCACAGTCCCGAGAGGCGCATTTTACATATTCCCGAAGGTGCAAAACGAGGAAAAATTTGTTGAGCATGCATTTCGCAGAGGAGTAATTCTCACACCAGGCTCCACTTTCGGAGAAGGCGGCAGAAACCATGTCCGCATTTCATTCGCAGCCCGCATTGAGAAATTGAAAGATGCCTTTGAACGCCTCAAATCTTGAATTACTGCACTCGCTTCTCCTACTCTAACTGCTTTCTTCTCCACCTGCTTGAGCAATTCTCCGCTCTAACTCTCGCTCTAACTCCTCTGTTAAGAACTTAACCGCCTCATCCAACGCCTCTTTCTTCGCACTCCTTTCACCGTCTTTCGTGTCCTTGTCTTGCTTCCCACTGCCTCTACTGCTCTCGCTCTTAACGCCTTTGAACTCAACGCCCTCAACGCTCTGCTCCGCAAGCCTTCGCAAAACGCTCACCGCAGGATGAAGCGTCTTTGAAAGGACAGCCTTTGAGAACGCATCAAGCACTTCCTCTGCGTCTCTGCCCTTACGCAAGTAAGCGAGAGCCTCACGCTTCTCCTCGCTGCGAACCGCATTTCCGTATGTGTAGAGGAGCGAGATAAGGCGTTCAACCCGCTTCCTCCGCAATAATTTGATGAAAATTTCAATTTCTTCATCTATTATTCGCTCAACTTTACCGACTTCAGAGAGCCTTCTGCGCAAGTTCTCCTCACTTATCTCCTGAAGGCAGTCTAAATTGAAGAGTTTAACGCCTTCAATCTCCGCAACCCGCTCCTCAACATCCCTGGGATTCGCAATATCTATGATTATTAGTGGGCGATTTTTCCTTTTTGCCATGACTTCCTTAACCGCATCGTAAGTTAAAATGTAGTGAGGTGCGGAAGTGGTGCTTATCGCAACATCGCAGATTTGCATGTAATACTCCTTCTCCTCAAGCCTCGCAGCAGTCCCGCCGACGGCACGAGCAAGCTCAATTGCACGCTCAAATGTGCGGTTTGCGATGAACATTCCGCCTAAATCCTTCTCTGCGAGCGCTTTCGCAACAAGCGAACCCATTTCACCCGCTCCAATCACGAGTATTTTCTTCCCTTTTAAGCCATGCGTCTCACGCTCCGCAAGTTCAACCGCAGCAGAGCCGATTGAAACAGAGCCTTCGTTTATTCTCGTCTCCGCTCTCGCCCTTTTACCGACTTTAATCGCACGCTCAAACACAAAATTCAGCAGTTCATCGGCAGTTCCAGCCTTTTTACTATCAAAAATGCTCTTCTTCACCTGCCCTAATATCTGGTCTTCGCCCACTATCATTGATTCAAGACCGCAAGAAACACGAAATAAATGGCGAACGGCATCAATACCGCATAAAATACGACCTTCCGCCTCAACATTCGCTCTTAATTCCTCTAAAATACTGCGAACTCTCTCAGCGCTGACGTAAATCTCAACACGATTGCATGTATTCAAGATGACGAAGCCCCTCACTTTTCCCCTCGCTTGCGATGCAAGGAAATTTAAGCGGCGTTCAGCATCCGCCAGCTCGTCAACTGTGCATCTCTGGTGCGAGAAACTCAGCACACCAAAGTCATGAAGCATATTTACTCACCCACTCCTCCCGCCTTCCCGCCTCCTCACCAGCACATTTCGGTGCGTGAAGCACTAAGCTCATCTTTTATCCCCTTTTCGCTTTTTCTTCATTCAACAAATTTTCAACAAACGCAGAGATTCGCCTCTTCGCATCCTCAAAAGGCTCGCTTCTCACAATTTCCCAGCACGCTGCACTGCTCAAAACCCCATTTAAGATTTCTCGCCTCCGCTCCTCATCGCTCACCGTTTCTTTCAAATGCCCACGCAACCAAGAGAGCAAGAGGAGCATGTTCTCATCCTCACCACAGAGAGCGTTGAGGACTTTCTGCTTTACGAAGCGAGCCATCGCAGGCGACTTCCCATCTGTGGATATTGCAATCGTGAAGTCTCCCTTGCGGACAATTGCTGGGAAGAAGACATCGCCCTTCTGTGCGTAATTCACGAGCGTGCTGGGTGCTTTCGCAGAGACACACTCAAAAATGAATTCGTTTAGTGCGTCGTCGTCTGTGCAAATCAAAACTAAGAAAGCACCTTCAACAATTTCTTCTATGCTCTGCGACCACAAATCACATCTCCGACACTTCACTTCTCCTCTTCTGCAACGCTCCTCCAATTCCTTCACAAAATCAAGACTGTAAACTTCCACTTCCCTTGCACCTGCATCCAGAAGACGAGAAACTTTCCGCTCCGCTACCGCTCCACCGCCAAAAACTACTATCCTCTTCGCTGAAACATCCACAAACAGCGGAAACATTACAAAGAATTGACAGGAAAACTTAAAAATCTTTCTATTTTTTTCAAGCGCACTGCACAAACTGTGCGGAGAGCGGACAGGCAGGAGGCGAAAGCACGCAAGCAGAAGGGAAGGAGCGAAGAAATTAAGCACGCCGCAAAGTTTATTTTGTTTTGTGGAGATGTCAGCTTCTCCCGTCTAAAGACGGGAGCTTGCTCTCGGAGGGATAGCGATGCCATCTAATCTCCTCACCGAGCCAGAAACGGGGGCTGACATCCCCGCCAGCTCTGGAACACTGGAGAGTGGTCTCAGAAGAGACCAAACCCCGCTCCAGAGCCAGAGTTGCTATGTTACGGGAGGCAGTTCTATCAGGATTTGCTTCATAACCGCACTTAGCACACTTGAACAGCTTTCTCTTTCCGTTAAAGAACACCCAGTTTCTCTTCGAAGTGTAGCCACATTTAGGACATCTCTGCGATGTTCTTGTTGCTGGAACTTCAACTACATCAATTCCATGCTGCCATGCTACAGACTGAATAGCAGTCTTAAATTTAGCAAATGGAATTCTATGTATTTTTCTGTTGGCTTTCTTAGGCTTTCTACCCCTGTCATTACGTTTCCTCAAATGCTTGAGTTTCTCGATAGCTATGACTGCATCGTATCTCATCGCAATTTCAACAATTTCATGTGTAATTTGCCATATCCTTGTGTTGACGAAGTTTCTTTCATCATGCTTCATCCTGCGGAGAGCACGCCGTGCTCTCTTATCTCCTTTATCCACATAACTCCTAAGCTTGCTTCTTCTCTTCATGAATTTCCACTGCTTGTGCCATATATCTTGTCCAAGATACAACTGCTTTTCGACTCCACCATTACCTCTCAAAACCGTCAAAGCAAAACTACCACTGTTAACATCAACTCCCACAACAGCTTGATAATATGTTTTAACTTTAAACTTCTTTCTAAGGTTAGCAATAACGACATAATGACCATTCTCCTTGTGCAATCTAAATTGCGTGCATTTCCAACCATATTCAAGATGCTTAACAAACCTTTCATAAGCACCATCCTGCTTGATTGGCAAGGAAATTCTGCCATTTCCATTAAAGGATGCAACAATAACGGGATTACCACGTTTAGTTTCGCTGAACTTTCCAGAGCGAGGGATATTAAACCTAATTGGAACTTGGTTGAACTCTTTAGCATTCAAGTTCTCCCATACTTGGTGGATGCAATCAACGAGGATTTGGGAGTGCAAGCTGTATTTTCGTCTAATAATTGGGTAGGAGGTGGTATGTAGGATGGTAAAGTTTTTTGGACTGGAGGATTTAGCAATTGCTAAAATATCATTACAACAGTTAAGGACAGAGTTGAATAGCTCAGATAGCAAGCGTTCCTTCCTCTTTGATAAAGGAAGCAGATTGAGCTTTAAGGCTTTGAAGACTACCCTTTCCACTCTCAGCACCCGTATTAAGAGTGTAGTTAAAGATATAAATAACTTCCGCCAATTTCTTCCAGTTGGCTTCCTTGGCGGTGGAGGTGTGAGGGGAGGAAAAGGATGAATGTGTAAAAGGAAAGGGAAAGAGGAAGAGAGAGAAAGAGAGAAGGAGGGGAAAAATGCAGGAGAACAGCATGAAGTATGTGATTCACGCTCATTTCAGGGCGGAGGGATTTGTTGAGCGTTCAGATGTGATAGGTGCGATATTTGGGCAGACAGAGGGGCTTCTCGGCGATGAACTTGACCTGCGAAATCTGCAGAAGAGCGGTAAAATCGGCAGAATAGAGGTCGTTGTCTCAACACAAGGCGGCAAGTCAACAGGCGAAATCCTCATTCCTTCGAGCCTTGACAAGGTGGAGACTGCTTTGATTGCTGCTGCTCTTGAAACAATTGACAGAGTAGGACCTTGCATCGCTTCTGTTGAGGTCACAAAACTTGAGGACATTCGGGCGGAGAAGCGTCGTCGGATTGTTGAGCGAGCGAAAGAATTGCTGAGGCAGTTCAAAGAGCAGAACATAGAGGGCGAAAGAATGGTTGAAGAGGTTCGTAATGCGGTGAAAGTAGAGGAAATCACGCAATATAAAGGACTGCCAGCGGGTCCTAATGTTGAGGATGCGGATGCTGTGATTATTGTTGAGGGTCGTGCGGATGTTTTGAACCTTTTGAAGTGCGGAATTAAGAATGTCGTTGCTGTTGAAGGCACGAACATACCGAAAGAAATCATTGATTTGTGCAAAAGGAAGACAGTAACCGCATTCTTTGATGGCGACAGGGGCGGAGAACTCCTCTTAAAGGAGCTATTGCAAGTTGCAGATGTTGATTTTGTTGCTCTTCCGCCTGAAAACAGGAGCGTTGAAGACCTCACTTACAAGGAAATCGTGAAGGCTCTGCACAATAAAATACCTGTGGAGCAATACGAGCAGTTCATTGAGCGGAAGGAGCAGCACAGAATTCGCCTCAGAAGGAAATCTGCGGAGAAGACAGAGGCAGAGGGCGAGGAGGAGCATAGAGCGACACACCCGCATGCCCACTCCTCAACCTCTTTCTCTTCGCTCTCTCCCCTCTCGCCTACACATTCGCCTTCGCATACACCGACGCCTTCGCAGACGCCTTTGCAGACGCCTTCGCCTACGCCGAGAGGGGGGGAAATTGAGGAGACAGGGGCATCTGTGGGGAAGAATGAGGAAGCAACTGCACTGCGACGGCACCCGCTTGAGCGCATGCTTTCGGAGCTTGAGGGGACTTTCAAAGCGAGACTGCTGGACAGCGATTGGAATGTATTGAAGGAAACGACGGTGAGAGACCTTGTGAGCGAATTAAGGGCATACAACGGCGGAGAAGTGAATGCCGTCGTCTTTGACGGTGTCGTTACCCAACGCATCGTTGACCTTGCGATGCAGAAAGGACTGAAGTTCGTCGTCGGAGTGAAGCGGGGAGAGGTCGTGCGAGTTCCCGTCTCACTTAAAATATTCACCGCAGATTGAATGCTCCGCCGGGGATTTGAACCCCGGTCAAGGGCTCGAGAGGCCCTTATGCTTGGCCGGACTACACCAGCGGAGCCCCCTACTTCGCCTTTTACTTTTGCATCTCCACTTTTTATATTTTCCGCTTTTGCTTCCGCTTTCGCCTTACGCTTCCGCCTTACGCTTTCGCTCTTCGCTCTGCTACTCTAAATCTCTGAACTTTCCGCTGAGGAAAGCTTCGCAGACTTCTTTTGTAGAGCCACGCATCACGATTCCGCCGTCGTCAATCAGAATGGCTTCGTGGCACAGCTCCTCAATCACCTCAAGCTGGTGGCTAACGACAAGCATCGTCGTTTTGAACCTTCTGTTCATTTCCTTGAGAGCATTCGCAGCAGCACGCAGCGAAATCGGGTCGAGGTCGCCGAAAGGTTCATCAAGCAAAAGCAATTCAGGATGCGTGCACATGTGCAAAGCAAGCCCTATTCTGACTCTCTCGCCGACACTTGTGTCGTAATTCTCACGATACAGTATTTCAAGTGGCAGTTTCACCGCCTCCAAGAAGGGTTTTGCCCTTCGTTCAACCTCACTTATCGGATATTTCGGGAATATCTCATCAAAAATATCCATTCCGAGACCGATTTCCTCAAGGCGAGCCTTCGCTTCCATCTCAGGCAAATCCGCAATACGCATAAGCACATCCATCGTGACTTCGCTTATCCCTTTCTCCTTTGCACGCTTCAACGCTTCTTTCAGCATCTCAAGGCTCTTCACTCCTAAACGATGAGCGAACATCTCCCAGACACGAACACCATACAGGAATCCGAATTCTTGATGCATTATTCCGATTTTTGAGCGTGCAAGCATCGCTTCCTTGCCGTAAGTGGTAATGTCAACCCACTTTCCGTCAACATTGAAGAGAATATCGCCCTCGTCAGGTCGCTCAATGCCCGAAAGCATCCTCATTAATACCGTTTTTCCCATCGCAGAAGGTCCTACAACACCTAAAATTTCCCCCCTTGCGACCTTAAAATCAATATTCATCTCAATTGTTTTGATTAGTGTCTGCGAAGTGTAAAGCGTGTATTTCTTAAAGAGGTCTTTCACATGCAAAATCGGCTCACTCTCCAATTTCGCAGCGACATTCAACGGTTGAAGTGGAGCAGCAGGCTCACGCTCAGCCATGAATTTTCGTAGGATGCGCTCAACATCGCCCTCGTCTGCCACTCTGCCACGCTCAAGGAGTAGCAGCCTGTCTGCAAGGAAGCGATGCACCTCAGGCATGTGCGACACGACAATAATTGTCATATTTGTCTTCTCCTTCACTCGCTTCACGCTCTCAAGCAGCTCCTTGCGTGCAAGCGGGTCTGTCATCGTCGTAGGCTCATCCAAGAGCAGCAGTGAAGGCTCCTTCGCCAACTGCCTCGCAAGCAAAACCTTCTGCTTCTCGCCACCGCTCAAAATCGGGAAGAAATACTTATGCTTCTCTCGCATGCCAACGAGGTCAAGAATCTTCAAAGCCTCCTCCTTCA
>Ga0190313_1001164_pt1 | contig 14343 bp, 12 predicted proteins | sample 4870071011_MG_FD_169989 | JGI IMG/M metagenome (GOLD analysis project Ga0190313, IMG submission 169989) | Hydrothermal vent sediment bacterial communities from Southern Trench, Guaymas Basin, Mexico - 4870-07-10-11_MG | ecosystem: Environmental > Aquatic > Marine > Hydrothermal vents > Sediment ...
CTGCTAAAGAAGTAGCATAATAAGCTGCTCTAATTCTTATAGAAGGTGCTTCATCAGAAGTAGCTACTACAACAACTGATTTTCTTAATCCATCTTCTTTAAGATCTTTTTCTATAAATTCTCTTACTTCTCTTCCTCTTTCTCCTATCAAAGCAATAACATTTACATCAGCAGTAGTATATCTTGCTATCATTCCAAGAAGAGTGCTTTTTCCTATTCCAGAACCTGCCATTATTGCTACTCTTTGTCCTCTTCCTATAGTTAAAAGAGCATTGATAGCCTTTATTCCAACATCTAAAATTTCTTTAATAGGAGCCCTTTCTAAAGGTTTTAAAGGTTCTCCATGTAAGGGATAAAAATCTGAAGCTTTAGGTTTTTTCTTTTTATCTAAGGGTTCTCCTAAGGCATTTACTATACGTCCTAAAAAATCCTCTCCCACAGGTGCATAAGAAGAATCAATAGGAAAAACCTTTGCTCCAACCTTAATTCCTTTTGTATCTCCTAAAGCAGTAAGTAAAAGCTTATCATTCTTAAATCCTATAACCTCAGCAAGTAAACTTACATTTTCTCCCTCGATCTTGCATAAATCTCCGACCTTTAAAAAAGGACCGCTACTTTCAATAGTTAATCCTAAAAGTTTTGTTACATGTCCATAAATTTCAAAAGGAATTAATTGTGAAATCCTTTTTTTATATTCTTCTAAACTTTTAACTTTCATCTTTTAAAAGAGTTTCTAAAAGTTTTTTCCATCTTTTTTCAAAAGTAGCATCAATAACACCTAAAGAAGTTTCAATAAAAATTCCACCCTTTGATATAGATTCATCAGGAATTAATTTAATTTTTTGGGAAGGAGGGATATGCTTTAATAGATTTTCTTTTAAAAATTTATATTCTTCTGGATTAACCTTAATATTTAACTCTGTTCCTTCAGCAATATAATTTAGAGCTTCCCTTATAAGTCTTAATGAAATTTCAGGATCTCTCTCAATTTCCTTTAAAATTAGTTTTTGAGCTATATTTAAAGCTAAATTTAAAACTTCTTTATCCATATTTAAAATTAATTCTTTACTTTCTTTTTCTAAATTTTTTAAAAAAGTATTAATAGACTGGATTTTTTCTTGAAAATCTTTTTTTAGGACATTTTCAAGTTTTTTATACTTTTCTTCAGCTTCTTTTTTTCCTTTTTCAAAACCTTCTTTATATCCTTTTTTATGTCCCTCTAAATAACCTTTATTTAATCCCTCTTTATAACCTATTTCAAAACCTTTCTTTTTAGCTTTTTCTTCTGGAGATTCTATTTCTTTTTTTGATTTAGAAATATTTTCTATATTTATTTCAAAAAGAGATTGAAAAACTTCTCCTTTTATAGAGCTTGAATCAGGAATAATAATAGAAGTATTATTTATTTGTTTGTTTTTTAAAATTTTAGACAAATTCTTCCTCTCCTCTTGTAAGGACTATTTTTCCTTCTTGTTCTAATTTTTTAGCGGTTTTAATAATGTTTTGTTGAGCCTTTTCTACTTCCGTAATTCTAACAGGAGGCATTAATTCAAGTTCCTCTTTTAATAAATCTGCAGCACGTTTACTCATATTTCTAAAGAATTTTTCTTTTACTTCTGGTGAAGCACCCTTTAAAGCTAATTTAAGATCATCAGTAGAGATTTCTCTAAGAAGAGTCTGAATACTAAAGTCATCAACTTTAAGAAAATCTTCAAAGGTAAAAAGATACTTTCTTATTTCTTCAGCTAAGGTAGGATTCTCATCTTCTATTTCAGTTAAAAGTTCATCTTCTAATTCTCTTCCTGCATGAGATAAAACTTCTGCAGCTTTTTCTGGTCCTCCGATCTTTTTTCCTAAAACACTTCCTATACTCTGAAGTTCAGCTTCTAAGGCATCACTTATTTCTTTTACAATTTCAGGATCAACCTTATTTAATAAAGCAATTCTTAATAATACTTCCCCTCTTATTTTTTCTGGAAGAAGTTGTAAAACCTGCCCAGATAAATCTGGATCAAGATGAGCCAAAATAATAGCTACAGTCTGAGGATGCTCATTAGAAAGAAAACTGGCAATAGTTTTAGGATCAAGTTTTCTAAGTTTTTTAAAAGTCTCGGGTCCTATTTCTTTTTTAATTTCTTCATATAATTCTTTACCTTTTTCTCCATAAGCTTTTAATAAACTTTGCTTCAAGAATTCTTCTGGAACAACACTTAAATCCCCAAGCATTTCCTTAGCTTCTATATTAGCCTCTTCTAAAATCTTCTTAACAGCTTCAGATGGAATATAATCTATTTTAGCCATCTCAATTCCGATTCTTTTAATATCCTCCATATCTAAATATTTATAAACCTCTGACGTAAACTCCTCACCCATTAACATAAGAAAAATAGCTGCTTTTTGAGGTCCTGTTAATTTGTTAGGATCTATTTTAGCCATTTTTTAATGTCCAGCTTCAGATAAAGCTTTTTTCCTTTCTTCTAAGGATTCTTCTAAAAGCCATTTTTTTATAAGCATAGCAGCTCTTTCAGGTTGACTCTTTATAATTCCTAAAGCAATTTCTTGAGGCATAGGACCTGCTACTTCCTCCTCAGGAGGAGCACTTGGGACAGGTTTTGGAGGCACTTCAACAGGTGTAGGTTTTGGTATAAGAGCTTTTATAAGAGGTCTTATAACAAAAATAAAGAAAAGAATTAAAGCACCGATTAACAAAAATGGTTTATAAAATTGAGCTATATAATCCATAATTCCAGGTTTCGGCACTGGAATTTTGACAAATTCTTTAGCTTGAACCTTAATTTCATCTCCTCTATCAGGATTGTATCCAATAGCTCCTTTTACTAATTCTTCAATCCAAGAAAGTTTAGCAGTGGCATTTTCTCCTAAAACACTTTTGTCAACTAATACCGCTACACTTATTTTTTTAATACTCCCTGGAGAAATTTCAAGATTTCTGATTTTTTTACTTACCTCATAATTTCTAATGGCTCTTTTTTTTATATGCGATTCTCCTTGGGTTTGAGGAGAAGTGGCTTCCATTTTTTGAAGCAATGCTCCTTTTACACCAGCTGCTCCGCCTTCCTTTGGAATTTTGCTTACTTTTTGTTCCTCTTCTGTTTCCTCAGAAACTATTGCTATTCCTTCTGGATCGTAAGTTTCTTCCATAATACTTTCTTTATCAAAAGAAAAATCTACCCACACTTGAGCTATAGCTTTTCCATATCCTAAAGCTCCTGATAAAATTTCTTCAATTTTATTCTTTAAGTGTTGTTCAAATTTTTTCTTATAGGCAAATTGAGTAGCTGGTATTTCTTCCTCTTCTGAAGGAATATAAAAACTTTTTCCTGTATTAGCATCTATTATAGTTACATTCTGAGGTTTAAGTTTTGGAACAGCCCCACTTACCAAATTAACAATTCCTTTTATTTGAGAAGGAGTCAATTGATAACCTGGTTTTAATTGGATTAATACTGAAGCTTTGGGAGGTCTTTCTTCTTCTATAAAAATGGTTTCCTTAGGTAAAGCAAGATGAACCCTTGCAGATTTTATTCCTTTAATTCCCATAATAGTTCTTGCAAGTTCTCCTTCCAATGCTCTTTGATAAGTTACCTTTTCCTGAAATTCTGTAAGTCCCATTTTTTCTTTATCAAAAAGTTCAAAACCAGGACCTGTTCCACCAATTAAACCTTTACTTGCTATTTCCATTCTTAATTCAGCTACTTTATTTTTGGGAACATAAATACTTCCATCTACCTCTACTTTATAAGGAACTTTTTGTTCTTTAAGATATTGAACAATTTGACCAGTTGTTTGTTCATCAAGACCTCTATAAAGTAATCCCCAATTAATCTGACTATATAACCAAACACTTAATATCAAAAGTGAAGTAATACCTATAGTTCCTCCTACAAAAATTACCTTTTGTCTTCTGTTTAATTTATTCCAGAAATCTTTCAATTGAGCAGGAATTGTTTTTAAATCAAGCAGAGGCATGGTTTTTTCTTTTTAAAAGTCTTAAATTTGCATTCTCATAATTTCTTGATAAGCTTCTAAGATCTTATTTCTTATCCTTAAAAGAAGTTTAAAATTTATATCAGCTTTAGAAAGAGTAAAGGCGACATCAGAAAGATCTATATCTTCACCTTTGGCTAAAGCTTCTAAAACTTGATAAGCCTTTTTTTGAGACTCATCTACTTCTTTTATTTTTTCAAGAAGAAAGGTTTTAAAATCAGGTTTCTTTTGTGTAGATTGTAAATTTTTAATTTGTATAGAAGGATTAAAATGATTATTATAAACTTTCATTTTATAACCTCCATTATCTCAATAGATCTAAAGTTTTTAAAGCCATACTTTTAGTAGTAGAGAGAACTGTTAAGTTTGCTTCATAAGCTCTTCCTGCAGATAAAAGTTCTACCATCTCTGTAATTACATCAACATTAGGATATTTTACAATTCCTCTTTTATCAGCATCTGGATGTCCTGGATCGTATACTTCTTTAAATGGAGAAGGATCATCAACTATCTTTTCTACTTTTACAACTTTTAAATTTGGATCTTTTTCTGAGAGTGGAATAGCTTTTAAGATTACAACCTTGGCTTTATAAGGGCCACCTTCAAGAGTTCGTGTTACTTGAGAATTGGCAATATTAGTTGCTGCAACATTCAACCTAACTTTTTGAGCCAAAAGACCACTTCCTGTTATTTGAAATATTTTTAGTAAATTCATAGTTATCTACCTCCCTCAGTGATTGCTTCTTTTAACATTTCTAATTCTTTAGAAAGGGCTTGTAAAGTTGCTTCATATAAAATTTGATTTTCTGTAATCTGAACTATTTCTTCTTCAAGGTTTACATTGTTAGGTGTTCCTAAGGTTTTATCTTCATAAGCTTTAATAATTTCATCTATATTTTTTCTTAATCCTTTAAAATGTTTAGGATGTGTGGTTTTAAGTAAAATTACCTTAGAAAGATAATTTTGAATAATTTTTTCAAAAGGAATATCTTTTCTTCTGTATCCTGGAGTATCTACATTAGCTATATTTGAAGCTAAAAGAGTATGTCTATAAGATCTTAATTTTAAAGCTACTCTTACTAGATCAAAAGTTTTTTCTAAAATACCTAACATAAACCACCTTTATAATAAACCTTTTTTTTCATACTGTTTAAGTTTGTTTCTTAAGGTTCTCACAGTAATTCCTAAAAGTTCAGCAGCTCTGGTTTTATTTCCTTTACATAATTCTAAAGCTTTAAAAATAGCCTCTTTTTCAAGCTCTGATAATGGTTTTATTTCTGTAAAATTTCTCGCAAAATCTATGCCTGTATTTGGAAAAGAGATTTCTTGAGAAAAAGGATCTACAAGATTTTTAAAATCTATTAATTTATCTTCACATGTAAGCACAGCTCGTTCAATCATGTTTTTAAGCTCTCTTACATTTCCTGGAAAAGAGTAGTTTTTTAAAAAAATTAAAGCTTTTTCTGTGAATCCTTTTATATTCTTATTATATAGAGAGGAAAATTTTTCCAAAAAATAAAAAGCTAAAAATTCTATATCTTCTTTTCTTTCTCTTAATGACGGAATTTTGACAGTAATGACATTAATTCTATAAAAAAGATCTGCCCTAAACCGACCTTCAGCAACCTCTTTTTCTATGTCTTTATTAGTAGTTGAAATAAGCCGTATATCTATTTTTATAGGTTGATATCCACCTAATCTATCTACTTCCCCCTCTTGAAGAACTCTTAAAAGTTTACTCTGAAGATGAGGATGCATTTCTGTAATTTCATCTAATAAAAGAGTTCCTTTATCAGCAAGCTCAATTTTTCCTTTTTTTCTAAATATTGCACCAGAAAAAGCACCTTTTTCATACCCAAAAAGTTCTGATTCTAAAAGAGATTCAGGAAGAGCTGCACAATTAATAGCTACAAAAGGACCAAATTTTCTTGGACTTTTTTGATGAATATATTTAGAAAGTAATTCTTTTCCTGTTCCAGATTCTCCTACTAAAAGAATAGGAGCTTTACTTTGTGCTACATCTTCCAATTTTTTTAAAATTTTTAGCATATAAGGATTTTTAGTAAGAAAAGCCTCATCCTGCCAGAAAATTCTTTTTTCTTCTAAAGCATAAAGAATTGTTTTTTCTATTATTTCAAGAGGAGTTGAAAGTAATTTAAAATCATAAGCCCCCTTTTTAATAAATTCTATAGCATCCTCTAAATCAGCTTTTTCTGCTAAAAAAACAATTGACTTTAAACCTGATTTAAAAAATTTATTAACCAGAGAGGAATCTTTAGTTTCTTTATAAGAAAGCTCATAAACTAAAACATCTATAGAGGAAAAAGAAATTTTCTGAAAATCAAAATCAGATTTTTTAAAAAATAAAATTTCTAATCCACGTTCTAAAAAAGATTCTTTTAAAAGTTTAATTTTTAAACTATCTCCAATTATGCATATTTTACCTTTCATTTTTTATTATTTAAAAAACTATTTGATAAGTTCTTTCTACAAGATCTTTCATTTTTTTATAACTTTTAGCAAGTTCATTTTCTAAAGAATTTCCTTTTGTTAAATCCTTCCATATTTTTGCTGAAGCCTTAATATTTCCTTTTCTTTCTAAATAATAAGCTTCTAACCATTTTATTTTTGAATTTTCAGGAAATTTATTTTTAGCAATTTTTAAGGTTTTTTCAAAAAGAGGTTTATCTGTGTAAAAAGTTTCTACAAGTAAAATAATATAATCCTCTGCTTTTGCTTTGAAAAAAGGATTATTAGTATATTTTAAAGCTTTATTATACTTTTTCAAAGCAAGGGCTTTGTCGCGAAAATATCTCAGAAGCTTTTCTTTAAATTTTTCAGGCAAAGATGAATTTAAAGTTAAATTTAAATAATATTCACCCTTTTTCAAATCTTTTTGCATCTCATAAAATGCTTTTAAATAAAAATAATAGGGGTCTTGCTTTAAGTTTCTGTTATATTTTTTGGTTAAAACTGTAAAAATATCATTAAATAATTTTTTATTTTCTGTTTCTAAAGCTAACCATCCCAATTTAAGTAATATCTTAGATAAAAAATTTTTATTATTCTCTAATTCATAGGCTTTAATAAAACAATAAGAGGCTTTGGTGTAAAAATTATAATTTAGATAAATGTTTCCTAAAGTATAATAAACTTCTCCACATTTAGTTTTTTCGAAAATTTTTTTATCTTCTTTTTCTATTTTAAAAATTAAAAAAAGATTCCGTTTTTTATAATTTTCTTTAAAAAGAAAATTTACACTTTTGCAATAATAATTTTTTACTGTTTTAATAAAGGGACTTTTTTTAAAAGTTTTTAAAAACTCTATAGCATTTTTTCTGGCTAAAAGATAATTTTTATCTTCAAAATATACTTTAATACCCATAAAACTTGCTTCTTCTGCTATTTTTTCTTCAGGATATCTACTTTTAATTAAAGTTATAAAAGAAATTAAATCTTGTTTTGTTTTTTTAGGAATTAATTCTTTAATTAAGATCTTTTCATAAGCTATTTGATAAAGTCTAAATTTAGAAAAGAGAGCTTCTTTAGTGCCATCCCACTCAGTAATAATTAATTCATAAAAAATTTTGGCTTTTTTCTTTTCTTTCTTTTTAAAATGAGCTTCAGCTAATTTATAGATTAATTCCGGAGCCTCTTTATAGGTTCCATATACATTTATATAGATAAAAAAGTCTTCCTTAGCTTTTTTTAACTTTCCTCTTTTTAGAAAATAGAGTCCTCTAAATTTATAAATTTCTCCGAAAATTTTTTTAATTAAAGATTTATCTATTTCTTTTAACTTATCCTCAGGAAGTGCCTTTATAAAATAAAGTAATACTTCTGCTTCTTTTTTGAGATTTTTATCACAATAAGAATCTAAAAAATTTTCTATTTCTTTTTTAGCTTTTTTATATTCACCTTTTACTATGAAAGCCTTATTTTTAATTAAATTTGCTATACAAGCTTCATGAGTTCCTCTTTTAACTGAAATCACTTTTTTTGAAAATTCTATAGCCTTTTCTGGAAAACCAGATTTAAGAAAACTTTTTGAAATTATAAGATTTTCTTCAGGAGTTAAAGAAAAATCTGGGGGGAGTTTATTTAAAAGCTCAATTACTTTTTCATAATTTTTGTTAGCATAAGCTTTTTTAATTTGTCCTATAATTTTTTCAGCTTTTTTTATTTCAGCTTCCTTTTTTTTCTTTTTAGTTTCATTTGAAATTAATAAAAAAATATCAAATTTCTCTGGTTGTTCAGAATTAGAAGTAGAAAAAAAAATCAAAATCCATAAAAAAATTATAAATATTATGATAGAAGATCTAAAGATCTTCATTTAATTTAACAAATAACAAAAATTATACCAGATTATACTTTTTTAATTTTTCAATAAAAGTAGTGCGATTTAATCTTAATAATTTAGCAGCTTTTGTTTTTACTCCTTTTGAGATTTCAAGAGCCTTTTTGAGATAATAGACTTCAATTTCTTTTAAAAGTTTATTCAATTCGATTCCATCCTCAGATATTTGTGGAAGAGAAAGATACTTAATCAACATATCTTTATCTTCGGTTAAGCTTTCTCTTATTTGTAATTTTGAACTTAAGGTAGATAAAGAAAGATCTTCTACTCCAATTATATTATTTTCAGAAAGTATTACCACTCTTTCTATAAAATTTTCTAATTCCCTTATATTACCAGGCCAAGGATAATTAAGAAGTGCTTTTATAGCTTGAGAAGTAAACTTTTTTTCTTCTATTCCTTCTCTTTCACATATTCTTTTTAAAAAAAACTGAGTAAGAAGAGGGATATCTTCTTTTCTTTCTCTTAAAGGTGGTAATTTGATAGGAATAACATTTAATCTAAAAAAGAGATCTTCTCTAAATCTACCTTCTTGAACCTCCTTCTCCAGATCTTTATTAGTGGCAGCAAGAATTCTTACATCAACCTTAATTGAATGATCACTTCCTAATCTTTCTACTTGTTTTTCTTGAATTACTCTTAAAAGTTTAGCTTGAAGTTTTAAACTTAAATCTCCTATTTCATCAAGAAAAAGGGTTCCTTTATTAGCTATTTCAAATTTTCCTGGTTTACTTTTTATAGCTCCAGTAAAAGCACCTTTTTCATATCCAAAAAGTTCAGCTTCTAAAAGTTCTTCAGGAATAGCAGCACAATTTATAGTAACAAAAGGTCCCTTTCTTTTACTACAAAAATGTATGTATTTAGCTAAAACCTCTTTTCCTGTGCCTGATTCTCCAAGAATAAGAACAGTGCTTGAAGAGGGAGCAACTTTTTTTGCTAATTCATAAATTTTTTTCATTTGAGAATTGCGAGTTTCTAATAAATACATGTTGAAATTATTATATCATATTTTTGGCAAAGATGTCAAATTTTTGAAAATTTATTTCATTTATTTATATATTTATGGGCATAGCTTCTTATATGATGTCCTTCAAGAACATGAAAAATGCGAATTTTTTCAAGAAAACTTTTTGAAAATGAACCAATAGGTAAAAAAATAATCTTTTTACATTGGATAGAGGCAAATTGTTTAGCAAGTTTACTTGGAGGTTTTTTGGCTACATAAACTACGTATTTTTCCAAACTATAATCTATCCCAGCTAAAAGAAGTCTTTCTGCCTTATTTTCTGCTATATCAAAATAAGTATCTTCCCAGATATCATACACTCTCATAGGAGGATAAGTGAGCATGAATCCTCCATATTTTGCTTTTGCAATTCCAGGACCAACTACATTTTCTTTAGGATCTGTGGCATAAAAAGCCATATCAGATTCTTGATGATGTTCTCCATGCCAAGTAAAATTCCAAGGATATTTTTCTTGTCCTGTTATTGGATCAGGATCCTCATCAAAAATAATTACAATAGAACCTGCTTTTGCACGAGCTTGAGGCTCTTCTTTTACATAAGGTGTTTCCTCAAAAACCCATTTTCTAATAGTTTCTCTTAAATCTAAACCATCTTTTAAAGAAGTAGTAAAAGGTTCTATTTTTCTTAAATTTTCTGTAATAACCTTAAGTCCCTTTTCCATCACCTTTCTTCCAAAGGTCTCAACTATTATATCTTCTGGAGGAAACGAACAAATTACTTTTCCAGAGAATCCCTTTTTAAAAATTTTTCTTTCTTCTCTTGTGCTAAATCTTTTTAAAAATCTTAAACGACTCCTTACACTTTTTATTTTCCGAAAAAGTCTTAATCTTTTAGAAGGAAGTTTTAAATCTTCTGGAGAAAGATTTATAGTAGAAAAAGGTAGAAAATTTTCTTGCTGAAATTCATAAAAAGTTGCTATTTCCCAAAACCAAAAGGAAAATTCATCTCCTCCAATTCCTCTTACTGCTAAAACAAGAGTATAAAGGTCAGGAATGTATTGACCTCTAATTAAAAGGAGATTTCTTAAAAATTGTCCAAAAACCTGAAGATCTTTAAGAGAAAGTTTTGTTCCAGTTTCTTTGTAATACTTTTGTCTTGTTTTTTCAAAAATTTCTTCAAATAAAGTAATTCGATCAAGATAAAAATTTTTATCTTTAATAAGCTTTTCTCTATTCTTCTCATAGGCACTTTGAAAATATCCTGGTTCAGTAAGAATTTCTCTTATACTTTTTGGATGTAAACCAAAAATTTCTATTTCCTTAGGAATATTTTTAGGAAGATATAAAAGACCTGATGCAATATCTAAAAATTTAATTACACCCTTCACTTGATAAAAAGGTAAAATGATAGCTATAGAATCATATTTTTGAGAAAGTTCAAAGATTTTTTCTGCTATATATTTTTCTCTTTCAGTGATATATTCTTGAAAAAAAGAAAGAGTAGATTCTACATATTTAGAAAATCCCAAGTTTTTGATAAGATAAGGAGAAAAAGGGATAAAATGAAATAAGTCTTCTGGAGGTGCTTCTTTTGGGAGATCTATAAAAGAAATAGGAGTATTAGAAGAAAGGGCATATCTTGTTGCTTCAACTAAAGGACAGAGTGGTTCAACAATTAAATACTCTGTTTCATGATTTTTGTATATAAGAGCAAGTACTGAAATATTAGGAAGATTTTTTATAGCAACTACCCATTTATCTTTTATAAAAAAGGGAAGAGTAATAGCTATAGCAGAAGGCTTAAGTTCAGTTAAGATTTTTAAAATATTTTGTGTAATTTCAAGATTACCTGGAAAAAAAGGTAAGAAATATAAAATTGAATTCTTATTTAAGAATCTTTTTTCAATTTTAAGCATATTAAGACTTATTAATCTAAGGGACGAAGTAAAGGCTTAGTAGGTTTTTTACTTTCTAAAATTTCTTTAAAATATATTAAAGCTTGAGGTCCAAGTATAATAGAAATAGCTTCTTTAAGAAAAGGTAGAAAATCTGTAATGTTTTTGGGAGATTTTTTTAAAAATGCAAGTTTTTTAAGAATATAACGCCCTATACTTACTCCATCTCTTACACTATAAAGTTCACCATATTCATGAGCCATTTGTAAAAATCTAACTATATAATCAAGCAGTCCTTCATCAGCCCAGGGTAAATTAGTTTTTAAAATAGCTTTCTCTTCTTCATAAGAAGGAAAATCTATAAAAATTTGAGGCTGTAGTCTTGATTGAATATATTCAGGTAATTCAAAAGTTGAGGCATCTTCATTCATAGTTACACATAACCTAAAATCTGGGTGAGCTTTTATTTTTATTCCTGCAATGATAGATTCTACATATCTCCTGGCATCAAGAAGAGGAGCAAGAGAAGCCCATGATTTCTCACTCATTCTATTTGCTTCGTCAATAATAGCTACTCCTCCTTTTATCATAGCAGTAACAATAGGGCTTGCTACATAACGTATTTTTTTATCTTCTGAAATTACAGGAGTAATAATAAGATCCTCTGGACGAGTATCAACAGTTGCTTGGAAGATATAGACTTCTTTATTAAGCTTCTTAGCAGCTGTATAAGCAAGTGTAGTTTTTCCTACTCCAGGTTTTCCAACAAGACGAGGGGTTAAAGGAATATCTTTTTCATCCAAAATTAACCAACAGGCAAGTATTTGTTCAATAACTTCTTCTCTGGGATAAAGAGGGATATTTAATTCATCAGGATGAGAAAGGTATAAAGTGACACCATCAATCACAACACTTTCCATAACAATTTTAAATATACTCCTGTTTTAAAATTTTTCTATACAAATTTTTAAAATCGCTGCTTGACAAGAGTTATTTAAAAGAATATAAAATTAAAACTATGCCAAAAAGAGAAACCTGGGCTACAAGGATTGGACTTGTTTTTGCAGCAGCAGGAAATGCTATAGGATTGGGTAATCTTTTAAGATTTCCATCAAAAGTAGCTCTTTATGGTGGTGGAGCATTTATTATTCCCTATTTTATTTCTTTTATTTTACTTGGAATACCACTTATGATTTTGGAATGGATAATAGGAAGATATGCAGGTTCAAAGGGTCATGGTTCTATGATAGGAATTATGGGAGAATTTTTTAATCAATCCTATTTTGCAAGAATTATAGGAAGCTTAGGAGTAGTTATTCCTTTTCTTATTGTATGTTATTATATTTATATTGAATCTTGGACCCTTGGTTTTGCATTCTTATCTTTTCTTCAAAAATTACCCACACCTACAGGAGTAAGTGATCCTAAATTAGCAATGATGCCATTTTTAGAGTTTTATAGAAATTATACTAAGCCTTCCTTTTATGCTATTTTCTTTTTAATAATTACCTTAAGTATTAATTGGTATATTTTAAATAGAGGGGTAATAAAAGGTATTGAATTTACAGCCAAAATTGGAATTCCTGCACTTCTTTTAATGGGTATCTTTCTTTCTATAGTTTCTCTCTCTATAAACAACTGGAAAGGACTTGAAGGACTTTATTTTATTTTTAAACCTGATTTTTCAAAACTTTTTGATCCTCAAGTATGGGTGGAGGCTTCTGGACAAATTTTTTTTACTTTATCTTTAGGTATGGGAGCTATTGCAACTTATGCAAGTTATGTAAAAAAGAATGAAGATGTATTAAAAACAGGACTTTATACTGCGGGGTTAAATGAACTTGTAGAGATAGTTATAGGAGCCTCTATTGCTATTCCAGCAGCCTTTGCTATATTTGGAGCCTCATCTATTCCTGAACTTGCTAAAGAAGGAACTTTTAGAATTGGATTTATGAGTATGCCGGCTATTTTAATGAGTCTTCCTTTTGGTTCTTATCTTTCTTTTATATGGTTCTTTCTTCTTTTTATAGCAGCCTTAACCTCATCCTTAGCCTTAACTCAATCCTTAATTGCTCTTTTTGAAGATGAAATGAAATTTTCTCATACTAAAGCTGTTAATATTTCTATAACTTTGGTTTCTTTAGGAGCTTTTCTATCTGCTTTTGTGCCAGGATTTCTTGATGATTTAGACTTTTGGGCTGGAACCCTTTTTCTCATAATTTTTGGTTTTATAGAAATTTTATCCTTTGTATGGCTTTTTGGTGTAGATAATTTTCATAAAGAATTAAATAGAGATGTATTTTTAAAAATTCCTAAAATTTTAGTGTATATTTTTTATGGAATTTCTCTTATTTTTATAGGGATACTTTTTTATTTCTGGGCAGTTATAAAACTTCCTGAATACTTTGGTCAATTATCTTGGAATTTAATTATTTCCAGAACATTTATAGTTGCTTCAATTTTGTTATTAGTTTTAATAGCAATTGAAAGCAAAAGAAGGTATTTTAACTTATAAAATTTATTATTTTATTATTATATAAATTTATCTATAATTTTTACACCATTTAGATCACCCCATACATTTACAGCAGTTCTAATCATATCTAAAAGTCTATCTATAGTTAATATAATTCCTACACCCTCTAAAGGAAGACCTACAGAAGTAAGAACTAAGGTTAACATTATAAGTCCTGCTCCTGGAATAGCAGCTGCACCTATGGAGGCTAAAGTAGCTGTTAAAAAAATTACAAGAAGTTGGGGAAACTTTAGACAAACACCATAAATATTTGCTATAAAAACAGCAGCTACAGCTTCATAAAGAGCGGTTCCATCCATATTTATAGTGGCACCTAAAGGTAAAACAAAACCAGCTATTTCTTTTTTTACTTTTCCTTTTTCTTCTGCTACTTCTAAGGTAACAGGTAAAGTTGCTGCGCTTGAAGCAGTAGAAAAGGCAAGAAACAATGCTTCTCTTACCTGAAGTAAATATGAATAAGGATTATATCCTCCTATAAAAAATCCAAGCAAAGCTAAAGTAAAAAAAGCATGTATTAAAAGTCCTAAAATAACTGTAATAGCATATTTTCCTAAAGGTAAAAAGATATTTAATCCAGCTT
>Ga0190313_1001165_pt1 | contig 14337 bp, 19 predicted proteins | sample 4870071011_MG_FD_169989 | JGI IMG/M metagenome (GOLD analysis project Ga0190313, IMG submission 169989) | Hydrothermal vent sediment bacterial communities from Southern Trench, Guaymas Basin, Mexico - 4870-07-10-11_MG | ecosystem: Environmental > Aquatic > Marine > Hydrothermal vents > Sediment ...
GACTCCTATAGTGGTTATTAATGTACAGCGCGCTGGCCCCTCTACTGGTCAAGCTACGATGCCTGCTCAGGGTGACGTGATGCAGTCTCGTTTTGGGACTCATGGTGATTATGAGAGTGTTGTATTCGCCCCAAACTCACCACAAGAAATGCTAGACCTCACAATAAAAGCATTCAACACAGCAGAAATGCTAAGAACACCAGTAACAGTACTATCTGACGCTGAAGTAGGTCATATGAGGGAAAAGGTTGTAATACCTGAGAAGGTTAAGATAGTTAACAGAAAACGACCAAGGAGATCTTCTGAGAGCTTATTACCATTTTGGAGTGATGAGGAGGATTTAGTTCCATTAATGCCTATATTTGGAGAGGGATATGAGCTCCTAGTGACAGGATCTACTCACAGGGGAGATGGCACGAGAGATGTTAGAAATCCAGAGACTCATGAAAAGCTCGTCAAAAGGCTTTATGAAAAGATCCACAGGAATAAAAACAAGTTTATGGAGTGGGAGGAGTTATACACAGATGACGCAAGGATTTTAGTAATATCCTTTGGAATATCATCTAGACCATCAAAAGGAGCCGTCATACAAGCTAGAAAAGAGGGTCTTAAGGTAGGATTCTTCAGACCAAAGGTGCTATGGCCCTCTCCAGAAGAGAGATTATTAGAGCTTGCAGAAAGTGTTGAAAAGGTGTTATTAGTAGAGCTCTCACTAAGAGGATATCTTATGGAAATTCAAAGAATTTTCGGAGTTAGGAATGTCGTTCATTATGGAACCCCTCGACCTGAAGTGCCATTATCTTCTCAAGTGCTTGAGGTGATAAGGAGGGTTTACTGATGGCCAGCAGAACAAGATACTTAAGGGAGAAGTATCTAAGGAGGCTTCCCACAGCCTTTTGCCCAGGGTGTGGAAATGGCCAGATCCTAAGGGCATTCGTTGAGGCTGTTGATGAACTTGGCATTGACAAGAACAAAATTGTTGCTGTCTCTGGAATAGGGTGTTCAGCTTGGATTTCAAGTCCATACTTAAGAGTGGACACACTGCACACAACTCATGGTAGGGCTATAGCATTTGCAACAGGTGTTGCTCTCTCAAGACCTGATCTAAAGGTTGTAGTGTTTACTGGAGACGGTGATGGGGCTGGAATTGGTGGTAATCATCTTATACATGCTGCCAGACGTGGAGTTAACATGCTAGTGATTCTTGTGAACAACGGGATATATGCCATGACTGGCGGGCAGAGCGCTCCTACAACACCTAAGGGAGCTAAGACAAAAACACATCCTACGGGATTTCCAGAGAGACCATTTGACGTTGCTAGTTTAGTTCTTGCTGCAGGTGCAGATTACGTTGCCAGATGGACTACTGCTCATCTTGTACAGTTAAAGAACTCAATAAAAGAGGCTTTGGAGATTACAGGGTTCAGATTTATAGAAGTAGTATCACAATGTCCAACACACTTTGGTAGGATAATCGGAGTTACAGATCCCTGGAGGATGATTATGAGGTTCAAAGAGCTTGTAGATAAGGGAGAAATTACAGTAGGGGTGTTTAAAAGATGATCGTTAAAGTTAGGTTTATAGGGACTGGTGGCCAGGGGAACGTACTTGCAGCTCATGTGCTTGGAGATGCTGCTGTTAGATCTGGTTATAATGCAGTTCAAACTTCTATGTACAGCGCCCAAGTTCGTGGAGCACCAACACGTGCAGACGTGATAATATCTGACGAGGAGATATTTGATATAAGGGCAGAGGATCCCGATTACTTAGTTGCTATGAGTCAAGATGCTGTTATGGCATTTAGGAACCTTAAGCCAAGAGTCGTCGTGGCAGAGGAACACGTCTTGAACATACCATATGAGTGCGAGAAGATTCATAAGATTCACGCAATAAAGATTTCAAAGGAGCTCGGAAGCATAAACGTCCAAAACATGGTATTTCTTGGATTCCTCATAAGAGTTATGAGGGTAATAGACATTAAGGTCGTTGAGGAGTCCATCAGAGACATAGTGAGTCCAAAGTGGGTCGCGATTGATATCAAGGCCTTAAGACGTGGTTGGGATGCAGCAGGGAATAGCGTATAAAGTTATAATACCCCAAAGTAAGGAGTTCTTAAGGGATGAAATAGAGAGATCCTTAAAGGAGGGTTTTTCTCCATTAATTATTATAGATCCTAAGAAGGAGCCCCTTCTAGAGTACTTAGAAGTATTACGATCTGAGGGCCTTTATTTTACAACTTTATTGCTTAAGCTTGGGAGAATATCACTTTTAAATATAGAGAAGATAAAACTCGTACTTTTTGCGTTATTCCTCAAGCAGCTTGAAGGAGACATTGAAGTAGTAGTTGAGGGAGATGACTTCAAAGCAGAGATTGTGCTTAATCCAGAGTCTTCAGTTATTCAGCGCTTTAGAGAGATAATAGGTCACATAGGATATGAGCTCACGTATAACATACTTAGGATCCTAACTGAGGTCGCAATAGAAGGCATTGAGGGTTTTAGAGTTGGGACACTTATAATAGTTGGAAACCCAGAAGAGGTTCTAAAAAACACAATACAGATTATTCCAGATCCTTTTGTAAGCATACCAAAAGAGAAACGAAATATAAAAAAAGAGGAAAACTGGAGAGGAATAAAGGAGTTCTTTAAGCTAGATGGGGCTATTCTTGTAGATCCAGATGGATACATAATATCAGGCGGACTATACGTTAAGGTAGATAAACCTATAAGCACAAAACAAATTAGAGTTCTAGGTGGTAGAAGACTTGCTGCTATGATGATAACAAAGTACACGGGATCTATTGCATTTGGATTATCAACATCTGGTCAGATATTTGTCTGTAAAAATGGAGAAATAGTGTTTGAGCAGAATATAATTTAGAACGCTGAGATTTAGGATTATAACCCTTTATTCTATCTGTAAAACTTATAATTCAGCTGATGAAGTGTTTTATAACTCTCAGTTATATTTTCCCATCATGGATATACCTTAAAATAGTTAAAAGACTTTGATATATCGAGAATAGTAATATTTTTCACTATCCAAGGAGCGTGACCAATATGGGTATGAAGAACATTGTAATAGAGAGAATCGAACAAACACCAGTAGAAAAGAGAGAGGCAGAAATGGTTGAGCGAAAGGGGCTTGGACATCCAGATAGTGTGGCTGATGGGATTGCAGAAGCTATAAGCAGAGAGCTCTGTAGAGAGTACTTAAAAAGGTATGGAGTAATACTTCATCACAATACTGATCAAGTAGAAGTTGTAGGTGGAGAAGCTGAGCCTAGATTCGGTGGTGGCGAGGTTCTAAGACCTGTTCTTATATTCATTTCTGGTCGTGCGACCTATAAGGTGGGAAATGACATAATACCAATTCATGACATAGCTATAAACGCTGCTAAGGAATACTTAAGAAGAAACTTCAGAAACCTAGATGCAGAGCATCACGTAGAGTACATAAGCAGGATAGGACAGGGCTCTGTAGATCTTCGTAGGGTTTTTGAGGAGAAGGAGAAGGAATATCCAAGAGCAAATGATACTTCATTTGGTGTAGGATTTGCTCCATTTACAGATACCGAGAGGATTGTCCTGGAGACAGAGAGGTATATCCTCACAGAGCTCTACAAAGAATATAAAGAGATAGGGGAGGACGTAAAGGTCATGGGGGTGAGGAACAAGGATATAATCCACGTAACTATAGCCCAGGCATTTGTATCAAAGTACGTACCTGATCCTGATCACTACATAAATATTAAGGAGGAAATAAGAGAGAAAATAGCAGACAGGCTTTCAAAGCTTACTGATAGGGAGGTTAGAGTTTATATAAATACAGCAGATGATCCAGCACGTGACATATACTATATAACAGTCACAGGCCTCTCAATGGAGGCAGGCGATGATGGTAGTGTAGGTCGTGGAAACAGAGTAAATGGTCTGATAACCCCATATAGGCCTATGAGCATGGAGGCTGCAGCGGGGAAGAATCCTGTGAACCATGTGGGCAAGCTGTACAACATCCTTTCCTTTAAAATTGCTGAGAGAATATATGAAAGCCTAGGAGGAAATGTAGAGGAAGTTTATGTAAGAATAGTCTCGCAAATTGGAAGGCCCATAAATGATCCTCTTACGGCCAACGTACAGCTGCTCATGAGCAAGAATAGGGAAATACCTAGTAATTATATTGAGGAAATTAGGGGGATAGTGGAGGACATGCTAGACAATATAAATAAGCTAACAGCGGATCTAATTAACGGTAAGGTTCATGTTTTTTGATCCTTTCTATTTAAATTTATAAAATTGTTGTTTGCAAAGCATCGCTTTTCAGGGCGGGGATATGTGGGGGTTTGTTGGCGGTATTTCCGATGACGCCCCCAAGGGGAAGAGCTGGATAGCGTACAGCCCATCAGATAACGAGTCCGATGGGATGGGGACTCGTGAGCGTGCCCTAAACCCCGCATGAAGCTTTGCCATGAAGGCGGGCAGAACGGGAGAAGCCCCGCCCTAAAGGGCGGGCAGCTCACTTCATGAAGTACTGTATTTCTCTCTTGACAAAAAAAGTTATATGCGATTTTCTTGAATTCTTGTTTTATAGATAAGCTAATGTAAAAGGTAGATTTATATGAGGCAGAGGGTTGTGATCCCACTTATATCTAAGAAACCAAGCATGATGCTAAGAATAGCTGCTGATGAGGATATAATAAGTGAATTTTTTGTGATACTACTCAGAGAGCTAGGAGTGCCACCTAGGATACAGATAGATATTTCCCAAAATATGGAGAGGAAGCACACAGCCTACGCTGTCATTAGTGTGGACAGTGAAGAAGAGCTTAAGAGAAAGAAAGAGGAAATTGAAAGAATACTAATGAATGTAAAAGACGTCTCCTGGGACATAATTGAATATAAAAAGTATGGGAATTATTACATTGCTAGCGCTTTTTTTGAGTTCATTATAGAAACTATAGACGAGCCTACAGTGATGATGGGGATGACGAGATATCTTAGAGCTATAGAAAAGATGACGAAAGATATGGGGAGTACAGCATACAAGGTCATGTTTGTCCTAGGAACTGAGAGTGGAAACTGGATCGTAGAAAAATATGGAGAGTCCTTAAGTGCTCTTCTAAGTGAGGGAAGGGCTAAGGACGTTATTGAATTTGTAGTCAAGATCATTGAGTACACAAAAAACATACCCTTATGTGAGATATCGTCTGATGAAAGCACGCTTACAATCACATTCTTTGAAAGGGAATACAGGAAAGTATGCTTTTCTCTTGCAGAATACGTTTATGGCATATTATATGGGCTTTTTAAGAGCATGGACGTGGAGGTGTCGCTAGAGAAAGATGAAAGAACTTCAAGAACGCGTGCAATTAAGGTTCTAATGCCAGAAAAAGAAGTGCTCATAAAGATTGATTTTAAATGCTAACAGCGTATGGTGGGCCCGCCCGGATTCGAACCGGGGACCTCCGCGTTGTGAGCGCGGCGTCATAACCAGGCTAGACCACGGGCCCTTAGCATATACTCATACCATAAAAATATGCGTGAAGTTCATAAGCTTTATCTTAAGCAGTTTCTTCATAGAGGAAGACGTAGGCTAAACCAAAGGAATGCCATATCATAGAGAACGCTCTGTACACGATTGCAATTACAGGTCCCTCATAGGACTTCCCTAATAATGAGCTGAGAAGAACACAGGTACTCTCTTGTACTCCTATTCCTCCAATTCCCGCAGGAATGCCAGCTGATAGAGCAACGAATACATACACAATAAAGGCCTCAAAAAAGCTGTAATTAAACGGTCTTGAAAACAGGTAAAAACTCAGCAAAGATGAGATGGAGATTAAAACGCTTAGGAGTATATTAACCGCGACATTATTTGTTGTACTTCCGTTTACAGAATATCCTAAAAGATCTCTTATAATCTCGTATCCACCAAATCTTCTAATTATTGCCTTTTTAAGCTTATTGTCCTTAGAGAGAACATAATAAGATACAACAAGGGCTCCAAAGCTTATTATTCCAAATACAAGCACTATGACAACATAGTTTCCATATGAGATGAAGTTTAGTATAAAGACTATCGCTAAGGCTAGCATAACGAGCTTTACTCCCGTATCAACTGCATTTATGAATATAAGCTTTGAGAATACCTCTCCAAGACCTTTTCCAGAGATCTTAGCGAGCTTCTTAAGTATCATTGCATATCCTATCCTTCCTGGAGTGACATCTGCCAATATTAGCCCATATAAATGTAGAAAGAAGGCTTCAGCATATCTTATTGAGGGTCCAAAGAGTATTTTTATTCTTAGGGCAGAAATGGAATCTATTAAGATCATTGAGAAGATTACAAGAATTACATCTCTTATGCTGTATGCTGTTATTAGCCTTAAATTCCCCTCAAAAAGTCTTGTAATGTAATAAGCAGCTATGATTGTTATTAGGGCATTTATGCCGTAATAAATGAACCTATTGAAGCTCTGAACCTTTCTTTGAGGTTCATCCTGAAATCTCTGAAAAGCGGTCATAGTACATCTGACCTATTATCTTCTCTCTTTTCTAAGAAGCGTCCAAAGTTTAAGAACGTCTTTTCCCATCTTAAAGGCATCTCTTAGTACGTTTACATGTTCTCCTTTACCATGTACGTACGTTGTAGGAATCTCAACTATCCTGTATCCTTTCTTCCATGCCCTTACAATTATCTCAACGTCCATAGAAAGTCCCATGAGATGCTTTGGTAGGCATTCTTTAAGTACAGTCCTTTTAAATCCTTTAACTCCAACTTGAGTATCTCTTACGTTTATTCCAAATAAAACTCTAACAAAGATGTTAAACAAAAAGCTGAAGGCCTTTCTCACTCCAGGTATTTCCGTTTGAGACTTTGGATGTCTTCTGCTGGGTATTACGATGTCATAGCCTTTCTTTAAGTGTTCGTATATTTTAACTATGGTCTCAAACGGAACTGGAAAGTCTGCATCGAGCATTATTACATAGTCCCCTCTGGAAACCTCAAATGCCCTTATAAGGCCTCCACCCTTGCCCAGCCTTCTATCATGAGGAATAAACACAAAATGAGGATCTAAGGATGCTATTTTCTTTAGGAGTTCCTTTGTCCTGTCAGTAGAGCCATCTTCTTCTAGTATTACTTCAAACTTATCAACAAATCTTTGTAAATCTTTAACAAGCTCTAGGTATCTTTTGTAGTACCTTTTAATCCTTTCCTCCTCATTGTAATGTAAAATCACGACTGAAAGCTCCATTGAATGATCCCCCTATTGGAAATATAACAACAGATAAGTATAACAGAATTGCCAGAGCCTTTTATCAGGCTATTCATTGGCTTAAAACGTAATACATTAAGGCACTGCTTTACATGGTAACTCCTATACTTGTGCTCTTGAGTTTCTCAAATGACTCTTTAAGAGCTCTCTTAATAATATCAAAATGCTCTCTATACTTCTTTGAGATGTATACTCTTATTGTAATTGTATAGAGCGGATAGCCCTCTGCTATCTTCACTATTGGAACTTCATGTAGCTCTCCATTTCTAGTCTTCACAGCTATTGTGCCCTTAACCTCTCTTGGGTTATCTGGTAGGTATTTATACTTAGTGTGATCGAATACTATGTCATTTTCAGATATCCCAAGTGACTCAAGCTTTGGTAAAACTTCTTCCTTTACCTCCTCTATATGCTTCTTAACGTCGAAATACCTATAGCTGACTGCAGCATCCTCCCCTCTAAATGGTATATCAATAAAGTAAATCATCTTCCATGGAATTATCCTTCTTATAAGCATAGAGGCGTATTCATATGCCTTTTTAAGATTTTTATCTCTAGTTGTCTTTCCATCTCTTAGTATTGAATATATCACGGATTCATCTGTCAATGTGAGGAAGTCCTCGTATTCTCCTTGGACAGCCTTTAAAACAATTCCTTCAAAGTCATAGTACTTGTTAGCCTCAAACAACATGTCCACCACTATAAAATCTGTTGCACGACAAGTAGGATGGAAATACACGCTTGAGAACATGTACGATCTTGCCATGAGGAAATTTCTCAGGGTGCTTATGGCCTGTTCTGCAATCGCTATCTCTCCATTGATCTTTTCTGAGAACTTTATAAGCCTATAGTAGTCAACAAATCCGTATTCTTTTGTTCCTGTATAGTAAGAGTCTCTCATGAGGAAGTCCATTATGTCAGCTGGATATATCCAGTTCTTAACAACATAGTGGTATGGTCTTAGCTCCTCAGGAATTTCATTGACGTTATTATGTGCTATCTTCATGAATATATCATCTATGCCGAGGCTGTTTAAGTGATCTATTATCTCAGAGTTCCTTATGAGCATAAGTCCAAGATCCTCATGAGACTTTATTCCTCTACGTTTTAGCTCCTCGCTTTTTTGAATAATTGCATCATCAAATGTGTGGCTATATGGACCATGACCTAAGTCGTGAAGAAGTCCAAGAATTCTGGTTGTTAATATTATCTCACTCTCTCCTCCAAGATGGCTTGCAAATTCTGTGGCAAGATGCATCACGCCTAGGGAGTGCTGAAATCTTGAGTGTTCTCCTCCCACATATGTTAAATACGTCGTTTGAAGCTGTTTAATGTGCCTAAGCCTTTGAACTAAGGGATGATCAACTATAGGAATCTCATTGTAATTTATTTCCACGTAGTTATGTATAGGATCCCTAATGAGCTTTGAACGCGTCATGAGGATCATCCTCTAATTTTTAATCTTTATCTTGCCTTACTTGCAAATTTATAATATTCCATAAAATATTTTTTGGTGATGATTAGAGCCATAGGGGATCATCCTGTATGCATTAACACAAATGTGGTGAGGAGCTGAGTAAAGTTTAAAGTTCACATAAGGTTTAAATTATTACAACCAGATGCGGGCGTGGTCTAGCTGGTAGGACACGGGCCCTCCAAGCCCGTAGCCCGGGTTCGAATCCCGGCGCCCGCACCAGTTTTGACCTCTATCATATGTATAACAATTGAAGTTCTTGCTGGAATTATATGTTAGTAATAGTCATAGGATCTCACCTGGAAAAATTATTAAAGAGTCCTCATTGTTTTCAATTCAGACACCAGCATGAATCTCAGGTGAATCTCATGGTTACCGTATATGACGTGCCTGCAGATAAACTCATAGAAAGATTAGCGGAGGAGCTTAGAAAATTTGAGGAAATAAAGCCACCAGAGTGGGCTAAGTACGTTAAGACAGGAGTTCACAAAGAAAGACCTCCACAGGTAGAGGATTGGTGGTACGTTAGGGCAGCGTCTGTGCTTCGAAAAGTGTACATGAGATATCCCATAGGTGTGTCAAGATTAGCGGCTCTTTATGGTGGAAAGAGAAGGCGCGGCGTAAAGCCACCACATGCGCGAAAGGGCAGCAGGTCAATAGCAAGGAAGATACTTCAACAACTTGAAGCAGCAGGCCTCGTTATTACTACGTCAAGGGGAAGGATAATATCTCCGAAGGGGCAGTCGCTTCTAGACAGAATCGCAAAGGAGGTTGCAGTAGAAGTTGCAAAGAGAATGCCAGAAATAAAGCTATATTATTAGTGTATTAACCTAAAGCATAGTAATATTATTGCTTTTAAAGTGATAGAAATGGATGTTGATGATAAAGAGCTTGAGGAAATTAGGAAGAAAAAGCTTTTAGAACTTCAAAGGAGGCTACAAGAGGCTCAGATTGAACAGAAGATTGAAGAGGCAAAAGCAGCTCAAGAGGAGGCTATTAGGAGAAGTATCCTATCTAGAATACTCACTCCTGAAGCAAAGGATAGGCTTGCAAGGGTAAAACTTGTAAGGCCCGAGATTGCAAAGTTAGTTGAGGATTATCTCATCTCCCTCTATCAGGCTGGGAGGATTGGAGGAAAAGTTACGGATGAAGTCCTTAAGAAGCTCCTAGCACAGCTTCATGAGAGATTAAAGAGGGACTTCAGAATAAAGAAATGAGGGTGATGCCATGGCTCACTACAAACACGTCTCAAAAAAGTTAAGACTTCTGAAATTTATAAAGCAGAATAGAAGACCTCCAGTGTGGGTGGTTCTTAAGACAAACAGAAAAGTGCTAGTTTCTCCTGCAATGAGGCATTGGAGAAGAGGCAAGCTTAAGAACAAGAGGTGAGCGCTTTGGCAGTCCTGGAGCGCGTTTACACAATACCTCTTCGTAAGGCAAAGGCAGCACCAAGGTATAAACGAGCTAAAAAAGCTGCAAAGCTTGTTAGAGAATTTATAGCGAGACACATGAAAACTAATGAGGATCTTGTCTGGATAGATCCAAGGCTTAATGAATTTATATGGCAGAGAGGTGCTGAAAAACCTCCAGCAAGGATTAGGGTTTTTGCAAGAAAGCTTGACGATGGAACAGTGGAGGTCAAGCTGTATGAGGACTACGTAAAGGATCAACAAAAGATGGCTGAAGAAACAGAGAAAGAAAAGGAGGAAATCCTCACAGAACAGCCTACTGAAGTGAAGAAAGAGGAAGATACTGAGAGCTCTAAGGAGTAGGTGTCCTCATGAATAGGATAACTCTTCTAAATTTTCATAAAAATCCTTTTTTAGGAATATTTGGGAAGGCTAATGATGATTGGCTCATACTTGCAAGGGGGGTCCCTAAGGAAGCCATAAAGAGGGCTAAGGAGGCCCTTGACGTAGACGTCGTCGAGGTTACAATTGGTGGAACAAGCCTAGTAGGATCACTTCTTGTTCTTAACTCAAGGGGCATTGTAGTGTCTAATATAGTATACGATGACGAGCTAAAGCTCCTTGAGGACACAGGGCTTGAGGTAGCTATAGTGCCAGGGAAGGAGAACGCTATTGGAAATGTTGCCTTAGTAGATGACAAGGCTGCTTTAGTAGATCCGGAGCTTGATGATGAGACTGTTGAAGTTCTTAATGATGTTCTTAAGGTAAAAGTTTATAGGGGCACTATTGGTGATTCTGGTCTCGTTGGAATGTCCGCTGTGATAAATAAATATGGGATTCTATGTCATCCTGATCTCTCAGATGACGAGGAGAAACTTCTCAAAGAGGTCTTTGGAGAAGAAAGAGAGATAAATATAGGCACTGTTAACAGAGGTACACCATTTGTGGGATCTGGGATCATAACAAACTCTAAGGGAGTTATTGTAGGAGACAAATCAACAGGAGTAGAACTGATGAGAATCGAGAGCACGCTTTTGCCATAGAGGGAACTGGACGAATTCTATTTCTCTAGCCCTGGAGGAACTCTCGTTCCCTTTATTATTGACCTCGCATATGAGGGATCATCAAGTGCCAGTGTCACTGTAAACCCTCTTATGTCAATGATTATTGCTCCAACCTTCTTTGCAAGCTCTTCTGCAAGCTCAAACCTATCCTTATCAAGTCTGGATCCTCTCTGTAGTCTAATTTTTATCATGCCATATTTTTTCAGAAGCATCTTGAGGTCCTTTATCGTTGTATCTTTTATCCCCTCCTTCCCTATACTATAAGTATCTTTCATTTGGGATGATATTGACCTAAGCTTATAGTAGTCCTTTTTAGGGATTCTATATGGCCATAGGTTCTTATCGTTCATGCACGTCACCACTCTGCTGAGAATTGTATCACCTTATAAAAATCTTTGTAAAGGATTTCTCTACTTTTTCGTGAAGAGCCTACTCACGTGACTAGAAAGGGCTCTTTCAATCTCCTTCTCGTTTTCAGTGAACTTACATAATGCCTCTCTCTCAAACATCATGACTAAGAAGAAGAGTGGGTGAAACATTACAACAGCAGAGTAGTCCTTGTCAGAGTGCCTAATGTTAACTACCACAGAGTAGACGTGCACGTTTCCAAGAAACCTCTTTAGTGATTTATGAGCTGTTACATAAACATAGGACATCGTGGCAGACATGACCTGCTTATAGAGCACATCATTGTTAGAGTTTCCAAGGACTTCATAGCCCTCCTTAGTGACAAGCACCCATAACATGAGTGAATTCCCAAAGATACTCTTCAGAAAGGAGTCCATAGATTCTCTTACACGGTCTATATTTTCTCTACTCACCAAGATTAGTCACCTTTTCTACAGCCTCCATTAAAAGCTCAAGATAGCTCTCTCGTATAATTTCCGAGCATCCAAGAGCTCTCACTTGATTTAGCACTTTTTCTATATTTTCATGTGAGTACATACCTATAATTTCAACCTCAATAAAGTATCCAAGATGAATTCTTATTCCATTTATAATTCCAGAGACATTATCCAAGTATATTTTCATTTTAGAGTCTCCTATATAAATTTCCCTTGTTTTCTCAACAATTCCAACGAGCCTAAAGCCAAGTTTCTCAAGCAGCATCATTGCAGCAGCCTCTGAAACATTCTTTGATAGCTCTATCGTTATCTCCTCCCTGCTTTTTGTTATAGAATCAATCTTTGGTCCTTTATATGTTATCTCCACTCTTTTTCCTCCCTCTTGACTTATCGAAACCCTTACCCTCAGCGCCTCATCACTTTTTGAGAAATCCCTTACTGGAGAATTGAAGTAGTAATCAACTTCCTTCACAACCTCTACAGGCTCTCTCAAGAACTCTCTAATTCTTTCTATATTATCGGTTATCTTACATTTGACCTCGATTTCAATGCTGTTTTTCATATAATCGCCTTAAACATCTAATTCTATGTCATAAATCCTTTCTGGAACTTCCTTGTGTACCTTGTAGATAAGATCTTCATCTATAAGTCCTGATTCATATAGCGAGTAGGTTTTCCTTGGAACAGTTCTGGGACCAAGTACGCTTCCTGGGCGTGTAGGGTCATCAAGATAATCAGTCTCCATCATGAATCCATTACCACTGCTGACAGACTTAAGCTTACTAAAAGCCTCTCTGAGGGCTAGATCCATAGATATTACTGAGGGGGTTATGCCATAGTTTTCTTCAGGATATATCGCAGGAGGCGAAAAGTGCTTGACAACTTTGTACAGCTTTATTCCAGCTCTTTCGGCTATACTTGCTATCTCCTTGAAAACTTTTGGAGTTGCCGTCTCTGTATGTAGTATTACTGGACAGCCAAGATCTTTAGCTCTTTCCATGGCATATCTCATGATCCTATTAGAGGCATTCCACAAACTTCTTGACACAGGATAATGAGGCCTTCCGACTTCTCCGATACCTATAGCGAACCCTTTCTCAACATATTTAGAAGCTAGATCAATGGCCTTTCTCATGAGCTCCTCTGCGGTTTTTAGAGGGATTCCTCGCCTAACATTTTCAGTAAGATCTGCAGGATGTGGACCAAGGACTACAAAAATCTTAACATTAGTTTTGTCCATAGCCTCCTTTGCTAGCTTAATAGTGGTTTCATATATCAGCTCATAGCTCCTAATACTCTTGTATGGATATGAAAAATACGGCTTATTCACAAGAATAATATGTGTTCCTCCGGATCTCTCGAACTCCGCTACTGCCTTCCATCTCTTTCCTCTAGGATCCAAGTGAAAGTGATTATCAAGTACTGGAAATTTTCGTCTCCTCATGTCTTGTACTTAATTAGTCCTAAGCTTTCAAGTTTTTCCTTTATGGCCTCCACTGCTCTCTTCACGTCATCAGTGGTTTTTGCTCCTGCAATTACAAGTTTTCCAGAGCCGAACACCAAAATTGCTACCTTTGGATCATCTATCCTATATACAAGTCCTGGAAACTGCTCTGGATCATATTCAACATTTTCAGGGCCAAACTTTACTGCAACCTCTGTTAAATCAAGCTCCCCCTCAAGATCCACGGATGCAACTATGTTCTGTATTTCAACTCTAGGTGGTTCAAGGAGCTCAAATCCAAGATCTTTTAGGATTTTTCTAAGAGCTTCGACAGTTCTGTTTATATCCTCCTCGCTTTTTCCACCAGTACAGACAACTTTACCGCTTCTAAATAATAAGGCTACTGTGCCTATATCCTCAAATCTCAGGACAAGTCCTGGAAATTGTTCAGGCTCATATTCAACATTTTCAAGATTCTCAGCAACCTTGTCAAGATCAAGCTCTGTTGCAACAACTGCCGAGGCGACAACATTCTGAATTTCATACTTGACCATTTCCTTATCCTCCTCACTACCTGAGGGGTTATTACTACTTAAGTTATTATATAAACTTGAGAGTATATAAATGAAGTCATGGACAAAAGCGAGGACAAGCCTTGCCCTTTAGGATAGGGTAACGCTTAAGTATTGAATACACAGTCGTATTCGCGAGAGGATAGCCGTAACGGGCATAAGGCCGCACCCTTAGGCATACCGTTCTGGTTAGCCGTAACTTGTGTAACGGCTAACCTTCCAGCCTCCAGTGTGGGCCTTCACCGACTGGCTT
>Ga0190313_1001166_pt1 | contig 14323 bp, 9 predicted proteins | sample 4870071011_MG_FD_169989 | JGI IMG/M metagenome (GOLD analysis project Ga0190313, IMG submission 169989) | Hydrothermal vent sediment bacterial communities from Southern Trench, Guaymas Basin, Mexico - 4870-07-10-11_MG | ecosystem: Environmental > Aquatic > Marine > Hydrothermal vents > Sediment ...
AAAAAAAGATATCTTGGGGAAAAGTGAAACTTGGAAAAACCGAGCCTCTGAGACTGGCTGAAATGGAATTCAAGGGGAAGCCGATCTATGTCGAAAGCACGAAGTATGTACAAACAAAGGGATGGATGAGAGGATTCACGGCTACTGAAAAGTTTGCCCTGCCAACCAGAGCATCTGGCAAGATAATCGAGGCAAAAGGGCTTACCCACTACGGCGGAAGCACCTCCTCCTTCCTCACCTCAGCCAGAGGCAAAGCAGGTGGAAAGGCATCTGTTTCCTCCCTCTACAAGGGCATACAGATTGGAAAGATTGTACCTCCGAGACCTCCTGTGAAGGCATCAACAAAAACTAAGATGTCCCTGATGCCGATTTTAGTCACCAAGAGGAGTAAAATATCCCTGCTCCCATCCGCCAAAACAAAAAGCACTCTGAAAATCAAAAGCATATCAAAAATGACAAGTGGCGGATTGATGTTATCACCCCCGAAAAAACAAAAGTTAAAAACTGCTGGATTGTTAAAGAAAGTGAAGATTGTACCACAAACAAAAACTGCAAGGTTGCCAAGAGTAAAAACTTCTTCCTCGCAGAAAAAAGAGATGATCAATCTCCCATCGGTGGGTCAAATCCCTGTTTCAATTCCCGTGCAGATAGGTCATCGAGTTACAAAATCTTCAGGAAAGATGAAGAGGATAAGCGTACAAAAAATCGCCTCGCTTCTCGGTACGGAGGAAGTTACAATAACCAAGCTGGAAGTGACATCTGTGTATGCATCTGTGCCCTCGGTACCTCCGCTCTCTCTCAGCATACCAGAGAGGTCTGCGAAGGGAAAAGGATACGTGGTAGGGAAAAGAAAGAAAAGACGAAAAAGCGGCAGATACTGGGAAAAAACCTTGCTCGCATCACCATTCCTCGTGGAAGAGTCATACATCAAGTTTGGAAGGGCAACCCACCCGAAGCCCACCAAGAAGTTGTGGAAGATGGGATACAGAACAATGTTTAAGATTCCAACTGTTGAGTTGATGGGTAAGAAAAACAGGAGGAAGAAAAAGAATAAAGGAGGAAGAAAAAGATGATGAAGAGAGGATTAGGTAAGCTGTGGAGAGATGAGAGAGGGCAGTACACAATCTATGCCCTCTTCATGACAATCATCACGCTGATAGCTTACGTTGCGGTGTACCCTGTGCTTACCGAGGTGATATCTGATGCTGGAATCACGGGAATCGAGGGGACAATTCTTTCCTTATGCCCGTTATTCATATTATTGTTCATTCTCCTCTCCGCCATGTGGTATGTATACCCGTATAGGGAGGAGTAGAAATGAAAAAAGTAGGAGGTGAAAAATGAGAAAAGCTAGCACAACAAATTTAAATAGCAAGAGAGCATCTGTGGGAAATATGAACGAAAAGAGAAAAAGAATTTTGAGCTGGAGTACCGTGTTCCTGATAGCGATCCTCGTCGTCTCCACACCATCATGGCTACCATCCCTCCTGAGTCCACTCGCCAAGGAAGGCATAGAGCGTTCATGGCACGCAATGGCAGCAAACTACAACCCTGGAAGCGGGCAGTGTGGCATCGTTAACGTCCTGATATACCCACACCAGAGCGACACATCAACCTACAACTCTGCTCTCTCTGAATCCAACGCCTATGCACACTTCGATGACACCCCATCCCTAAACGAGCCTTTAGAGGGCAACGTTCCGTACAACACAGCATTTGACATCGTCGTTGTGGCGCAGTTCAACTACACGGTAGCGTACAACACCTCCAGCAATTCATGGGACAAAGACTACGTAAAATGCCTGATAACCTGTGCTGACCTTGGCATCTCAGCGGATACAGAAATGCTGGAGGGAGACTTCTACAACATCACAGGTAACTCACCAGGTGACACCGCATGGATTAACTTCTACATCAACAACGCTGGAAGTGGCTACCAGATAGCTCACGGTGAAAACGTAAACATAACTGAAGTAAACATCTACGGCTACTACTAATCGCTGAAGGGAGGGGCATGCAGAGATGCAGAATCTTTCCCAGATTACATTCTAAACATACATACAGAGTCTTAGCCATCTTCCTCCTTTTCCTCATTTCTCTCAACTTCGTTCCTCTTCCAGTCCCTATCCCCACCTCAACAACCTCAAAGGCATGGTGGGACAGCAGTTGGCAGTACTACAGAGTATGCAACATTGATACGAATGGATATTCGGGTTACTATCAGATGAAGATAAATGTATCATACAATGGTGGAGGAGATGTAAGCTGTAACGGTCACTGTCAGTCAGATTTTGATGACATCAGATTCGTCGACATCGATAACTCAACAGTGTTACCTTACTGGAAAGAAACCTATGTAGATTCACAGTATGCAATTTTCTGGGTCAACGTCTCGGCAGATGCAATGAGTGATGGCAAAATCTTGATGTATTATGGAAATCCTTCAGCAACAGATGCCAGCGATGGAGATGAAACTTTCATAGAGTTCGCATCGTGGGAAAACAGCTTGGAGGGATGGACTGATACAAGCAGTGGAAGCGGGTCGGTATCTTTCACATCAACAGACGTCACTCCTATTGATGGTAATTATGCTTTAAAACTAAATTGCCCTTCTGGCGGAAATCAAGCAAAAGTTGAACGTGATGGTTTATCGATTAGTGGTGACGTTAGACTGCTTTACTTTGTAGCAACTCCAGGCGGGGCTCAGGCATGGTTTACAACGACTTATGATACATCCGATCTTCGTTTTACAATGATAAGAACAGAATACGGCGGTTATGATGGCCTCGAATGTATGAGTGGTAGTACACATATAACGTTAATATCCTCGATGACAGCATATCATCTTTATAGAGTGTATGCAGAAATTGACATGAGTGCTGATAAGTATAATGTTGATATTGATAACGGAGAAGCCACAGCAAACAACAACAATTTCAGAGATACAGGTACAGCAGATACATTTGATAGAATAGTTCTTCAGGCAGGAAGTTCATCAGATGAGGGCGTACTTTATGTCGATGCTCTCTGTGTAATGAAAGGCGCAGTTGGCAATGAACCCACATGGAGCAGTTTTGGAAGTGAGCAATCTCAGGGCGGTTGGACAAACACACCGCCTGCCTTTTCAAACGAATCACCACAGAACGCATCGGCAAATGTTCCTATCAAGCCATGGCTTTCAGTAAATTTAACCGATGCAGACGGAAACTCTACAGATTGGTGGCTCTGGACATCCGAAGATGGTGGAGTTACATGGACTTTGAGGGCAAATGGTACTGCACCTGATGGAAATACAACAATTACATACCATTACGTTGAAGCCAACTCGCCATCGACGACATATTATTGGAAGGTTGCTGCAAATGACAGTCATGATAACACCACAAGAATCTATCATTTCACAACTTGGGTGATAGGAACAGTCTGGACTAATGAGTCGGTATCTGTTATTTCTATCAATAACAGCACTGTATGGAGAATGGTTTGGCATGCATGGGATGGTGAAGCATTCATAAAAGATGGATGGATTATTACTCCAATAGCTAAGGAATATGATACCACATCCTCTTATTGCGGATATATTGTGTTTTATAATATATCTACTGGTGAAAAGGGCGTGGTCAATGCAATAAATAATGCAAATGCAGCAAGCCATACCGGTGGAGATATATATATCGACAAAGATGGATATATATGGTTTTTTGCTGGAGGGTATGCGGATGATGAACCACTTACATTATATAAATCAAATGCATCGTACGATTTTTATAATTTTACAGCAGTTGCTACAGTCTCTACAACAGGCGGTGGGACTGCGCCGGCTGTTGCTGGAAACGATACATATATAATATGCTGGTGGCGAAATGGCGCAAACGATAATCCATCCACTCCAATTGCTTACAAGCGGTATTGGACTGGAAATGGCAGTTTGGAGAGTTCAGGTAATGTTGCTGTTGGTGATACAGCAACAAATTGTTACTCAACATCCCTTTACGATTTGGATTCAGATTCGTGGTTTTTATCTTGGAGCTACAAGATAGGTACTGGAAAATGGGGCTCTTTCCCCTTTATAAAAGTTAGTGGTATAGGGAATTCATATTTAAAATCAAATGACTCTGCATATACTTTAACAATCAACTATTCAGAGTGTGATAGAATCAGAGATAGCTCATCATCTTTTGATGATACATTCAGAGTATGGCTTGGCACACTTAATGGAAAAAATTGTATGGTGGTACCATACAATGTGGACAATTCTACCGACGGAATAGCAAACCGTAGTATAATTGTAGGGGTTAGATACAGTGAAACTTGGCAAACAGTCTGGCTTTCAGACAAAATAAATTTCAAAAGCTATGCGCCTCTGCCGGTTGGTATAGGCAAATATGGAAATTATCTAATCATTGTATATCCTGATGAGGGTCTCCACAACATCTCTATGATTTATAGTAATGACGGATTAAATTGGAGTGACCCTATAAAACTTATAGAAGAAAATACTGTTGTTACAGGCATTTCAGTAGCACAAGTGTATGACCCCGACTTTGATAATGATACTTTATACTTCTACTATACTGTTAACGAAGAAGAAAATATGGATTGGACTGATTATAATCGATTTAAAAGAATGGATAATGTGATTAGATTGGCTGCAGTTGATTTGTCACAGTATCTTCAATATCCGCCAAATCTAACAAATCCTTCAGCTGTCCCCTCGTCAGGAGTGGCTGATTATACAATTTTCTATTTCAACGTTACATATAGCGACCCCGACGGTGACCCACCAGCCGAGATAAAGGTCAACATCAGCAAACTTGGATGGTATCTAAATGCCACGATGACATACGTGTCTGGAGATAATGAGACTGGAGCATTATATTCCTACAACACAACTCTTCCAGCAGGCACATACGACTACCTATTCTATGCAAGCGACGGGACATACAGCACAGTCAATAACCCAACAGACCAAATCATCGTCGAGGAAAAAACTTGGCAATCCATCCAGTCAGGATGGTGCACCTTCTCCAACTCCTCCTCATGGCACTCCCTCCAGCAGGGTTGGGTTACTTTCAGCAATCAATCGAGTTGGCAATCGATCCAGAGCGGGTGGGCAACCTTCAGCAATCAAGCATCATGGCAATCTATACAATCAGGATGGGTTACATTCTCCAACCAACCATCTTGGAATTCCTTGGAATCTGGCTGGGTATCATTCTCCAACCAGAGCAGCTGGAATTCATTGCAGTCAGGATGGGTGAGCTTCTCAAACTCTTCATCATGGCATTCCTTAGAAAACGGCTGGGTATCATTCTCCAACACATCCACATGGCATTCCCTCGAAAGCGGTTGGGTGACATTTGGCAACATAACAGGCAGAACTTGGCACTCACTACAGTCTGGATGGTGTGGCTTTTCTAACTCCTCTTCATGGCATCAACTTCAATCTGGATGGTCATCATTCAGCAACATCTCATCATGGCACTCTTTGGAATCTGGTTGGGTTACATTCTCCTCCACCGAGAGAACTTGGCACTCATTAGAAAGTGGATGGGTAATCTTCGGCAATCAATCCAACTGGCATTCATTACAAAGTGGTTGGGTTAGCTTTTCAAACTATACTTCCTCCACTTCCAACATCACCTTCGGGTCTGAATATGTTTTCAGAGAAGGAACTACATCTTGGACAGCAGTTGCAAATCTAACGACAAACAAAGTTGTTGTATGCTTTTATGATGATGACGAGGATAAAGCATATGCGAGAATTGGAACAATCAGCAACGATTCAATATCATGGGGTGATACTTACGAGATAGCAGATGTTTATATATCTGGAAATACTCTTGGCGTTACGGCTCTTTCAGAAGACAAATTTGTAGTCTGTTACCGGGGGTCAGATATGGATGGTTACGTAAAAGTTGGAACTGTTAGCGGGACAACTATCAGCTTTGGGTCTGCCTATAAATTCTATGATGATGTAGATAATGATGGTGATTTGCATTCTGCTAAAGTTACAAAGCTCAATTCGACAAAATTTGTTGTAGCTTACGGTACTTACGCAGATACTAACTATGGAGGTGCAAAAGTTGGAGAAGTTAGTGGAACAACTGTTAGTTTTGGAAGTGAATATACATTTCACAGCGGAAAAACGTATTATGTTTCAGTAACTTCTCTTACTTCTTCAAAAATAGCGGTTGGCTACAGAGAAAATTATCCAGAGGTGTGTATAGGTGAGATTAGTGACACAACTATTAATTTCGGAAACGAATATACTATTGAGACTGTTACGGCAGAATATATAGACATTACAAAGTTAACTCCTTCAAAATTCATATATTCCTATAATGATTATACGAACTCAAAAGGAAAAGCAGTTGTCGGTACGGTGAGTGGTACTTCTGTTAGTTTTGGATCAGTATACGTATTCAACACTGGTGATGCATCGTTTACTTCTCTAGTTTCTCTTAACGAATCCACGGTTGTAGTTAGCTATCAAGACCATGGCAATTCGTATTACGGAACATCTCTCATCCTAGAAATCTCTGGAACAACAATCCAATCTATCGGTGATGAGACGATTTTCAATACAGCTCGTACTCCTTACATAGATTCATCTTTCTTAACGAATACTAAATTCATCGTAACATACCAAGATTATGGAAATTCTAGGTACGGCACAGCCATCATCGGTATAACAAAACAACCACCCACCATCTCCAACCCACAACCTCCGAATGGAGCAACCAACGTTCCAGTAACCCTCTCCCAACTCAGCGTTGAAATCAGCGATCCTGAAGGTGATCTGATGGATTGGACAATTGAAACATCACCAAACATCGGCTCAGCGAGTGGAAACAACGCAGAAGATGGCACAATCACCTGCCTTGTCTCAAACCTCACCTACGGCACCACGTATACGTGGTATGTGAATGTTACGGATGGAAATTCGTGGACAAACGAAACCTACACCTTCACAACTGAATCTCTTGATTCACCTTCAAACCTCAAGGCAGCTTCTATCGATACAACAACCATTTCCCTCACATGGACAAAAGGAAGTAACGCAGACACAACAGTCATCGTGAGGAAAACAGGCTCATATCCAACCGGCATCACAGATGGAGTTGTGGTTTACAACGATACTGGAACTTCATACACAGACAGTAGTTTATCAGCAGGAACTGGTTATTACTACAGGGCATGGAGCTACGCAAACGGGGAATACTCCTCATCCTATGATTCTGCAATGAACTATACCTACCCGGACAAACCAATCTCTATCTCAAGCTCTGCAACAGCACATACAATCTCCCTCTCATGGACAAAGGGAGCCGGAGCAGACAAGACGGTTATTAGATACTCAACGTCAGGATACCCAACTTCACCATCTGATGGCACTCTTGCATATAATGGAACAGACACTTCGACAACCATCTCGGGCTTGGCATCAGAAACAACCTATTACTTCTCCTTCTGGGCTTACGATTCAGAATCTGGATACTATTCACAGGACTACGCAACCCATACTGCAACCACACCATATGCACCACCCGATCCCTCAAACTTGATGGCTACCCCAATAAACACTACGGCAATATCTCTAACATGGTCTGCATCAACAGATGTGAACAGTGTGCTGGTGAGAAAAACAGGAGGATATCCATCATCACCATCGGATGGAACTGTGATATTCAATTCCTCTGGAACGTCATACACAGATACAGGACTTACTCCATCAACGCATTACTATTATAGAGTGTGGACATATGACCAAGGTGTCTATTCGGAGAACTACGCACAGGATGATGCATGGACTAAACCACAACCACCGCAAGATGTGAACTACAGTCTCGAAACCAGTGGCACAACTGCAAACCTCACGATAACCTGGACTAAGGGACAGGGAGCAGACAAAACCGTGGTGAGAAAATCGGCAAATACCTTCCCATCCTCACCATCAGATGGCACTCTGGTCTACAACGGCACCGGAACGGAATGCACAGATGCAAACATCGACCAGATGTGGTATTACCGATTATGGAGCTACAACGAATCATCTGGTCTCTACTCAGATGCTGTAAACCTCACGTTCTTTGCCTGCTGGCTGAACTGTTACAATGAATCATCTGGAGAACCTATAGAGAACTGGTCTGTGTTCATCTCTGACATGAACGGTTCGCAGGTTTACTCTGCCGAAAATCTGCAAAACTCCCAGATTCTGAACACGTCACAGCTTCCATCGGGACTTGCATCCTTCAAGTTCACAGCAGATGGGTACAAGTTCAGACTTTACTACTATGAGATCACCCCTGAAACCTCTCTCACAATCAATGCATACCTGCCACCGGAATCCATGAATACAACACTGTACCTACTCTACGTGAAGGATGTCTTTGACTCGCCAATCAGGGATGCTCTGATATCCGTGAGACACTACGACCCATCATCAGGTGAATACGTCGAGGTTGCGAGGCTCTATACGGATGCGGAAGGAAGGGCAGGAGTTTATCTCATACCCGGAGACATGTACAAGCTGGTCATTTCAAAAGAGGGATACCAGACTGGATACTTTGACTACACACCGTTACCAGAAGTGTACACCGCAGAATTCACCCTGCTCGGAAGTGGAGAGGGAACTGAGCTGCCAGAGGGATTGTGGGACAATATCACCCTATCGATAAGACCCTCACAGACTCATTTCAACACGTCTGTGAATCTCACCGTATACTTCAACATCTCATGCTCGACTGGAGAGCTTGAGTGGTACAGGATAGAAGTCTACAAGATTAGAAATCTCACGCAGAGTGAAACATTACTCTACAGCAACAACGAAACAAACCCATATGGAGGAAACCTCTCCTACAACATAGGAAGCGAGGTCGGAACCTACAAGGTTGTGTGTACCTTCAAGAAACAGAATTTCTCGGCTGTATCCTTTGAGAAGCTTTACTACATCTACGAGGAGAAACTACCATCCATAGGACTGGTGATTCCGGCACACATCTACCTGATGATTCTCATCTTCCTCGCCCTCGCAGCGATGGCATTCCTGATGAGGTTGGGAGCTGGGGACTTATCACCGATCGCTGGAATAATCGTGTTCATCATCGGATTCCTCATCTACCCAGTTACAATCGCTGGAGTGAGCTGCTGGTATCTGGTCATAGCGATGGGTATTGGGTATGGAGCGTATATGTTCATAAGGAGTGGGGTGTGATGAAAAGATGAAAGCAGATGTCTATATCATGACGATGCTCGGTCTTGCAATAGGGCTGTATCTATTCGGATTCACATCTCCACTCGTTGGTTCAGTCTTAGCTGGTGATTTCTCTCTCGATACGGCTGTAGATACATTCAAAACAGCGATTTTTTCTCCTCTCGGAATGGCAAATCTCGGATTTATCCTTGGATTTGCATTCCTTCCAGCCATCAACCTGAGCGGTGGAGGAGGAGCGGGATTTGCAGTCGGTTCAATACTTCAGTTCTACATTCCCCTCGTCCTTATCTATTCTTTTCTCAATTTCATAGTCTTTCCGATTGTACCTGTGATTTCACAGAATATTGCCTTTGAACCCATTTCTTTAATTCTCACCATTGTGTTCAACACCATGTTGACTCTCACAATCCTCGAATTTGCGGGAGGGAGGTAAATGACACAGATGATATGGGATCTGATAGGAGAAACCCTCACGGAAGTGGTCGGGAATCCACTGATACTCGGAGTTATCTTCATCTTCTTCGTTGTGATGATGGCTCTCTCCATGCGCCTGAACTCCCCAGCCCTGCTCGTGATAATGATTCCAACGATGGTTGTGGCATCGCTGTGGGTGGGTACAGTCGGCAAGATTTTCATAGCCATAGCTCTCGGCTCAATAATTGCTCTCGCCCTGATACGATGGATCAGAAGATAATTCTCGAGAAGGTGAAGAAAAACCTTCTTGCATACGGGAAGAGGAAGATACTTCCCGGAGAGTTCAGAAGTGCCGTATATTCTGTGAGGCTCACAAACGGTGAATTGTTGCCGATAAAGATGCATCTGATGGAGATGGGTTTTCCGGAGACATCGGCTGAGAGAATCACGAAAGCAATATCCTACAGGTTCAGGTTTCTCAGGAGGGATGCGGAGGAGATTCTGAAGGAGCTGGAGAGGGAGGGGTTCCTGGAGAGGAAAGGTCTCTGCATGGTCATCAAAGGAGGGGTTACCTCAAACCGATTTTAAAATGCTCAAAAATTCTATCTTATTTTTTTAAAAATGATTAAAAAACTCGTTCAATCTTACGGTTTAAGTAGTATGATAAAGATACACATTTAAAAAAGAAGGAGGTGAAATGAAGATGTTCGGAAAGAGAGGTCTTGCCGGAGCAGTAAACGCAGTGGATATGGTGATGGGAATAATAATACTCGTGATTCTCATCGCAGCCGCAGCCATACCGGTCATCCAAGACACTCTTGCAAACGCAAACATCACCGGAATACCAGCCACGATACTTGGATTGGTACCAGTCTTCTTGGCTCTGCTTGCTCTGATAGCAGTATCGAGAGCGTTCTAAGGGTGATAGGGATACATCAAAATCCCATCACCTCTCCACTATTTTTAAATACTGGGAAGGAGATTTTGGAAAGATGTTAGTGGAAGTCTTTCTTCTCTGGCTCGTGGTGTGGATTGTCTTTTTGATAATGAGTACTACGGGATCAAAAGGTTGGCTCTTTGCTGCCTTTGCCGGGATTTGGTCAATTTTCATGTCGATACATATCTTGATAGATGGACTTCAAATGAGGAGTGGGATGGATGTCGTTGGGAGTGGTGGAAACTATACTGTAACGTATAGTTATACCACCCTTGTTCTGCCATTTTCAACGTATTCATTCATCTGGGGAATGTTCTTCCTCCTCCTTGGCATGTATCTTGTGTTCATAGCGGTGATGAGGAGAGGGAGGTGGGTTTGATGACGGAGCGAAGATTCATGTTTTTACTGTTTTTTGCATCCTTCCTGTTTGTAATCGCTCTCTTTATGACTATCAACAGCAAAGCATCGATGTGGGTTCAGGCAGATAGCGGGGATATCTCTTCAGTTACATGGTACAAAGCAGACAATATAGAGTGGGATACAAACTATCTCTGGCCGTTCAATCAAAAAGGAGCAAACAAAGGTTACATGGAGATTAGAACTTCATCCAATCCCCTTTATATCAAATTTACTCCAGCCAACTCTGTCAATCTACAGGGAGTAATTTTAGGATTACACGCAGGTTCTACTTATACAGATTACGATACAACAATAGTAGTGGAATTACAAGAGTCAGCAGATGGTGGTTCATCTTGGAATACAGTTAGAAGCAAAACTATTCACTTTCCAGATGATGTCAATGCTGGTCCCGAAAAGCAATACGGAAAATACATGGTGGATGTTAGATTCGATACTTCCTATCCATTGAATACTGCCAACCAATACAGATTTAAAATCTATCGTGCAAGCGGACAATCACTGTATCTGCAATTCAGTAAAAACGCTGGTTTCTCTTCGTGGACATCGGATGTAAGCGATTATGCATTCAGGATCATCTACTCAAATGTAACTGGAACTCCCTCAAGTTCTGATACTTTCGTAATCACTGATGAACTCGTCATAGACCAAGATTGGACGGTAGGCTATGTAACAATCCCAACTTCCCCATCAAAGGATAGACTCGATAGCTACAATAACAAAGGTAGTTTGTGGATAACTTCTAAAGGCAGACTATATGTGCCCTCCAGCATCACTTCAGATATAACAGTGGAAATCAAAGGAAGGATGTATATCAGTGGTGGTGATAGAGTTGCTTGGCAAATAGGAGACAGTGAAGAAAACCCAATACCAGCAGATAAAACAGTCAACTGGTTTTTCAACTGCGAAGGCACAAGCAGGAGAGCGGGCCTCTATGGATATCGTCCCTCTTGGATGAAAATTGAGCATTACGGCTCTCCAATAGAGAAATGGTATGCTGTTTTGAAGTATGATGCTTCTGCTGGTAGCAACCAGATTGTGATTGAAGGAGATGTAACAGATGAGTGGCAGGTTGGAGATAAAATCAGAATAGGCGGTTCAAGATATAGCACAACAAGACATTATTACGACTATCAGAGAGACCACACTTATTACGAGATTTCTACTCTATCATATGATTCTGTAAATAACGAGACAACAATCACTCTTACTTCTTCCCTATCGCATCCGAGAGACGCTGGGGGCAGAGTTCTGCTGATAAGGAGAAATGTAAACATCTATGGAGATGAGATTTCATCTACTGATAGTCGTGCAGATACATACATCTACTACATGAGGTGGTGGAGAGCATATTGGGTTAGATATGCTTACATGCGCTATCCTGCTTACTACGAAGGATACAATCCAAAGATTTCTCTTGCAAACTATCCACACAACGACATTCTAAAAGGAGTATTATTAGATAACTGTAAGTATTTTTATATAAGATGCAGAAAGAATGGGCATTTGGAAAAGATTGCAACGTGCGATAGCAGGTCATCTGGCTGGACTTGGGGCGAAGGAGCTTTCATTCTCTACAAAAGCAAAGGCTTCACTATAAACGAACTCGTTGGACTTGCCGAATATTATACAATCCAATTCTCCCAATCAAGTGATAACGAACTTTCTAACTTTTGGATACAAGGACAGTATGGCCCTTACTTTTACCTATCATCCAATAATGTAGTTCACGATGGAATAGTTGCTAATACAAGATACGGAGTCTTCTTTTCTGGGAGTAGTGACAATGAACTGTACAACATAACTTTCAAGAATATCTACTGTGATAGCAACAATCCTCCAACAACTCAAACACTCCAAGGTTGCTTCTACTATGCTGGCGATATTATTTCGCAGAATAACTATGTTCACGATATCACAATAGAGAACGCCTTTTCTATTTTTACAATTGATGTGGATGATGGTTGTACCGATTGGTATCATAATATCGTTTATTCTAACCTAACAACTGAAATTTATGAAGTTTTCAGAGAGGACTGGCTGGATACTACAAAGATAAGATTCACAAGTAGAAATGGGATTGAGTACAACGATTGGATAATCTACAAGTACGGTGAGGTTCACAGAACTGGCAACTACACGAACAGCGACGACACAACATACAGAACAGAAGGCGGTGGTAATTTCGCTTTAAGGCTTGAACCAAAAGTCAGCGGAGAGTCATTCGATGAGTACAAAATCAGACTGGCTGATACACAAGCAGGTAAGCCAGTGCAGTACGTTGGCTACATCTATGTAAATCGCTCCTACTTCGAAGATGCAACTGACTATGAATTACCTCAAATCTATATAGAAGGGCTTGGTATAGATTACAACGAAGAGCCAACTGCAAAGTGGACATTCCCCTCGCCAAGCTACGCAGAGCAGTGGATACCGTTCACAGTTGTTGGAACAGCAAAAGAAGATGGTGTACCCTACGCAGTAATAAAAATCAAAAGTGATGGCAACTACCCCTACATCTACATCGATGATGATGTTGCAATCTGGACAGGACAAATCGACTACCGTGGACAGGAAATCTGGCTAAACGGACAACCAGCCACACCACCTGCTGAGTTTCCCTACATCGTACCATACGACATCTGGAATCAACCCACCGCATCCTTGACGGAGAGCGGAACAATCGGTAGAATGCTCACAGAACATTCAGGAATCGTGTATCCAAAAGGCGAAGTTATAGAGCAAAACACAACCTTAACGATTGTTTTCGCATGTGAACTGGAAAACTCCTACCCAGCGTATCTTACAATCTTAAGAGGCGATGGCTCAACTGTAGTCTCCAACGCTGAGATGCAAAAAATGGCTGACACACGCTACTACAACTACAACTATACGTTCAACAGTCCTGGCATCTACGTGTTACATGTAGAAGTGCCGATCCTTAACATCAAAGACACTTCATATGTAAGGATTGTAAACTCAAGCAATTGGTGGGCAACTAAGAATGACCTCAACAACATCTCTCTGAATGATGACACGCTACAAAACATTAACAACACCGTAAACTACATCAACGAAACCAGATGGGGCAACTACACGGCTGAGGATCTGGCAAATAATACAGGTGGAGGAAATATCCTGCTGATCATCGGAGGTACATCTATACCGATTGGTCTTTTTGGCTTAATCGGTCTTTTTGGCTTGGTCAGAAGGAAAAAACATGCATAAAAAACTTTAAAAACACCAAAAATATTCACATAAATGATGAAAATTAAGAAATCGATTTTTGATGAAGTTGAAGAATTGTTGAAAAAAGACGAGAATTTTAAGCAGTACAC
>Ga0190313_1001167_pt1 | contig 14307 bp, 12 predicted proteins | sample 4870071011_MG_FD_169989 | JGI IMG/M metagenome (GOLD analysis project Ga0190313, IMG submission 169989) | Hydrothermal vent sediment bacterial communities from Southern Trench, Guaymas Basin, Mexico - 4870-07-10-11_MG | ecosystem: Environmental > Aquatic > Marine > Hydrothermal vents > Sediment ...
ATGATGCTCCAAGCTCGCAGCAAACCTCTGCTTTCACTGTAACATTCACCTGCAGGGACAACTACACAGACCAAAATTTGGTGAGCTACTGGAAATTTGACGAGAGCAGTGGCACAACTGCTGCTGATTCACAGGGAAGCAATAGTGGAACGCTCACAAACTTTGATTTTGATTCAAGTGATGGCTGGACCACTGGAAAAATTGGCAATGGCTTGAAGTTTGATGGAACGAATGATTATGTTAATATTGAGAACCCTAGCTCGAGCTTACAAGCAACTCACCTGACCATTTCAGCATGGCTTAACATCCCAGCGGGAACAACTGGCAATAGGGCTATTGTAGGAAGCAACCAATACTTGCTTCAGGCGAATTCTTCTGGGATAAAATGGTGGCCTGATGTTGATCTGAGTTCCTTTGATTATTCCGTGGTTCTGAGTGGCTGGACTTTTATAACCGTTGTTGAAGATTATAGCACTGATAATACGAAGCTTTACTTGAATGGCAAGCTGGTGGCGGACACAACAGTTTCAGCTGGCACGCGGAGTTGGAGTTATCTGTATATAGGGGGATATAATGGTCCAAGCAGATTTTTTGATGGAGTTATTGACTCTGTCCGCATTTATAATAGGGCTTTGTCGGCTGATGAGGTTTACAAGGATTACATGTACGGGGTTGCTGGTGGGAATTACTCGGATTGTAATTATGTCAGGTACAGGATTGATAATGGAAAATGGAGGCAGTCTGCTGCAACCATAATAAACTCGGATGGAAACCACGCAGTCCAGTATTACTCTGTTGACAAGGCTGGCAACAAGGGTCCGACAAAGACAGTTTATGCTGCACTTACCCTTGGCGGTCACACGTTCAGCCTGGGTTTCAGGTTTGATGGCAACTGGCGCTCTGCCACCGTGCACATTCCCGGCTTTGTGTCAGACCAGAACGTGCAGAATACATTCACTCAAACCTTTTCACAGGGCTCGAACATTGACTACATGGCATTCTACCTTAACAATGTTCTATTGGGCCTTGCTTCAACCGGTGCAACGTATTACGTGGAGGTAACAAACGTTGACCCCAGTTTATTCAATGCCTACATGCAGCAGGTGTACAGGCCAGGCGTGGACGAAGAGTTCTATTTGGCTTACACTTCAGGCAACTACCGTGCATTCGAGGACAAAAGGAATGCAATCAAGAAAAAGGAGTTCCTCAAGAGAGTGAATCCCGCGTTCGGCATTTCCACCAGTGCAGTTTACACTGTAACCCTCGGCCTTGACTACTATGACAGTAATGTGGATATCAATGGAAACTTTCACTTGGGGCCCGGAACGCACTCGGTTGTAATCAAAAACCAGGGCTGCCACAACGGCAAAACAGTGATACTGGTTTCAAAGAGCTGATCCCAGTTTTGCTATCGCAATTAGTTCTTTTTTTTAGGAGTTTGAAGAATTTTTCCTGGTTATTCCAGCTTCCCTTATTATTGCTCTAACCAGGCCAGGCTTTATTTGTTTTCCTGCGTGCGCTGGCACAACTATTCTGTTCCTGTTTTTGTTCATTAGGATAGCATGCAAGCCCTTTGCCTCACTCGCCTGAAACCCTGTTTTTTCCAAGAGCTTTAACAGTTTTAAGGGATTTGTTGGGGTTATTCTAGGCATTCACTTTCACTTTTTGCACGCCCATGAATTCAGCTTTGTTTCTTGCTAATTCTTTTTTTTCTCCTTCAGAAAGGGTTTCGATGTAAAGAGTTGCAGCTTCTTTTATGTTTTGCATTAATTCTTCCAGGTTGTCCCCTTGGGTGTGACACCTGGCAATTCAGGAACAAGCCCCACGTAGCCGCCTGTTTTATCCTGAATTATTACCACCTCAAATTGCATTTGCATACTTAATCCATTTATCTTAATTCTTGGATTTGTAGAAATCCCCTGATTGAATTCTAAAATTGAATTCGATTGACAAAGGCAAGCTGTTTTATGAAAGAAAAAAAAGCCATTTACAAATCATTTCTACAGAGCCTTAATTCTTAAGTAGTTAATGCCGGCCTAATCTGCCCTGGCGTGAGCGCGCTAACGGGTGGCAAAAACAGGTTGGCGGTGGAAACAGTGGAACTATTTCAGGCAGCTAGCTTTCTTCATTCACTCATCCTGTTTAAGGGAAGCCTGCTCTGAAAATGCTTTAAAAGCACTCCTGCGTTTTATTAATGCAATGCCTTCAATTGATTTTGTTTCAAGGGCTGCCGAGAGCATCAGGGCAGCAGAGGAGAAAAGGAAAAAACTGGTTGAAAAAATCGCCCCTTTTAAGGAAAGGAAAATGAGTGCTTTTGATAGGATGGTTGAACCAGTTTCAAGGCCAGTCCTGAACTGCAAGATTGCCGGGGTTGACTCCGGTTTTGTGGGGGAAAGCTTTCTCTCTCTTGACCTGGTGTTAATCCGCGCAAAGGCAGTGGTATTCGAGTACAGCAATGGAAAGCTCGCCAAAGCGGACTATCTCCCGGACTACTATTCTTTTCCAGAACCGGTTATTTCAAACCGAGCACTTCAGAAAGAGGACATTTCAACAAACAAGAGCCTCCAGAGGCTTGGCAGGGAAATAGAGCTCGCGGAACAGGCAATAAAAGAGTTTTCTCCAGAGTACTGTTTTCTTGATGGCTCGATTGTGCCACAGCACGCGGACAAACCCAGGTCCAACTCCAAAATGCAGTCGTTTTACAAGGGCGTTATCTCAAAGTTTGAATCCCTTTTCAAAACAGCAATGGAAAAAGACTGCACTGTCATTGGCTGCGTCGAGGACTCACGTGGAACACGCTTCAAGGAAATAGTTGAGGAGACAATTGGAAGAGAGGGGTTCGCTGGCCTGAACGAGTGCTTTGACGCCGTGTTACTTGACTCATTGCTCAAAGAAGGCGAGCGCTCTTTTGCGTTTCCCTATGCAAAGAACACAGAGGAACACCCGGTGCTCAAGGATTTCAGCAGGGAATTTGCCGGAATGGTGCACGCCTTTTACGTCAAACCCTCTGCCCTCGACCGGCCACTCAGGGCAGAATTCCTGCTGGGCGAGAAACAGGGGAGAAAAGAAATTGACAGGATTGCCTCGGTAGTGTATGCGCAGAGCTGCTTGCACCGCGAGTACGCTTATCCTGCGGTTCTCATTGAAGCGGATCTCAGGGCAAGACTCAGGCCAGAGGAAGTGGAAATAATTCACAATAAGATCTTTGACAGGATTGGTGGGAGTGCAAGGCTCGAGCTCAGGAGGAGCAAGAGGCCATTTTAAGGAAAGAAATGTTATGTATAAGCAATGGCTGTGCTTGTTGCTGTTCGTGCTGTGACACGCTTTGGAAAAATGAAGGAATGGAGGAGACAGAGCGCAGCGAGTTTTAAGGGAAGCGAACTCCTAGTAATATTAAAAACTGCTTCGTATGTTTTTTTGATACTGGTGCTTTAATGGAAGAATATGTTGGAACTGTCATTTCCACACTTGACTCTCCAAGCCCGAGCCAGATGAGTTTTGTTGTCACAAACGGTTTGGTTCACCGTGGCCAGTACGTTGAAGCAGATTACTCCCAGGGCACAATGGTTGCACTTGTCACAAACGTTGTGAAGACAAACCGTTACTTTGAAAGAGCTGACTCTGTCAAGGAGTTTGAGGCTCGTGGTTCTGCTTTGTTTGAGCAGTTTCCTGTGAGCGAGTGGGAGTACTTAGTTGCACAGGCGAGGCCACTTGGAGTGTTCCAGGGTGAGAGGATTTCAAGGGCAAGCTTTCCCCCCTCTCCTGGAACGAAGGTAAGGATTGCAAGTGCTGAGACCCTGAAAAAGTTTTTCAGGTTTGACGAGGAAAAGGGCTTGTTTTTGGGCAGGGTTGAATTCCATGACCTGGATGTAAAGCTTAACATGACAAAGCTGTTGAAAAAGCACCTTGCAATTTTGAGCATTTCCGGTGCGGGAAAGTGTGTAGGCCCACATTCTCGCGTTTTGCTCAGCGATGGCAGAAACATGGAAATTGGGAAGCTTGTTGAACAGCATTTGAGCAAGCAGAGGGTAATTGAAGATGGCGTTGAAATCTCTTATTCTAACCCCCTGGCTCTTGAAGTATTTTCTTTGAGTAAAGAGAACAGGGTTTCAAGGTCGAAAATTAGGGCTTTTACAAGGAGAAAAGCACCAGGGGAAATGCTTCGCATTCACACCAGAAGCGGAAGGGTGCTGGAAGTAACACCAGAGCACCCCATTCCGGTAATGAGTGGCTCCATTGAATGGCTCCCGGCATCTGACCTTGTGGATGGAAGTTACCTGCTTCTCGCAAAGCCAATGGTTGCTGGTTCAAACCAACAGATTGACTGCTTTGATTTGTGGAGGAATTCAAAAAAGGTCAGGGTAAAAGACGAAGAAGTACTGGGTTTTGTCAGGAAAAAGTTAACAGAAAAACATTCCATGAAATCTCTTGCACGGGCCAGTTCAATCTCTTATGGGACTCTTCAAAACTGGTTTAGGGGAAGTGGCATCCCCCTGTTCTATTTAAAGAAACTGTGTGATTTTACAGGAGTGGATTTTAATCAGTTAAAGGAAAAGATTACAACTCTTGGTTATGGAATGAGAACAATCCCCTCGACTATTCTCGTGGATGAATCTTTTGCAAGGTTGTTTGGTTATCTGCTGGCTGAAGGGCATAACAATGGAAGGGTGATATCGTTTACAAATAATTGTCCAGGAATCCAGGAAGATTTTGCCAGCCTGTGCCAGCGGGTTTTCAAGGAGAAAGCGTGCAGGATAAAACGCGAAAACGAAACCAGGCTTTACAACACGCTCCTATCCAAAACACTGCAAAAGATTGGTTTTACAAATTCAAGCCGGACAAAGTTTGTGCCGGATGAAATTTTGATGAGTGATGAAAAAGTTGCCTCTGCTTTCTTAAGTTCTTTTTTTGACTGCGGTGGCTACGTTTCCCCAGACAAGCCAGAAGCAGAAATCTGCCTTGCAAGCAAGCGATTGATTGAGGCAATAAACCAAATCCTCCTAAGGCTTGGGATTGTTGCATTCAAGAGAGTCAAAATGATTAATTCAAAGTCTTACCCAAGGCTCTTTGTAAGGGGTTCCAAAAATCTCTCAATATTCAAAAAGCACCTTGGTCTAATTATTGATATGAAGAAGGAAAGGCTGGAAAGGCACATTAAAAAGCAATCCAATCCAAACTTTGATGTCATTCCAAACACCAAGGGCCAAATAAAAAAGCTACTTGAACTGTTAAGAATTGGCCCGAGTCAAACACACTCCAAAGGAATTCTGAATTATTTGTACAGGCGTGACAACCCAAGTCTCGAGAGCCTGAACTCGTTATTGAGTGCATTAGAAAACCGCTTTACTGAACTGGAGCTAACAATCGCATCCATAAAGAAACTGTTTTATTCCCTGCCAAATTTGACAGAGGATGAAGCAAACGAGGTTGTTGTAGAAGCATATGATAACTTTGACTTCAACCAGATTGCTTCTGGTTCTGGGGTTTCCAGCACCACTGCGAGAAGGGTTGTCCGTGGCATTACCAATCCAACAAACAGTGTTTTCAGGCTTGCAGAAAACGCCCTGGCGCTTCAAGGAAAGTCGGATTTATGCATTGAGGGGATAAATAGGCTTGATTTGAACAAGGCAGCATCCAGGATAAAGCACTTATGCGAAAAGCTCAATTATTCAACACAGGAGCTCTGCCTGAATGCTGGCATGTGGAAGAGGGCATTATGCGAATACAGCAATTTTAGCCGCACTCCGAGCTATTCATTTTTATACTCTCTTGCAAAAAACCTATTCAAAGAATCGCTTCGAATTGAAAAAAGCCTGCCGGAAGCCCGAGAGCTTCTAGACTCTATTGAATCCATAGCCAACTCAGACCTCTACTTTGATCAGATTACAAAAATAGAAAAATTCAAGCCAGGATACGAGCATGTTTACGATTTATGCGTTGAAGACCATAATTTTGTCTGCGAGGACTTAATAGTCCACAACAGTTATGCCACCAGCGTGCTTTTTGAAGAACTCCTTGACAGAAAAAAAGAGCATGGGAGAATTGCCTGCATTGTGCTGGATCCCCACGGCGAGTACAGCAGCTTTGCCCAACCAGTAAAGGACAAAGGGCACGCTGATTACAGTGACCGCACGCTCGTGGTAAAGGGCAGGAATGTTAGGATTTCTGTTCCCTCGCTGAGCGTTGGCATTCTTGCAGGCATAATCCCTGGCCTGAGTGGGGCACAGAAGCGAGATTTAAGCAGGGTGCTCTCAAAGCTGAATGAGGAAATGCGCTCTGGTCTTGGCCCATTTGACTTTGAGCGTGTGAAAAGAGCAATTTCAGAGGATGACAAGATAAAGGAGAACACCAAGGGCCCGCTGATTGGCTGGCTCTCCGAGCTTGAGTCACTGAAGCTGTTCTCAAGAATTGATTCTCCGAGTACGCGTGACATTGTGAGGCCAGGTGTTTTAACAGTAATAGATCTCTCCGATATAATAAATATTAAAAAGAAGCAAATTATTGTAAGCCACTTTGCCCAAAAACTCTTCAAGGAACGCAGGGCAAAGAGGATTCCTCCCTTTCTAATGGTGTTAGAGGAAGCGCATCAGTTCGTTCCACAGATGGCTTCAAAGGAGCAGGCGATTTCGAGGAGCATTGTCAGGACGATTGCGCGCGAGGGAAGAAAGTTTGGGGCAGCACTCTGCCTCATTTCGCAGAGGCCGGTGCAACTGGACACAACTGCTCTCTCACAGTGCAACACAAAGATCATTCTCCGAGTAACAAACCCCTATGATTTAAAGCACCTTGCAGAATCCGCTGAGGCAATTGACCAGCGTTCAATGGACATGATTACCTCTCTCCAGGTTGGCGAGGCACTCCTTGTTGGCGAAGCAGTGAACTACCCCCTTTTCTTCAAGGTGCGCGGGAGAAAGTCCTTGCCTTCAAAGCATGAGGTTTCACTTGAACAGGCTGCGCTGGACTTCGAGGAATCAAAGCGAAAAAAAGACAAGGAAACAGAGGCATTCCTCTGAGGCAGGCTGACTGTTCTCTTTGCCTAATAATGTTAAAAGCATTCTCACAGGTTTAGGGGAAGTGAACTCTCTCGCGTTCTTTTTAAACCCTGAAAACCTCTTTGTGTTATGCCTTCTAGTAATGCCTTTTTGACTGGCGTAAGCTATGCTGTCAAAGAGCACAGGGTAAAAGTGTTGTTCGAAAACAGTGAAGAAAAAACAGTGAAGGAATTCTTGTTTGTTCCAGAGATCCGAATGCCCTTGAACAACGCAGTGAGGGCTGTTGCCAGGGAGATTGTTTCACCTCAAACCGGGCTGGTTTTTAGTGAAAGTGCGGAGAAGTGTGCTCTGCGCTCGCCTTCCTTTAATCTTCTCAGGAAAGCGCATGCCCTTCTCTCTCTTTCTCTGAAGGCAAGCATTCCCCTGATAGAACCAGAGAGGCAGTTTCTCCTTGACCAGGGGTGGTCTTACTTTGACTGCTTTGAGCTAGAGGGTGGAGTCATTGGAAAGAAACAGCAAGGCACAGCGCTTTCCCAGCTTGACCTTCCAGTTGACATCACGCTCAGGGAAGCCCTTCTCTCAAGAATGCTTGCCCTCCCAGCAAGCCAGCTGCCAGAGGGTCCTCACGAAAAAGGCAGGGTGCTGTTGGAAAACGCTGCCTTCAAGTCATCCCAGTTTGTTTACAGCGAACAGGTTGTTCCCAAGAGTAATTCTCCGGGCAAGGTTTTAAGTGGGTTTTTCGAGCTTGACTTTTCGCGTGCCATCCTGCAAAGAATTGCTGATTCAAACATTGGCTTCAACTCGCTTAACTGTGGGTGCTGTAAGCCTGCGGGTGTTAACTCTGAGAATGTGCTTCCCAATTCAATGGTTGAAGTTGAGTTTTTTAACAACGGATATTTTTTTGAGTCATTGCTGCCGTCTTTTGCAAGTTTTTTCCATGAAAACAACAAGGGCAAGGAAAGCAGGCGAGCTAGAAAACAGGAATTTGCGCTGGAGCAGTTTCCAATAGGGCCATTTTATGCTGGACAGAAAGCGGTTGTACCGCTCGCTGATGCAAGAAAACTGGAAGGCGAGGGAAGTGCAAGGCAAACAGGCAAAGTCGCAGAGCTTTGGTGGAGTTGTCGCAGGAAACAGTCATTTCTCGCCCGCAAGGCAATGGAGCTTCTTTCAATTGAAGCGAGTGCGAGGAAGAAAGCCCTCGAACTTGAAAGAAGCGAGTTGAGGGAAAAGGGATTGAATGCTTTTAATCCCTGTTTTGAAAGCCGCGAGAAACTGGCCCTGGAAGAAGTTATTTCTGCAAGCCAGGAATTAATGAGGGCGCTCTTTTTTGCTCTTTTTGCCAAAGGCAATGGCTTTAGCCACAGCCGCGTTTGTGGGGCTCTTGAGGCGTTCAAGGGAGAAATGCTTGAAGGTTTCAACAGGCAGCTTTCAAGAATGAAATCCGAGCCCATTTATTCTTTTTCTGGCAGGGAGTTCATTCGCACCAGGGAAGTCTTCACTGACCTTGCGCTTGCCTCGAGAAAAATTGGTGTTCCACTGCCATCGCTTTGCTAAAGCATTTTTTTTCCATTGGTTGGAATGCAATAAAAGCGGCATTTTTTGATAGTTGTTCTTTTTTCCGCTGTTGAACTCTCAAAGAATGTTTTTTAATCCTTTCCTTGAAAGTTTTATTATTGTCTCTTTTTGAGTTTTTAACTCTTTTGTGGTGAGCATGGGTAAACTGACAAGGTTTGAAAAAACAAGGCTTATAAGCGCCAGGGCGCTGCAGTTATCCTTTGGGGCACCCCCGCTGGTTAAAACGCTTGACTCTGATACAGCCTATGATATTGCCAAGCGTGAGTTTGCTGAAAAAATAATGCCCCTGGCAGTAATTCGCCGTTACCCGAATGGCACGGTTGAAAGGGTTGAAGTGGAGTGATTGTATGGGTAAAGCGGTTCCAAGGATTATAAAACAGCGATCTAACGAGCTTTTGAAGGCATACCCTGAAAGCTTTTCAAAGGATTTTGAGGAGAACAAGAGGTTTCTCAGAGACCTCAAGCTGCCTTTTTCGAAGACAGAGATTAACCTGATGAGTGGTTATATCTCGCGAAAGATTGCGGGCAAAAAATAGCGCTTTTTTTTTGAATTAACCAGCTCAGTCTCTTATTGAAAGCATTTCGGCTCTTGTGATTCCCTCTCTTTCCTTGTTTCTGTCAAACAGGTAAAGCGCTGCATTTGCTGCTTTCTCCATTTCCTTGTTGTGCGTTATCAGGAAAACCTGTTCAACGAGGCCCGAGAGGTGTTCGCGCATCATTTCGCCAAGTTTTTCTACTGTTGCGCTGTCAAGGTTGTGGGTTGGCTCGTCAAGGATTAAAATGCCAAGGTTTCTTGCAAGCACCAGTGAGAATGATATTCTGAGTGTAAGTGCAACAGCGCTCCTCTCGCCCCCGGAGAGCAAGCCCTCGATTTTTCTCCATTTTCCGCTCCTTGTTTTGGTCATGATTTCATAGTCGCCGCTGCTGATTTCCATTTTGCTGCTCACGTAGTCCGCGTATGGGTATAGTCTCTTCCACACGGTTTCCATTGCTTGGTTGATTGTTTCAACAAGCTGCTCCCTGAGTTCTGCTTGCGTTGCCTTCAACGCGCTTGTAAAGAGACCGAGCTTTGAGAGGCCATAGTTCAAGGATTCAACTCTTGCCTTGGTTTTATTGAAAAGTTCTCTTTTTTCCATTGCTTCTTTTTCGCGCTTTTTTTTCTCTTCAAGCAGTTCTTTGAGGCCAGTGATTTCGATTTCGAGCGAGTGGGTTTCACCGCGCTTTTTTTCCAGCAAGCGCTCCAGGGCAAGGGCCTTTTCTTCATCAAATTCCAGCGATTTTATTTTTCCTTCAACCCTAACCCTTTCTTCTTTTTTTGCCTTTAGTTCCTGGAATTTTTCCAGTCCATTCTCCAGCCACTCAATTGCTTTTTTTTTCTTTTCAATTTTGGATAGCTCAAGGGCGAGTTTTTCTTCGCATAATTCTTTTTCTTTTTCTTCGAGCGCGACAAGTTTTTCTTTTTCCCACCGGGATTTTTTCAGGTTGTGTTCAAGTCTTTCAAGTGGTTCTTTTAGGCTTTTTAGGAATGCTGCCAGCTCTGATAGTGAGGAGAGTTCTTTTTCTAGCCCTGCGAGTTTTGCGTTCACTTTTTCTTTTTCGGAGGCCGTTTTGCCCAACTCTCTCTTGGTTTTTTCACTTTCCTCCATTATGTCTTTCAAGGCTTTTTTTGCTTCTCTGACAATCTGTTCCCTTGCTTTTTCGCTCAATGGCCTCCTGCAAAGCGGGCAATTTGGGCTTTTCACTCCAAGCTTTTCCAGGGTTTCCTCTTCTTTTTTGGACCGGCTTTCACTGACCTTTAGCTTTTCCCCTAGCTCTTTTTCTTTTCCTTCAAGTTCTATTAGTTTTTTTTCCATGCCCTGTTTTTCTTTTTCAAGTTTTTTTCTCTTTACTGCGCTTTCCTCCAGTGCTGTTTCAAGCTCTTTTGCTGAAGAAACCCTTTCTGGCAACCGCAAGCGAATGCTCCTGTTTTCTTCTTCCAGTGATTCCAGTCTTGCCCTCAAGGCTGAAGCATCGGCTTTCAACTTTGAAGCCAGTTTTTCTTTTTCTTCCAGCTTTTTCTCCATATCCAGGAGTTCGCCTTTCATTGAAGAGACTTTTTTGGGGTCAATAGCCTCGAGCTTTTCCCCGGCTTCCTCTTCGCATTTTTTCACGTCCGCCTCAAGCGATTCAATTGACTGCCTGATTGCTATGCTCTTTTCTTTCAGGGACTTGAACTCCACAGCTTTTTCTTTCAGCATTGATACTTTTTCTTCAAGCGCTTTTACTTTTTTCACGACTTCAGTGTGTTCTTTTTCCTTTTCAGTAATCCTTGCAGCAATCTCTTTGCTTTTGGTTTTGAGCTCTTCGAGTTCCCCGGCAGCGAGCCGCGAGCGCTGTTCTTCAAGATCGTGTTTTTTTTCTTCAAGCAGCTTTTTGAGCACGTTTGATAGGCTCACAGCGTTCTTTCTAACGCGCTCGTATGTTTCAAGTTCAAGTAATTCGTCAAACTTCTGTTTTCTTGCCCCAGCATTCAGCCTGATAAAGTAGTCCATCTGGTTTTGCTCAGAGTAAACAGCCCTTGAGAAAAGCTCGTAGCCAAGTTCAAGTATTCCCTCAATCCTCTCGTTGACATCGCTTACTTTTGGGCCAGCGAGAAACCTCCCCTCTTCGTATAGCTTTGCAGTGTTTGTCTTTGAACCACGGTGGATTTCTCTCTCAACCCTGTAAAGAGAGCCATTGTGAAAGAACTCTAATTCGACCCTTGCCCTGTCAGCCCGCGATGGCCTGTCCATTATAACATCGTCAAGCTTTGCCTCCCGCCTCTGCAGTTCTGGGAACGTGCCGAACAAGGCGAAGCAAATAGCGTTCATTACGCTGCTCTTCCCGGAACCCATTGTTCCAACGAGAACATTCGTGCCCCTCTCAAACTCCAGCTCTGTGAGCTTGTGCGAGCGCCAGTTCTCCAGCAAAACCCTTTTAATCATAGAAAAAGAGTAGATTAAAACAATTAAAAAGAAAACAGACAAATTCTAATCCATTGCTTTCCTCAGCAATCCATTGGCTCTTTCTGCCCTTTTATATTCAAGTATTTTTCAGTCTTCCTCATTAAGGACAGGATTCTGTCATGTCTTTGTATAACCCTGTTTAGCTGCTCACCCAGTTCTATCTTTTTTCGACAAGAGGAGTGCAAGGTTTTCTATAAACTTGCTTCTTAAGCCATGAATCTGGGTAAAACCTGTACTGTTTCAGGTTGGCTTTTTCGGCTTTTGGTTGTTCTGTTCTGATTGTTTTCATATGCTTTTCAGGGTCCTCATTAATAAGATCCAATACCTTTGCCTTTCCCTCACTATTCTGCCAAACTCGGTGTGAAGTCTTTGCCTTTCCTTTTCAGCCGCTTCAAGCCTCGCACTCTTCTGGGCTGCTTTGAACCTGGTGGACTCTGCCCAACTGCTTCTTTGGCCTCCAAAACCCCAACCCCTTTCTCAGTCTTATAAATGGCGCTCCTACTCCCCGCCTCTGTGCCGGTTTTCTTGGCATACAATAATTAGCATTAAAAAAAGGAACCCAATTCCAGAATCAGAGCAGCGTGGTTCCCTCAACTTCAACTTGGTTTACGCTGGGAATAGCTTTGACCTCGTTTTCTAGTGCCTGCATCCTGCCATCCTCCTTGTCCGGGATCACTATTCCTGCCCTTATTACAAACATGCCGAATGCAAGGGGTTCTTTTTTCACTTCAACAACTCTCCCAGTCTTCAGCTGCTTGAGCTTTTCCACCACTGAGTCCTCCTTGCCCGGCTCTTCAGGGAACACTTTCAGGATAATCATTACTTCACCCATAAACTCACCTATGGCCCCACAAAGCCGCACTCTGGGCAAGTGTACGGCCGCGAGGAGTTCCTGCAGTTCTCACAGCGCACAATTTTGGCGTTGCCGCACTTTGGGCACTTGAACTCAACATAGTCAGATGTTACGACTTTGTTGCACGAAATGCATGTTTTCAACAGATTCACCTCAAAAAAACAAATTTAAACAATAAGCACTAATAATTCCTTTAGCACAAGCTTTTAAAGCTTAACAGGAAGGCCCTGTAGCTTAATGGACAGAGCATCCGGCTTCGGATAGCCTTTTCTTTTTGAGAAAAAGAAAAGCCTAGGGAAAAGAAAAAGGTACATGAAAATAAACAATTCCCATGTGCTTGGAGAAACCGGAAGGTTGGGGGTCCGAGTCCCCCCAGGGTCACTTGAATAGGGGGCTAGAGAAATTCTTCCCTTCCCTTTAGAAATCTTGACAGGTTGTGCTTGAAGACTGGGTCGCTTTTGGCTGTTTTCAGGAATTCTTCTTTGCAGAGAAAAGAGCACTTCTCTAGCGCCTTCTTGAATGGCGCTTTCTCAAATTTCTTTCTTTTTTTGACGAACTCGCGCGCGAGCTTTACTGCATTTGTGTGCTTTCTGGGTTCTTCGACAACCCACTTCCCGTTTTCAATCCTTGGACCAGTCAGAGCGCTTTTGTGTCTTTCAATGAATGCCCTGGAGTGTTCTTCCTGCCAGGCAAACGGGCCTGTGCAAATCACTGTTTTGTTCAGCTCCAGGGACTCCAGTTCCACAAAGTAGTCAATGCCTTTCTCTTCCCCTGCATAGAGTGAAATTCTTCGCACGAGGAAGCCCTCGCCCTCAAGGGCTTTTTTTAAGAGCTTTTTGAGTCTGCGCAACTGGCCCCATATTACATCGCTCAATGCCTTGCTTGGAAATGGCATTCTTAATGCGAACACTTGGTCCATTGTAATGAGTTTTTTCATTCTTTTCCTGGAGATGCTTGTTTTTCTCTTTGGGTAGAAGAATTTTCTTGCCGGGTTTTGCAGGAATGCCCTCGAGGCAGCAATTGCCCTCGCGAACTGTTCAATGCTGAGCGCAGCTGCAACGTTCCTGTTCTTGTCCGTTGGGTCAATGAATACGAGGGGCGCGTTGAATTTCTGCCTTGCTTTTTCCTCGTTTACTGGCGATAGGGACAGCACTGTTCCATGCTGCCATTGGCTCATGGCCCTTAGGCTTTCCTTGAAAGAACCATACTTTAATACCACGAGTTCTGCAAGGTAGCCTGAAAAGCCCTCTTTTTCAATCTTTGCACCATAGCAGTCAATGCCTTTGAGGAATGCCTTGAGAAGCCTTGCCTCTCTCCTTAGCGTTGGAGTTAGCCTTTTTAGCATGAAGCGCGTGTGAAAGGGCGAGCGGTCCACAGCGCTTTTTAGTTCTGAGGCTCTCTTCACCTTGTACGAGGGAACAATTTCCACTTCAAAGCCGTCAACTATGCCTTTAAGGTAGGGGTGTTCGCTGTACTCTTTCCAGTAAGGCTTTCCTTCGAACACCTTTCTGGCAACAGCAAGCCCCTCACGTTCAAACTCGCTTCTCGGCAGCTCCTTTGGAAACAGCACAAAAATGTCCATGTCGCGGTCCCCGCGAATATGCGTATCGCGCGCGATTGAGCCAACAAGCATTGCCCCAACGTGTCTCCCTTTAATGGACTGGATTTTTCTAATTATTGCTTCCGCTGCCCTTTTTTCCGCTTCTTTTTCCCTGTCTGTGGGGGTAATCCTTTCAAGCACTTCCCTCAAGAGCTTTTCCATGCAAACCAAATCTTTAATAATTGCAAACAATTAATAATTAGTTCAGGTTTAAATAGTTTGAGTTTGGGGTGTTTGCGTGTACAAGCCAAAAATAAAGGAAGTGAAGGGAAAACTGCTTGAATCGTATGACCACGTTCGGGT
>Ga0190313_1001168_pt1 | contig 14306 bp, 11 predicted proteins | sample 4870071011_MG_FD_169989 | JGI IMG/M metagenome (GOLD analysis project Ga0190313, IMG submission 169989) | Hydrothermal vent sediment bacterial communities from Southern Trench, Guaymas Basin, Mexico - 4870-07-10-11_MG | ecosystem: Environmental > Aquatic > Marine > Hydrothermal vents > Sediment ...
GTACATATAGAGCCTGGTCCTATTCCAACTCGTAGGGCATCAATATCTAGGGATATGATATCCTCTGCTGCCTCCGCCGTAGCTATGTTTCCCGCAACTATATCCACATCTATCTTAGAGCGCATTTTTTTAATGCTGTTCATAACATTTACATTATGAGCATGGGCAGTATCAACCACGAGAAAATCCGCGCCCGCCCTCTCAAGGGCTAAAGCGCGCTCTATATCATAGGGTCCAACGGCGGCGCCGACCATCAACCGACCTTCGGAATCGCGGGAAGCGTTGGGATACTTTTCCCTCTTCATCAAATCCTTGAAGGTTATCAATCCTATGAGTTTGCCGGATGAATCCACCACCGGCAATTTTTCTATACGGTTCTCGTGCATTATTATTTTTGCTTCTTCAACACTTATATTTTCCGGAGCGGTCACAACATCTTTGCTCATTAGTTCACGAACTTCCACACTTCCTCCTCTGTAAAATCTCAAATCCCTTATTGTTATTATTCCAACGAGTTTTCCGTCATCATCTATCACGGGTAAACCCGTTATGCCATATACATCCATAATCTGAAGCGCCTCGGAAACAGGAGTATGAGGATGCACGGTGTACACATCCCTTATTATGAAACTCTCCTCCCTTTTAACCCTCTTAACCATAGAAACCTGTTCCTCCACGGTTAGATTTCTGTGTATTACTCCTATGGCCCCGAACCTCGCCATGGCTATGGCCATTTCATCTTCTGTTACAGTATCCATGGGCGAACTAACGATAGGTACTTTTATCTCTATATTTCTTGTAAGTTTGCTTGTAACATCCACATCGCGCGGCTCAACTTCACTCCTCTGCGGAATGAGTAAAACATCATCAAAAGTCAGGGCCTCCGACGCCTCATGTATCTTCTCGCGAAACATAGTGGGTAAATGAGGTGTAGGTTTTAAGCATTTTGGAAGAGAACTTTTCATGTGAGTGTGCGAGGTATCAGCGTTCTCATTCCTTCTATGTTCGCGAAGTCTCATAGGCGCGGATTTCTCGCCCCATGCTATCCACCTAACTTCACTCTACGGGCTCAAATATTATCTTTCCTTCTCTCTCCTTGAAAGTTATGTTAAATTTATCAAATATGTCCAGACGGCCAATTAGTGTAGGAACTTTATTGTCAAATGCCCATCCTATTCTGGCGTTAAATTCTCTATTGCCTATTTTGATCCTTGCTGTTACTATGCAGACAGAAACTCTTCCCTCGCCCACGCCCTCAAGAACTTTAACCTTATCTTCTTCTATTTTAAACCCAAGAATCTTCCCAATACCAAACGGAATCAATGTTATATCCGCACCGGAATCCAGAAAACCCTCCACATTTATCCACTTATTGTGTTTAGTTGAAAACATCTGTATTCTTGCCACAGGTCTTTTTATGGTTCCTGTTATCTTTGAAGGCATTTCCTTATATTTGTATACTATTTTCATTTGCTACCACCTTACAGAACCAAAAGCTCATCCGATGGTACATACGCAAGAGAAATCTCTAATCCACCAGCAAGTTTTTCAGCCTCTTCGTATACTTTCTCCGGATCTTCGCCGCTCGCAACTACCTTTCCATCCACTATCGCAATCCACTTCCCCGCATATTCGCTTAAATCCGCATTTATATAGAACTCGTAGTTCTTATCCTTGATCTCCTCTACTTCCTCGCTCATATTTAATCATATTGCATTGCTATATATAAACCTCTCTATCTCCATATTATCTCGTATTCTGCACCTATAATCTCTATACCAACCCCATAAAACTTAATCGCTGATACTAACCATCATACGCGCAGTATAAGCAATAATCATAACCGCATACATTAACGCCAAACATATCATGAACCAATATTTTGAATCCTTATAGGATTTTCCTGTTTGTTTGGATTTGTATGAATACAAACCCCAAAGTGATAACTCACCCATCATAAAAACGGGCAGAGACATAATAATATTTGAGAGGTATTCTATAATTAGAAGTAAAAGAGTTAAATAAAACAACCAGAGAGCTGATACAAAAAATTCAAAATCATCAACTGATTGATCTTCTTTTTTCATAGGTGCATCACCTCCACTAATATTTGAATTATATATGTGGAAATATGATGAGAAGATAAGTTTAAAGAAAGAACAATAAGTCGTAAAGGGATGTGCGAACAGAGTAAAGTTATCAATTTCATGTATTTCATAAGTTCAAGCACAGGTGATTTCCTCACAAGCAACTTCCATATCCTCTCCATAATCGTCGTTTCCATATTTATCTTATCACCTAACAGATATTTAAATTTTCCTCCAAATTTCAAATACGCTCTGAAAGAAGTTAAATTCTAAATATTCGGGAACAATAACCATGATGTGAATGCTCGCAAATATTATAATGCCATAGCTCGCGGCTACGATGAACTTTACGGCGAGGAGCAAATTAGAAAATTGGAATTTGCATTAAATAAAGGACTCTCTTTTTCGGGTAAAAGGGTGATAGATGTAGGGTGTGGAACAGGAATAATTACCGAGAGAATAGTTGCGTTAGGTGCCGTGGAGGTCGTAGGAATAGATATCGCGGAAAAAATGATAGAAATAGCGAGAGAAAGAGTTCCAAGTGCCAAGTTCATAGTGAGCGATGCTCTGAACATCCCTTACTCCAACTGCTATTTTGATCTGTGCGTTTCGTTTACAGTTATGCAGGATATTCCGAAAAGCCTGTGGAAGAGTTTCGTGGATGAATGTATAAGAGTTTCAGAGGAGGCATGGATTTCAATATTGAAAAGAAACAAGGAAGCGAAAGAAATTTTTGAAATAATTGGTAGAGTGCCCTTTCAATTTTGGGAGGAGGATAAGGACATACTTATGGTTTTCAAAAATTCCTGTTGAGTATTTTCAATTCTCCTCCCTTCCCACGTACGAGAACCTTTAACTTTTTAGCCCCCGTTCGCCTACCGATTTTTATCGCGGTAGATATACACATTTTCTCGTCCCTCCCCCAGCAAAACGCCGTTTTTACATCTCTCCCAACAAGGGCCACAATACCACATTCCGTTTCATAAACATCCGCCTCCGGCATTAAGGAAAAAGTTCTCCGGACCACGGAATCCCACACATTTTTTGAGGACTGATACCTTCCAACGATAAGGGGAAGATGTTTTACCAACGAGTAATCTTTGTTTTCAAGCGCGGTCAATTTTTCGCTATTTTTTGAATGCCAATTTTGAAGAGTAACTATAATTTTTTTCCACTCCTCGTAAATTCTGAAGCCCATTTTTTCATAGAATCCTATTGAATTTTTTGATGGAACCACTGTCAGAGTATCTGCATCGTTGGATTTTGCATATTCTACAACCTCATTTATCAATTTCCTCCCAACACCAATTCCCTGATACTTTGGATGGACATATAAAACCGATATGTGCACATTGTAGCCGTAGGGCTCTGGCTCTTCCCCGGCGACAACCTCAACTTCGCCCAAAATTTCTCCCTCCTCGGCCACATAAATTTCCCATCCGTACTTCAATGCGCTTTCTATATGCTCTCTGCATAAGTTCTCCTTCACCCATGGGCCCCCTTCCCTCCATGATGTGGTTTTGTCCACCGCGCGGTGCAATTGGGATATTCCCGTGCAATCATCTATATTCGCGTGCCTTATTTTCACGGTTAACCCATATAAATAGCAGGTAAAAACTTTTTACCTATCAACGATAACCCCGAAGTATGAAAGAGAAAATCCTGAGAAATATCGTGGAGGTAATAACCGAACGAGAACTAGATTTCCTGCTATCATCGGGGAAAAAATTGAAAGCGTATATTGGGTTTGAGCCTTCGGGTTTTGTCCATCTTGGTACGGGAGTTCTATGGCCCCTCAAACTCAGGGATTTGGAGGAGTGTGGAATACACACCGTAGTTCTTCTTGCCGATTGGCATGCGTACATTAACGACAAACTTGGAGGGGATTTGGAGAAGATAAAGATTTGCGGCGAGTATATGAGGGAATGTTTTAGGGCTATGGGAACGAATGCACAATTCATCTTCGCATCGGAAATTGTAGGGGATAAAGACTACTGGGAGAAGGTTATAAGGGTCGCCAAAAAAACCACGCTACGGAGAGCGAAGAGAGCCATGACCATAATGGGCAGAAGGGAAGATGAGGCGGAACTTGATTCCTCCAAAATAATATATCCCTTCATGCAGGTGGCCGATATATTTCATCTGGATGTGGATATCGCTCTGGGAGGTATGGATCAGAGACACGCACATATGCTCGCAAGGGATGTTGCGGAGAAGTTAAAATATAGAAAGGTTGTCGCCCTACACGGTCCCCTCCTCACTGGCCTTCAAGGCGGTGGCAGGATGGATCCTGTGGAGGCGAAGATGAGCAAGAGCAAGCCGAAATCCACAATATTTGTCCACGATTCCGAGGAGGAAATAAGAAAGAAGGTAAGAAAAGCGTATTGTCCAGAAGGAGTTGTTGAGGGAAATCCCATCTTGGACATAGTTAGATACATAATATTTCCATATTACACGGATAAATTCGTTGTGGAGAGAGACGAGAAGTATGGAGGAGATGTAGAATTTAATAGTTATGAGGAACTTGAAAATGCCTTCGCGAGCAGGGAAATTCATCCCCTGGATCTCAAGAACTCTGTAGCAAACTATCTTATAAATATACTCTCTCCAATCAGGAAAAAGATGGAAAACAATCCTCTTCTTGAGGAGATGATGAAAATTGCAGGTGAGATGAAATGAGGGATGCAAAGGAGGTCAAAGATTTATATATTACGGATAGTGTTAAAGAAATCTTTGAATCCTTAGCCAATGTTGGCGGCTTCCAAGCATCTCATCTTCACAGAGCTTATGAAATTATGAAAGAGTTCCTTGCAAGGGATGATTGCACAAAATTTCTGAGTTTTCCAGCATGTATAGTGGCTACGGGAGTGAGAGGTATTTTGAAGGAATTCATCAAGAGAAAGATGTTTGATGTGATAATCACCACTTGTGGAAGTATAGACCACGATATAGCGAGAAGTTTATCAAAGTATTACTGTGGGAGTTTTGATATGGATGACACCTCCCTCAGAAGGGAAGGTATACACAGATTGGGGAATGTTCTCGTTCCTCAGGAGAACTACGGAAGCATGGTAGAAAAATTTATGCAGGAAATTCTCCCAGAGCTTTATAACAAGAAAAAAGTTTGGGGAGTAAGAGAGATAGTGCGGGAAATCGGCAAGAAACTTCCTGAAGATTCAATCCTACACTGGGCTTATAGAAATGATATACCCGTATATGTACCGGGATACACCGACGGTGCCTTCGGTTCGCAGTTATGGAGTTTCTACGAAATACATCGCGATTTTGTGGTTAATTCCCTTCTGGACGAACATGAACTTGCGGATATTGTTATGAGTGCAAATTGCACAGCCGCACTCATAATAGGTGGAGGAATTTCCAAGCATCACACAATATGGTGGAATCAGTTTAGAGATGGTTTGGATTATGCGGTATATATAACAACCGCGCCGGAATGGGATGGCTCGCTCAGCGGAGCGAGAATGCGCGAAGCAATCTCCTGGCACAAACTCAAAGAAAAAGCGAAATATGTAACTCTTTATTCCGACGCAACTGTTGTTCTTCCATTCCTAGCATCTGCGCTTCTGGGGGATTGAGCATGCTTGAAGATTACGCGAGGAAAATAGAGAAAATAACAGAAAAAGTTACTGGATTTAAAGTAAAAGCAGAGGTTATACTCTCGGAATATGGGGATATTACGGTAAAGACCTTCAATTTGGCCAAGGAGTTAAGAAAAAGTCCTGCAGAAATCGCTTCGGAAATCGCGGAAAAATTGAAAAAAGTGAAAATAGAGGAAATCTCAGAAATAAGGAATGTGGGAGCATACATAAATTTCTTTATCTCTCCGAAACATCTGGCTAAGAATCTATACAAAAACTTCAGAAAGAGTTTTCCAAGGAGAGAAGAGAAAGTTCTTATAGAACATACAAGCGCAAATCCAACCGGCCCCATACATATCGGAAGAGCGAGAAATCCAATAATTGGGGATACCATAGCGAGATTATTGAAGCTCCTAGGATATGAAACCACTGTTGAGTACTATGTTAACGATATGGGAAAGCAGGTTGCCATGCTTTTGGCCGCAATTAAGAAAAAAGGCGCAGAAAATATGAGCATAGATGATTACACAAAACTTTATCAGGAAGCGTACAGAAACGAAAAGGAATATGGTGAGGAAGCGGCGAAAATAATGAGGGATTTGGAAAAGTGCGATGTAAATGCTAGAAAATTTTCCAGACAGCACATAGAAATAATAATGGGAGAGATAGCAAAGACTCTTCAAAAAATCGGTGTATCATATGACTCTTTCGTTTATGAGAGCGACATACTATGCCAAAATTACGATTCCGAAGTCCTTAGAAAATTGAAAGATATTATGAAAGTTGATGAGAATGGAGCAAAGTATGTAGAGGTTGATGGAGAAAGAGTTTATCTATTTCGCGGTGATGGCACCTCGCTATATTTCTTTCGTGATATTCTTTACCATGCATATAAAGCAAAAAGATGCGATAGAATGATAAATGTTCTGGGAGAGGACCATAAATCTTACGGAAAAAATCTTAACAGAATTCTGAGAGATATTTTGGCAAGAGAGGTGGAAATAGTTTACTATTCGTTCGTTAGCCTTCCGGAAGGAAAGATGAGTACTCGCGCTGGAAGGGTAGTTTATCTTAGAGATGTTCTTAAAGAAGCCTTTGAAAGAAGCATGGAGGAGATAGAGAAAAGGTATCCCGAGGAAAAAGAGGATTGGAAAAAATATGTTTCGGAAAAAATAGCATACTCCGCAGTGAGATTTAATATACTTAAGGTTCAGGCATCAAAACCCGTAGTTTTTAGATGGGAAGACGCTTTAAATTTTGAAGGAGAAAGTGCACCATACATTATGTATTCCTACGCTCGGGCATCCAGTATACTCAGAAAAATAGGAAAATTCAACGAAAAACCTCCTTTAAATCTAAACGATGTGAGCGAGATAAAACTTATAAAAACACTGGCGAGATTTAGGGATGTTGTTGAAAAAACCTCAATGGATTTAGAAGTGCACAGGATAGCCAGATACGCAATAGAACTCGCCGATACTTTCAATGACTTCTACCGCGACTGTCCTGTTATAAAAGCGGAGGAAGATAAGAGGGATGAAAGAGCCACATTGGTATTAATTTTCAAAGAAATTATGGGAAAAACAATGGAAATATTAGGAATAGAAAAATTGGAAAGAATGTAATTACTCTTTTTCCTCTTTCTTCTTTTCTTTCTTCTTCTCTTTCTTTTCCTCTTTTTCTTTCTTCTCCTTCTTCTTGCGCTTCTCCTTCTTCTCTTCTTTCTTCCTCTCCTTCAGTTTCTTGGCAGCCACCGCAATAATTATTACCACTATCACCGCAGTGAGCACAATTCCGGCGTTCTTAACCTGGTTCGGTTCAACCTTCACCTTCTCACTATATACATTATCATCGGTATATATTGATGGTTCATCTTCGCAGGTTATGTTTATTTTCAGAGTGTAACTACCAGCTGCGTCGGGCGTCCAAGTGATTGTTATATTCCTAGTGTCATCCGGGGCAATTCTCAAATTGTATGGCTTGTGGTCCACAACGATCTTTTCATTCGCATAGAGCGTAACTGTAAACTTCGTCACATTGACTTTGCCGTTGTTCTTCAGCGTAATTTTTATCTTGGCTGGACTTCCCTCAACTATATCCTTGGGTATTGTGACATTGACTATGGTTATGTCAGGCCTAACAGGATTGACATGGAAGGATATGTTCTTTATTGCGTGGTTTCCGTCCATGTCTGTGACATTGAGTATTATGTAGTATAGACCGTATGTGAGGAACTTAATTTTCAGGAAATTATCCGTTAGGGAACCATTGAGAATTTCGTAATCCTCGCCCTCCAAGGCTTCTCCGCCCTCGCTCTTCTTTATGGTCCAGTTGTAAGAGGATATATTTCCGTCTTCGGGGTCTGTAGTGTTCTTGGCATCCAAGTATACAATGCCTCCCTCATCAACTTCCGTAACTTCCTTCCAAGATTCGTTGAATATCTTAACTTTGATTTCCGGTGGTGTGGTATCCTTTATCTTCGCCTTTATTGATATTTCTATTGTATTGTTCACAATATCCCTTAGAGTTACATTTATCCAAACTGTTTCGTTTCCTCTTGTTGGCTTGTCAAATGCGTATGTTTTATTTATCTCAGTACTCTTAGTTCCATTGAAATCCCACTCCACAAGCACATCGCTCTTGCTCTCCGTGCCGTTGTAGGTGTCCTCGGTGGATGAGGCGTTGTAAAGCAATTGTGCCGATTCATTTATCGTGATTATATCTGGTAAGGTGACATTTACATATCTGCCCTCGGGATTTATCGGTATTTCTTTTGTAGTATTGTTGTATATATAAATTAACTTCTCACCGGTAATGTTCAATTCTATATTCAAAATGCTCTTTTCGCCTTCTGTGATATTTATTTTTGCTGTTGGAACATATCCATCGGCGTAGACCGTTATGTTGGTTTTGTTCACATTGCTTCCAACATCTTTTACCTCCACAACGATCGTGTATCTTCCGGTGGTAAAGTTATATGTTAGATTACATCCATCGCTTCCAACTCCCTGATGTATTGTATTGTCATCCAAAATCCAAGTGAATGTTGCGTTCTGCCAGTCACTCATATTCCTCACATTGTCCATGTAAGCGGCGGATACATTTATGCTCACATTGGTGTACGCGGGCACGAGCACTGTGAAGTTTTCTTTGGAGACATTAAGTATATATCTATCCTGCTCAAAGGACATATTCTTCCAGTATAAGGTGACCGTACTATCGCTCAGAGTTATGCTCGGCTCCACCCTCTCTTTGAGAACTATTGTATAATAACCATCATCATCGGCATCGTTTATAGTTATTGTGTTTATGTATCCATCTATTTTTAGCGATGGTATTTCGTTGCTCCTCTCATACTTGGAAGGTATGTAAATTCTGTATGTGTAATTCCTGAATCCGCCGTAGTTCACATCCTTGAAAACATACAGATTTATAGGTATTCCACCATCTTTAAGGAGTTTATTCACATCAACCTCGTCACAGTAATACTTTGCATGGGTTTTCAACGAAAAGCCCGAGTAAACTAGGCTGAAATCTTCCACATATTTTTCCTGTAGAGTATAGTTGTATTCTCCGATTTTCAGTTTTGGCATATAGGGTATGCTGTTGTTGAACCACTCTTTAAGTTTAGTGGCATTATTGTATCCAGTGAATTTCAACTGGTAGTAGAGAATGCCGAAATTCTCATAGCTCATGGAATCAATTATGGAATAGTTGTTGATCCACATAGTTTTGTTTATCCACACCGTTTTGAAATCCTCTGAGAAAGTTATCTTGTAGGTTATTGGATTATTTGCTTTGGATAGAGTTATAGGATAGAACTGGCTGACGGATGATGTTAGCCATTTCATATATCTACCGTATCCATCTGCGGTAACTATCATTTTTAATCCTATACCTGGCGGGACGAAGAAGTCAAAGGTACATCCACCAAATTCCATAACCTTATATATTGAGCCGTCTCCTTTCACAAGAGTTATCCTTATCGTCTCGTTTATGTAGTTGCCATCGTTATCTTCAACCGTACCATACACATGTCTATAGCCTTTTAGATCTACGGATACGCTCTGATTAGTTGGTAAATCTATCTGGGAAGTATCTATCTTTGTATGGAAAACCTTCTCCGTTCCTCCTTCCTCGTATGATACATCCACATATAGATCCAGCTTAGGAACATTGAGTGTAATAGTCCCATTCTCATTGGTTGTACCGCTGGCCACAAGAAGACCGAAGGATGTGTAAACTTTGACAGTTGCGTAAGGCTTTATCACCGAATTTGACATATCTTCGTAAACAGTGAGGTTCAAAGTGTGGTTGAGTGCGTATCTGGTTATATCCACATACTGTATGCTATCGCCCGAAGAGTCCAAACTAACCTCAACACTCTTGCCTTCGTAAGCGTATCTATCTCCGAGGACCTTGCTAACTATTTTTACTACATAATTCCCATACGGAACATCATCAAATGTTACCGTTGGTTTGGAAACCACGGGCCCCATAACAACTTGACCATCATAATCGTAAAGGTAAGCCTCAATATTGGAGAGAAGACCATTATCATTGGGATTCTCGTAGTCCACATATTTCAAAACAAAGCTTATGGTCCCCGTATTCGCCGATACAGCGCTGGAAACCACACTAAATATGGCAAGCACTAGAAGCGCCACGGCCAGCATACTCGTAATACCTCTTATATTATTTCTTCTATTGCCTGCGTCTTCCATAGTTTTTCCCTCCGTAAAGGCTAAGGGAGATTAGCTTTCTATTTAAATACTTTTTGTCGCCCAGTCAAGCTCATCAAAAATCTTTATATAGTATTTTAACATAAACATACCTTGAAATGAAAGTATGGGAACGAATTGTTTTGCATCTTGCACAGTATGAAGAGTATAAAGAGGAGTTTATGGTGCCTTACGAACTCACGCAGGATGGTATAGCAAAAGCGGTGGGCATTCAGAGGTCTCATGTTCCTATGTACATCAAAAAATTGATAAATCGTGGTTTGGTTTTTGAGAGAAAAGCGCATATAATAAATGGGCAGCGAAGAAGAAAGGTATATTTCCTTACAGATATGGGACTTAAATGTGCTGAAGGTCTTGATGCTGAGAGGAAGGAAACGAAAAGAATATCCCGCGGATTCATATACAGTATAAACGATTCCGAGTTTTTCCGTCTGCTCAAAAGTTTCAACAATTTAATAATAATAACGAACTATCCTTCAATAATACTCAAAGAGGTACATAATATAAGGGCAAAAATATACAAACCACCACCGGATAAAAACATAATTTCTTTCATACAGGAAATCGTAAAAAGGAACGCAGGAAGCGTTATAGTGGTGGATGATTTTGATGATGTTGTGGCGGAAGAAGGATATGTTAGGATATATGGAGAGATAGATATACTGCACAAACTAATAGTGGGAACTTCCTCTGTGCTTATTCTTGTAACAGGATTCGCCCTCAAACGGTATCCCAAACTTTTTAGAGATATAGTAAAAGTAGCTCCAGAAATTGATGAGGAATTTTATGACAGAGAAGAAGAATTGGAGACCCTATCCACGCTTATAACCTCAGGTAAAAAAGTATTTGTTTGCGGTCCTGCCGGAATTGGAAAAACCACACTAGTTAAGAAAACTCTTGAGAAAATTATGGCAGATTCCGTGCAGTGGGTGGAATGCCTAGAAGAGATGAAACCTGAAGACCTAAGTGAGATAATAAATATACCTCATAACATAATTGTGTTTGATAATGTTGAGAGGCTTTCAGAGGATGCTAAAAGGTACCTGTATGATAGAGTTTACAATCATAAAAAGGCATGTATTCTCATAAGCAGAGATTCCCCTCCCAAAAATTTCGTTTCTATAACGCTTGGCGGTCTACCCCTACACGCGGTAAAGAAAATGTTCAGAAACAGAATTCAGGCGGAATATTTCCATAAAATAACAGGAGGAAACCCTCTCTATCTCAAACTCATAAGAAGATATGGAGGTCAGGAGATCAGAGGTATGTACGAGTATTTGGACAGAGAAATTTATTCTAAACTAACGGATGATGAGAGAATATGCATGAAAATCCTGGCTTTAGCCGAACAACCTCTGTCGGGGGAGATCCTGGAGAATCTTGGTTTAATCCAATCTGTTAAAAGATTGGAGGAAAAGGTTCTTGTCAACAAAGAGAAAGATTCCTATTACATTCACGATTTCATTAAGGATTTCTTTATGAAAAAGATGGATGGGAGGGAGATTGGGGAACTTTCCGAAATGCTCGGAAAAGCCGCCGAGAATTACGAGGATTACACCCTCGCTATAAAGATGTATATAAAATCTGGAAAGTTTGAGAGAGCCCTGTCTGTTATAGGAAGGAACATAGAGATCGTTGACCAGAAAGCCCTTACGATAAAGCTTCTCCTAGACAAAATAGGAAAGTATGAAACAAGTGAAGAGGTCTATGAAGCTTTCCAGATAATAAAAGCCTACACATATTACCGCCTTGGAAAGTGGGATGAAGCGCTAAAAATGGTGGAAAAATATGAAGAATCAAATAATGAGAGAGTTAGAGAACTCGCAAGAAAAATAAAGGCGTACATGCTCGTAGAAATGGGTGAGGTTAATTCCGCATTAAAATTGATAAAGAAAATGAGTGGCAATTTTTGTAAGAAATGTTTGTACGCTTACTGTTACAGAAAAATGGGACTCTACGATCAAGCGGAAAAACTTTTGAAAGAACTTATAAAGGACACTCAAAACAAAAGTTATCTTCTGAGATTATACATGGAACTCGCCAGCTTATACATAAATCTAGAAAAGTTCAACACATCCTTAGAGTATTTTGCTAAGGCCAAGAACCTCATTTTGAAACTAAAAGATTTATATGGATATGCCAGAATTTCTCATGATATAGGTAATCTATATAGGGCGATGGGCGAGTTGAAAAATTCCGCAAAATATTTAGAAGAGGCGAGAGCGATATTCAAAAAACTCGGAAATCATAGAGAATACGCATGGGCAACCATAAGCGCTGCGGAAACCTATGTTTCAATGAATATCTTTGAAAGGGCAGAAAAATACCTGAACAGAGCAACGGAAATTCTGCGTGGAATGGATGATACGCTAGGTCTTGCGATGGCTCACAGAGTTTATGGAATACTTTATAGGCATTTGAAAGAATGGGATAAATCCATATATAACCTTATGCTGTCTTTAAAATACATAGAGAATTTGGGACTTCCAGAACATCAAGCCCACATACTCTTTGAATTAGGATTAACTTACAGAGAGTTGGGCGATGAAAACAATGCCAAAAAGATGCTTGAGAGTTCTTTGAGCAAATTCAGAGAGGTTGGCACCGAATTTGCGTACTATCGTATGCTTTATTTGGCTAGCGTTCCACAGACGCCAACATTTTATTAGGCGCCGAACATCTCCGCATATCCCGCGTAGTTCAGAGCGAGATTCATTATATCCCTTCCTCTTATTCGTAGTGATCCTTTTATCACGGAGATTTCATCAAATTTTTCAACTCCCTCTCTTCTGAGACCTTCCCCATGTATTAGTATAGGCACGGGGTCTCCCGTATGGTCTTTGAAATTGCAGGGAGTAGTGTGGTCTGCTGTGAATATAAAGAGTATGTCCTCTCCATCAATATGCCTCAAACCTCTATCAATATTCTCAAGAACCCACACTTTTTTCTCCGGATTTCCGTCGTGTCCCGCAAGATCTGGCGCTTTGTAATTCACCAGAACTAAATCGTATCCATTTTTAAGCAGTTCCAAGGCTTTTTTTATCTTTCCTTCGTAATCGGTATCGTAACTTCCTGTGGCTGTTGGAAGGTCCGCGCAGTACATCCCGGCGAGGCGACATATTCCTTTCACCAGAGGGATGCCAACAACACTCGCTGCCTTTATCCCGTACTTCTCCTCCACACTTTTTAGTTCCGGAACTACCCCTGCACCTCGGGGAAGAAGTATGTTCGCGGGAAGCAATCCTCTGGATATCCTCTCTTTGTTTATCGGATGCTCGCTTAGTATTTCTCTCGCCCTCTTCAAAAATTCGTTGAGAACTCTGGCGGTAAATTCTGCATCTTTTCTGAGAGGTTTTACCTCCTTGACTTTTTCCCCTATCTTATGTGGGTCGGCATCGCTGACATAAGGGCTTAGATTCTCACCCCTCATAACCAAGGCGGCGCGATGTTCCACCCCGGGCTTTACGAAGAACTTTACGCCATCTATCTCCATTCCGTTTATCTCTCTAATCAGTTCTTCGGTTCCCTTCTTTATTCTTCCCGCCCTCCTGTCTTTAACGATCAATTTCTCGTCCACAGTCGCAAAATTACATCTGAAGGCGATGTCTCCAGGCTTCAGTTCCATTCCAAGACCCGCCGCTTCAAACGGCCCCCTCCCCGTGTAAACTTCAAATGGGTCGTAGCCTAGGATGGACAGATGCGAGGTATCGCTCCCCGGCCTTATGCCCGGAGCGATGGGGTCCATTAGCCCAACCATGGAATCTTTAACTATGGAGTTCACAAATTCCATCTTCGCATACTGCAGTGGAGTTTTTCCTCCGAGTTCATCCGCCGGCCGATCTGCCATTCCGTCTCCTATAACTAGCAGAATTTTCATA
>Ga0190313_1001169_pt1 | contig 14297 bp, 19 predicted proteins | sample 4870071011_MG_FD_169989 | JGI IMG/M metagenome (GOLD analysis project Ga0190313, IMG submission 169989) | Hydrothermal vent sediment bacterial communities from Southern Trench, Guaymas Basin, Mexico - 4870-07-10-11_MG | ecosystem: Environmental > Aquatic > Marine > Hydrothermal vents > Sediment ...
CTACCTCGCCATTTAAAGCTACTATAACTTCCTCCTCCCTTAATCTCCCCCCTTCCACTAATAGACCATCCTTATCGTTTAAATTCTTAGCTAACTTACTGACTAATTCCTGATAACTGCCGTAATCTAGCTCGAGGGTTAAAGTACCTACTTTAAAGTAATCTTTAAGCCATCCGTAAAGCCTTACGCATACCCTCAAGGGATCCCCCACCCTTAAGGTAGAACGGGAACGATAAATATATAACGGCGTTATTATAGGGTCTATAGGATGGGGCCGATGAGTAAAGTGAAGTTACCCTTCGACGTTAGGATAATACCTTTAAACGACTTACTACTCCACGAAGAGGTTAGGAACGCTAGGGTAAGGGAACTAACCGAGGAAATGGGGGAGGAAGGGGTACTTAAAGACCCCATAACAGCTACGCGCTTAAGGGATAGGTATTTAGTTTTAGACGGCACCCATAGATGTAAGGCGCTTAAAGCGCTAAGTTGTAATTACATAGTAGCTCAAGTGGTCGATTACAACGGGCCTAAGGTTAAGGTAGGTACTTGGTACCATGCCTTCCTTAAGGATGATGCGGATTTCTTAAGGCAGGAGATAAGGAGGCTTAAGGATAGGTTAAAGGAGGGAGGTAGCTAGGGTATTATTCGAGGACGATAGTCCCTTAATATTAAGAGCTGAAGGGAGGCTCAAGGGTAAAGTTAGAGTTTTAAGGGAATTAGTTAACTCCTATATGAATTTGAACTTTTACGGGGTTACCGATGAGACTTATTGCTTCTTGAAGGCGCTCGGGGAAATAAGGGCGTTAATTAAGTTCTCGGAATTCAATAAAGGGGAAATTAAAGCTATAACTTTAGGCAACTCAAAATTACCTACCGGTATTACTAGACATGTAATTATCGGTAGGATATTAGGATTAAGGGTAGCTCTCGACTTACTTAAGGAAGGTTGGATAGGAGAAAGCGAGAAGTTAGTAAGGGAGGAATTAGTTAGAAAGCTAAGGGAGGGCTCAGATCGTATTCGGAACCCATTTTTTACGTAGAGAAATAGGGACGGGCATGAACTTAAAGGATTTTAAGGTAAGTAGATACGAAAGACAAATTAAGCTCTTCGGTAAGGTAGGTCAAGCTAAGCTTAGTAACGCTAAGGTAGCCATAATAGGCTTAGGAGGCTTAGGTTGCGCTGTAGCTACCTACCTAGCAGCGGCTGGGGTAGGTAGATTAACATTGATAGATTACGGAGAGGTTAAGTTTAGTAACCTCAATAGGCAAATACTTTACTGGACCAAGGATTTAGGTAAGCCTAAACCCCTTCCGGCTGCGGAAAAGCTTAAGGAGCTAAACCCCGAGGTAGAAGTAGAGGTACTTCACCTAAAAGTGGATGAAGGTAATGTAGACGATATCGTAAAGGATGTAGATATAATCGTGGATGGGGCCGATAATTGGGCTACTAGGTTCTTACTTAATGATAGATGCATCGAGTACGGTAAGCCTTTCATACATGCTAGCGTTCACGGTTACTTCGGTCAGGAACTTACGATAGTACCTGGTAAGGGGCCTTGTTTAAGATGCCTTATCCCAAGGAGCCCTCCGGAACGTGGACCTTTACCCATATTAGGAACTACGGCAGGTACCTTAGCTTTAATTCAAGCTACTGAAACGTTAAAGTTAATTACCGGGTATGGGATACCGGCGATAGGTAAGCTAATAATATACGATGGATTTTCCATGGAGTTTAAAACCATTAGGGTAAGGAGGAGGGTCGATTGCCCTATCTGTAATAAGTTAAACCTAAAATAGGATCGCCCCCTTACTTTAAAGGGAGGTAAACCTGATGTCCTGTGAAGGGTTCGGGGTACCGGTAGAGGTAATAGGTTTAACCGATAGCGAAGGGTTAACGAGGGATTAGCTAGGGCCTTTAGGCTCTTGGAGAAGGGGGAGGAGAAAGTAATAATTATTCTAAAGGATGAGGGGGACTACCTAAAGGCATTAACTATAATAGCTAAGAGGAGGGGAATTAGGGTAAGCATAACTTCTCGCGAAGGAGGTAAAGTGACCGTTACACTTTCTAAATCCCTCTAAGATTAACTAATTAGTGCATAAATGCTTATTCTTATTAAGGCTATCCCGGCTACTAACTCCATGAACCCGCCCTTACCGGCCTTAAACTTCTTTAACTCTAAAGTCCTTAAGTTAAAGTAGTGCATAGCTAGGGTTATCCCTAGGAAGGGGCTTACGAATATCACGTTATATAGGGTTGGGAGTATTAATGAAACTACTAAAGCCGCTTTACGCGATATTAAACTCGTCATTGCTAAGTAAGGCCCTGAAGTGCATGGTGAGAGCAGGAAGCTAACGGCTAAACCGCATAGGAAAGCCCCTTTGGGGGATACTACGCTATAGAGGATCTTAAGTAGGGTATCTCCTACTCCTCTAAGGATTAATTTCACCCCCCTATCCGTTAAGGAATTGATTACACTTAACGAACCTACTCCAATTCCCAGGAGGACTAATAAATGCCTAAGAAAGGGTAGGGTGCTGAAGACCTTTATTAAACCTAAACCCAATAGGTAAAAAGTAAAGACCTAACTTAATAACCCTCCCCTACCTACCCTTACGGTAGCTAACGTCAGGAATATTATTAAGGGGGGTTTAGTATTCTCACTTCCGCTACTAAGGAGGAAGGCACCGAACCTACGTTTACCGTTAATGAAAATACCTATAATTCGTTCTTAATTAACTTACATATTTCGTAAAACCTGGATACGTTAGTTAAATTACCTTCAGGTTCATAGGATACTATAGTAGCGTTGGGGAACCCCCTCTTCGGTTCCTCCCTCACTTCTAAGCAATGAGAACATGTGGAACTACCGTAGACGTAAAACTTTAGAGAAGTACATCAGCTAAAAGTTAACGTGAAGGAGGATAATACTATAACGCTAAGAGCGTTAAGAGGTACCTTGTATTCAAGGCCTATCACCGGTTCGTAAGTAATGAACCTACTTAGCGTTATAAAAACTTACTATGCCACGTAGACTTTTTTAGCTTTAGATAATAAGTAATCTACTACCGCATTTAGATCCTTGAAGCTAGAGGATTTGATACCATTTAAAATGATATTTAAAGCTTCATCAGTAGCGTGAGTAATAGCCCTCCCTCCTCTAGCTTTAGGATAAAGGGTACAGGCCGTTACCTTCTTTAAGGTTATATCGACTAATCCTAGTTTTCGAGCTACCCTTACTATTTCCTCCTTATCGAAACCTATAAGCGGTCTGAACACCGGCAAGCTTACTTTAGTAGTTAAGAAGTATAAATTATCGAGGGTTTGCGAAGCTACCTGGCCTACACTTTCGCCCGTAACTAAAGCCTTCGCTCCCTCCTTAAAGGCTAAGTTCTCCGCTACTTTGTACATAAGTAGTTTACAGAGTAAGCAACGATACCTTACATCTACGTTTAACTTAGCGTGAACTTCCCCTAAAGGTATTATGTAAACGTACCAACGTCTCTTAGGTACCCACTTCCTTAACCAATTAAGAACGTCCTTAAGCCTTTCCTTAGCGTCGTCGCCGTAAAAGGGAGTTAAATCGTAATGTACCGGTATTACCTCGCATCCCCTCTTCATCATCATCCAAGTAGCTAAGGTACTATCAGTACCGCCGGAAATTAGCGATACTACCCTACCTTCGACCCCGTAAGGTAGCCCCCCTGGACCTTCGAACTCCTGGTAATATAGGTATGCTGCCTCCCTCCTTATCTCTACGCTTAAGCTCCTATCAGGTTCTTCTAGATCTACTTTAACTCCCCTTACCCCCTTAAGTACTTCACTCCCCAGTAATTCCTCCATTTCCTTACTAGTTAATGGAAACCCCTTAAAGGCCCTACGTACTCTTACTTCGAAGGTATCCCCCGGCTTTAGAACCTCCCTAGCTAATTTCACCACTTCCCTCTTAATTTCGCCTACTTCAGGTTTCAACTTAATGCACGGACTTACCGAGGTTATGCCAAATACGTTAGTTAAAACGCTTACGTAGTCCTCTAGATCCCTCCCTACTTCTAGAAATATCCTACCCCACTCCTTCCTTACCTTAAAGTCCCTTAAACCTTTTAACGTTAATTGAGATCTTATATTGTTTACTAACCTCCTCTCCATCCTAATCCTAACTTCCTTAGATTTTACAGCAATTTCACCATACCTAATTAATATAACATCGAATTTATCCATCATTACTTATCAAGTAGTGAAGAACCGTAATTAATAGCGTTAACTTAAAAACTACCCCTTCTTAACTTTCACCTCTAGGAAATGAGCCGAACAGGAAATACACGGATCGTAAGCCCTTACTAACATCTCAGATCTCCTAGCTATCTCCTTTTCGCTCTCATGAACGTACCCCTTTAAGTACTCCATTAAGTCCAATTCTATATTGCGTAAATGTTGACAAGTAGGTGGGGCTATCGAAGCGTAAGTTACGAAGCCCCTTTCGTCGAACTTATAACTATGGAAGTTAAGACCCCTAGGGGCTTCCGTTAAAGCGCAAGCCTCTCCCTCCTTAGGCTCCACTTTAACCCTAGAAGGCCCTTCTAATTCACCCCCATCGATGATGGCTATAGCTTCGTCTATTAAGGTAATTATCTCTAGGAGCCTCGCTACGTTAGCTGCGAAAGGGTTGAAGCAGGGGAACTTGAATTTGCTCCTCGAGGCTACTTCCTTAGCATCATCAGATAAATTGCCGTAGTTTAAGTTAACCCTAGGCAAAGGTCCCAGCATAAAGCTACCCCTACCTTTAACTAACGAGTGTTTTGCCGTAGAGTAACCTACTTGTACTTCATAGACGTACTTCCTATATTCATCCTCGCTTACGTCCAGACCTTCCGTAGATACTACCCTGCCTTCGTTTACGGGATACTCGTTAGGTTTATGTAATGCCATATGTTCGCATTTCCTCTCAAAATCCGGGAAATCTAAGTCGAGGACGAAATCCGATACCTTCAAGGCCTCCTCCTTAGCCTTAAGTAGAGTAGCTTTGAAGGATTCCAATTTACGCTGAGTAGGTATGCTAGTAAAGCCGCCTACTACCGTAGATACGGGATGTACGCTCCTACCGCCTATTAACTCTATTAATCCATCTCCAGCTTCCTTAATCCTTAAACCGGCCTTTACTACCCCCGGATAAGCTTTAGCCATCTCTACTACGCTAGGATGGCCCGTATAGTCGGGCAAGGCTAATAAGAATAGGTGAAGGGCGTGGCTACTTAATATCCCACCTATAGCTAATAACTTCCTAAGCTTCCTTATATGCTCCGGTACCTTAACGCCCATGGCTTTCTCCACCGCCCTTAGCGCCGTTATTTGATGGGTTACGGGGCATATACCGCATATACGTGAAGTTATCTCATGTACTTCGTAATATGGCCTACCTACGAGTATAGCTTCTATAAACCTAGGAGCTTCAAAAATCCTAAGCTTTAACTCCTCTATTTCACTTCCCTTTATAGTTATTTCCAACGTACCTTTCCCCTCTACTCTACTTATATAGGGTACCTCTAACCGTTTACTCATAGCCCAGACCACCTCTTAAATTCCTTGGATAGGCCGGCGTACTTACGTAACTTACAAACGATTTCCCTTTCCGATAAACCTATCTCCCTCCATTTATCCAGAAGGGATTCAGCGTTGGGATCTACAGCGGGCCCGTAGCAACCTTCGCATATCCTACCTAGATTGGGACAAAGGGCTCCGCAACCCGCTTTAATTACCGGACCCATGCACGGTTCACCCTTAATTAATAAACATTCATTCTCGGAAAGTTTGCATTCTACGCATACGGGGTACTTAGGTAACCTAGGCGGCACCCCTAAAGCTACGTCCTTTATTACTTCTACTATAGTGGAGGTATCGGGGGGGCAACCGCTTAGGTATATATCTACGTCTACGTAATAGTCGAGAGGCCTCACGGTAGTGGACCTTATGGATGTGGGGTTTTCATAAACTAACTTCTCTACTTCCCTTTGGCTCATATAGTTCCTTATGGAATTAAGCCCGCCGTAAGTGGCACAATCCCCTAAAGCTACTAGTATTCTGCTTCTACTCCTAATTTCCTTAATTTCCCCTATTTCCTCTGGAGTGCTTACGGAACCTTCTACTAGCGCTAGGTCGTAAGGTCCTTTACCTTTTACGTCACTTACCATAACCCAGTAATCTATGTCTATTAAGTTCAATAAATTTAGTAACTGCTCGTTAACTCTTAGCATAGATAGTTGACAACCGGAACAACTAGTGAACTTGAAAACCCCTATCCTTAACTTGCCCATGCTTTCACCTCCCCTTAAAGTATCTTATCAGGGAGGGGCATCACCTCCTCATAACTAAACACCGGACCATCTTGACACACATATTTATTACCTATTTGGCAATGGCCGCAGAACCCTAGTCCGCACTTCATCCTACGTTCTAGCGATAAATATATATTGCCTATCCTAAAGCCCATAGCCGTTAACCCCCTTACCGCGAACTTCATCATTATCTCAGGTCCGCAAATGAAAGCTACAGCGCGTTTAGGATCTACTTTAACTTTCTTAAATAATTTAGTTACGACGCCTACCTCGTACCTCCATGCCATTCCCTCAGGTACCCTATCTACCGTAAGCAGTACCCTACACCTACCCGTCCTACCTATTTCCTCAAGTTCCGTACGGTACATTACGTCGAGAGGTGTTCTCGCGCCATATAATATCTCTACGTTACCATAATCTTCCCTATGCTTTAAGATCCATAGAATAGCAGATCTCAGGGCTCCAGCTCCGCAGCCCCCTCCTACTATTAGAATATCCTTACCCTTACTTTCCCTTAAAGGCCATCCCTTACCGTAAGGACCCCTTATACCTATCACGTCGCCTTCCTTCAAGTTAAATAACGCAGTAGTTACCCTCCCTACCTTCCTTACCGAGATCTCTACGTAATCGCTTACTTCGGGATCGGAAGCTATACTAATGGGTATCTCCCCAGCTCCGAATACCGATATCTCCAGGAATTGCCCTGGTTCGAACTTTACCTCGCCGCTTAACGGCCTAAGCCTGAAAGTCCTTATATCCCTAGCTTCATCCCATATCCTTTCTATTTTAGCCTTAGTAGGTACGTAGGGGTTAAGCGTACTTTACCACCTCCTTAAGCTTTGATGCTACTTCGGTTATATCGATACCGGCCGGGCAAAGGGATATGCATCTACCGCAACCTACGCAACTGGAGTACCTACCTCCTCCAGCCCCTCCGAATTTACAAGTCATCCAGTGCCTTAACCTAGCCTTCCTTTCCCTCCTAAAATTCCCCCCTAGGGCTACCTCCGAATATTCATATAACTGACAGGAATCTAACCTCCTAACCCTAATACCCTCCTTAAGGCTAAGGCCTACTTCATCGTATATATCATAACAATAACAAGTAGGGCATACTAAGCTACAGGTACCGCAGGAGAAGCATTTCTTAGCTTCCTCCTCCCAGACTGGGTGATCTAAAGGAGCGGGCACTAAACCCTCGAAATCGGCTCTCCTATGGAAGGTGTTCTTCGCATACGCCTTTATCCTTTCCTTAGCTTCTAAGTGTTCAACCTCGGCTTTAGGGAAGTTCAGTTTCTCCACTAGTTCATCCCCTTTAGGACTACCTACTTCAAGTAAGAATAATCCCGCTTCTAACTCAGTTAAGGCCAAATCGTAGCCTCCTTCGGCTATGGGACCAGTATTTAGGGAGGCGCAAAAACAGTATTCATCCTTAGCCCCCCTACAGTTAAGGACTACTATTAAGCTCTTCTCCCTTCTGCTTAGATAATACGGATCCTCGAACTTCCTAGAGAAGAATTCATCTAGCCTTAATATCGCGTTCAGATCACAGGGATGTACTCCGAATACCATTATAGGTTCAGCTTTAGCCTCCGCTTCTATTTCGAAGCCGTCCCTTAATTTAAACTTCATTAAGACCTCATAAGGTAAGTGAAAGAACTTCTTAGGGGGTAATATCGTTCTATTGTAATTTAACTCCATATCCCCTAAGCCATCCACTCTGGAGAATACGTAGCTACCCCCCTTCCTAACGGGCCCATAGATGGTATATGACTTCTTAGCTTCATCGATTAACTTAGCTAAATCCCCGTAGCTAACTACGAAGGCCTTCATCGAAGGTTAACAAAGCACTGTTATAAATAAAAAGTTTTACCCATAACTTAAGGTACTTATCTCGCGTAGGACCTCCTTAACTAGCTTCCTTAACCCATTTAATACCTCCTCGGATAGCGAACTCCCCGGCCCTATACGTTTAGGTTCCAACCCTAAAATTATTACCTCTCTGGGGGGATCCTCCGTAAGGAGCAAGGCTAATTTAGTTACCGTACCTATATCTAATCTATGTAAAGTTAACTTACGTAACTCCTCTACTTCACTTAGTTTAAACTTATGTAAAGTACCCGGAGGGGCTCGACCGGTAAGTATAGCATCTAACACTATTAGTTTATCACAACCTTTAACTTCCTTTAAGATCCTTAGGGGATCGCTTCCGATCTCCACCAATTTTACCCACTTGGGTAATTTAACCTTCCTTAACTCCCTTAGGGCTACTAAGGCTAATCCGTCATCGGAGGAGTAACTGTTGCCTATAGCTACTATTTTTACCTTCATTTAAACTAACCCTGTCCCTTAGCTTCGTTACCGCTTCCCTTCTTCTCGGCCTTAATTTCCTCCTCTACTTTCTTCAGCTCGGCTTCAAGTTCCTTCTCTATTTCCTCTATGGGCTTAGGGGGAGGTGTAGTAGCTAAGGTATATCCTATCCACGCTAAAATGCCTAAGACGGCGGCTATAGCTACGAAGCCCGTCGCCTTAAGGACTACTAGGTACCAGTTCGTCAGGAATACTAACCACCCATAAATCAATATACCTATAATACTGCCTATTAACATTAGTATTCCTATTACTTGATCCCTACTCATTTAACGCACCTAGTGAACCTTAATAGAATTCCTTATTTAAAAGCTTTAGCCTTAATTTAGGAGGCTTAAAACTTCTAAGAGCCTCGCTTAACGTAGTGAGGCTCGGATTCCGCTTATTAGTTACCTCGCGAATACTTATGTTATGCCCGAGGGAATTAAATTCGGGGTATACATTCCCGAGGGATTAGCTAACGATTTGGAGGAGTGCATGAGGGAATTAGGTATAAGGAATAAATCAAAGCTAATACAGGAAGCTCTAAGATCGTTTATAGCCGATAATAAGTGGAAGTTCAAGGGTAAGGCTGTAGGAGCTATAGGAGTAATATATGATCATGAGGTAGGAGAGGTAGATGCGGAATTAACCGATATACAACATAATTACCTAGATATTATAGTAGCGGCGCTTCATTTACATTTAAGCGAAAGGAAGTGCGCGCTTTATATATTAGTTAACGGCGATAGTTCGAAGGTAAGGGAGTTAACTAAGGAGATAATGAAGGTAAAGGGCGTAGAACTAGTAAAGCCCTTATTATTAAGTACTACCCGTTAATCCCCATAAGCCACCTATAAGAACCCATCTAATTTCATGTCCCTCACCTTAGGTTTCAGGTAGCTTAGGCCAGGAGCGCACTTAACTTCCATTCTCCTACATAACGATCTTATAACCTTAAATAATGAGGCCCAAGGATAGGCCTTAGCCTTTTCCGCCGCCTCATAGAGAGGATGGTTAGGGTCGAGCATGAACTCCTTCACCCTAAGCTTATCGTAGTATAGGATGGAATTCGTGGACGAAGCTACTTCAATTAACTCCTCTATGGAATCTAAGTTATCGTTATACCCAGGTATTATTGGGCCTAGGAAAAGCCACGTCCTAATCCCAACGCTACTTAACTCCTCTAAAGCCTTAATCCTAGATTTAGGCGTAGGAGCTTTAGGTTCCATTTTACTAGCTATCCTAGGATCGGTAGTAGTTATCGTAAATCCTACATCCACTTTCTCCGCATAAGTGCTTAATAAGTCTAAGTCCCTTAAGATTAGATCGGATTTAGTTTGGATGCTCACCTCTAAGCCCCTCTTCAAGAGTATTTTTAAAGATCTCCTAGTTAGGCGGTACTTCCTCTCTAGGGGCTGATAGGGATCGGTAACGGTACCTAGCCCTACGATCCCTAATCCCTTCCTAGCTTCCCTCGCTAACAATTCCGGAAGGTTAACCTTAACCGCTATTACCTCGCCCCACCTTTTAGCTATCTCCTCATCCCTTACGTATAACCTTGCGTAACAGTAAACGCAACCGTGATAACAACCTACATAAGGGTTAAGGGCTAAGTTTACGTCAGGTAACCCACTGGGCGTTAAGGCCTTCCTGACCTTTACTTCCCTTACCTTCAATTACGCCACCCTAAATAATCCATTAAAGTCCTTAAAGTACTGGACTTAAGTAAGTACGACTCTTTAACCCACCTCCTCGCTCCTAAGTCGGTATGTTCATCTAGGAAATCTAATACTTCCCTAAAGGATTGGGTTTTCAATACCGGGCCTTTAGAGTACATGTATCTTAAATTCTCCCTTACGAACCATACGCCTATAGGTACCTTAAAGCCTGGATATATTTCCCTAAGGGCTACCGCCGTAGCTTGCCTACCCATATTAATTAAATGTTCCGCGGTAGCTAACCTAGCCGCATAATAACAACCGCCTATTGAGGGATAAGTAGTCCTACCCCTGAACCCTTCGTAGTCCCCTTCTACCGCTACTCCATTACTAGAGGGGTTCCAAGTGGAGTTAGGGTACCAGGCTTCCATCCATTCAAAACTCCATCTACCCGGTATTAAAACCGTTAAGAAGAGGTTCCTCGAGTACCTTCTAACGTAAACCCTATATTCGTTGATTAAAGGTAAACGCCTTACCTCCTTTATTAGCCAGGAGGAAATAACCTGATCTACCGCCGTTATAGCCCACCTAGTGGGTACTAGTTTCCTATACTTCCCCCTACCTAACGCCCCTACGCTTAACATCCTTTGTATATGGGTTACTGGGATGCCGGATCGATATAGCTTAATAATGGCTTCAGTAGCCCCTAAGTCCGTATCCCCGTAGACGTACTCGAGTTGTCTTACGTAACTACCGCTACTAACTACCTTAAATTCCTTAAGGGGGGCCTTAGGCCCCATGGGAGCTTGGTACTCGCTCAGCTCAATTGCGGGTCTAGGCGGCTTCAGTAGCTTTACTTCCACGTCTACTGGCCTTAACGATAGCACCAACTCCTGAAGGGAGGATATTAACCTCGATCTCCTTACATCCTTTACTTTCACCCTCCCCCTAGCTGATATTAAACTAAGCCTGTAGTTTAAGACCTCCTCTAAACTTATTGATAACCATCTCTCAGGTAAATCATATACCGAAGTATCGCCGGTTAACGGGGGGGCTAAAGGACCAGCCGATACTACTGGATACCCGTACCTACCTACGAATACCGAAGGGGGGCTAGAACAGAAGAACTCCCTCCTACTTATTACACTTTTAATTTTAAGTAATGCCGTGTACTTAGCTATCATGGGGCAGTAGGCATAACCGCAAAGCTCTTTAGCCCCCCTGCACAGTAAGCATAACCTAGGATTTACGTTAAGGACCATTAATGCTAACCTATATTATCATTGTTAAAGAGGTTTTAATTAATTAAGCGTTTACCTCTATGAAAGTTAAGAATCGCAGAAAGCTTATAAATTCATCTGGGATAGTAAATTAGGGGATTCTTGGTAAGTAATGCGTGTAAGGGCATAACTTACGGTCGGTACTGGTATATGCGGCATAACTTAAGGGGCCTTTAACTTTAGCTTTAGTACCTATAACTTTCGATATGCTATCAGTATCTACAGCCCTAATGGAATTCCCGGGGTTAAGGATTTTACCTATACTACTAAAGGAGCTTAAGTCCTTAAGGGCTAGTGCTTTAACCATGTTATTATTGATAATATCCTGGGGGATATACCTAGGCGGAATCATAAGGTTAGCGGTAATTAAAACGGAACTCTCCATGAGCGGTAGTACCGTAATAAACTTAATATCCGGTACTTGGATTTTAATGGCGTAATTTCTAGCTTACTCCTTAAGCCCATTAAGTTAACTAGTAAGGGATGATAATAGGTTTAACGTTATTGATAGTACCTTTCGTTCTATTGTTAATATGAGCTTAGGGACAAAGATATTTATGAGTTCAAATTATTAGTAAGTTAAACCTAGATAAAGGTAAGGGAGAGTTTATGGGAGAGGTAAGGTCACGTAGGGTTAAAACCTTATGGGTTTCCTCCGTAATTATCGTATTAGTAATAGCGGGCTTAGCTACTTTTTGGGGTTATAATGTCTCGACTACTTTAACTAACTTAAAGGGTAATATAGATAATATAAATAATAAGTTAAATAATTTAAACAATAAAATGGATAAAATCTCTTCGAATTTAACTAAATCTTTAACGGAAAAAGCTAAAATGATGGCTAGGGAGGAATCCGCCAGGGTATTGAAACAATTAAAACCTAGGGTAGATGAATTAAGTAAGCACTACGGTAACTTAAGCGCTGAAGTAAGTGAAATTAGGAGCAGGTACCAGGCCGATTTAGAACAACTTGGATCTGAAGTAAGTTCGCTTAAAGCTAAGATATCCTCCTTAGAGAACTCCTTAAATAAGAAGGTATCGGCTTTCGAAGAAAGGCTAACAGAATTGAATAAGGAATTAAAGGCCTTAAACGAAACTTTAAGTAAGTACAAGGAGGCATTGATTAAGATAAACTTCTTAACTTCTAAGAGTTTAAGTACTTTAACCAAGGTAGGGGAGTTAATAGGAGGGGTAACGGATAGTAGGACTAGGAACGCATTAATAAGCTTATATAACGTCACTTACGGCTTATTAAAGGACGTAAACGAAACTATATCGGTTACTTTGGGGAAAACCCGTTCACCTAGGCTTTCCTATAGAGTGGACCAAGTAGTAAACGCCGGTGGGAACTTAACGGATGCTTTAATTAAGCTAGAGTACATTAATTTAGGCTTAAAGAATACGAGGTTAAGTAATTAAATGTTAAAGAGCATACTAAGGGGTCTAGGGGAGGTAGAGGAAAACTTAAAGAACGTAGGCTATAGCTTAGGGCTTTAATCCGCATGCTTAAGTTAATAGGATTAGGATAATGTCATCATTCATATTTTATTAAGCCTAGGCCTAACAATAGATGCTTCCTTAATACGCCTTAAATCCCTAAGGTCGAGTAAACAGATTATCATTAAGTTAACGATAATTAAACTATAGGTGCGTTCGAAAGTTAACAATTTCGCGTTAAGGAAGCGAATTAAGTATTGGGTGCCCTTAGTTATAAAACTAGTTACTTTAAACGATATTATTCGTGGATTTTCAGAGGATCCCTTAAATATGGTAAACCTTAGTCCTTAATTGGATATCCATGGAGGAAGAAATCCTAAAGAAGCTCTTAAAACTTTTCCACGAACCGTTTAAGGCTTTAAGGGAGGGTAGGATGGCCGCCAGCGAAGTCGAGGAAGTCTGGAGAACTTTCATAGAGGAGATGGCTAAATTAGGCATGGACGTAAGGGATAGGATGGAGGAGATCATAAAATTAGCTCACGAGTATGAGAACACTAACGAGAAATCCTCTAAAGCGAGGATAGAGAGCAAGATAATAAACCTATGGGCCGGCCCTAACGGGCCTTCGGATGCAATATGGGGTTACGATCCTTAGATGGAGGGAAAAACTCTTAATTTAATTCTGATTTTAACTTACTATCTTTACCGTTACGGACTTATGGTCGGCTACGTGATCGTTCCATTTAAGAAGTACCGTTAATTCGTGGTACCCTACCCCAGCCGGTTTAAAGGCTACTAGGAAGCGAACTTTAGACCTAGGTCCCACGGTCCCGCCCACCGGATGGTAGGGCCCTAAGCCTACGAAGGCTGAGGTAACTCTTACCTCCTCATTTCCATAGTAAACCGCTACCTTTAATTCGTGCTCCCTAGGCATGGGGATGCTAAACGTCCTTGAAACGCTTATAGGATCTATGAACTCTACTTCCGGTAGCTTTAAACTTACTTCCTCGCCATCTAGATAAGCTTTTAAGTAAGTCTTAACGTAAACCCCTTCATGGCTAGTTATTTCTATTACCGGGCAGGTAATTTAATTGCAGTTACCTCCATCCTTACGGTTGGCAGTTAACGGTATGTTGCAGGAAAGCTATAGCTATTATCATTAAACTTATGAGGAGGTAAGCCCGTTTCATACTTACCCGGTAGGAGTGGTAAAAGTATGTAAAGCAGAAAATAAGTA
>Ga0190313_1001170_pt1 | contig 14285 bp, 10 predicted proteins | sample 4870071011_MG_FD_169989 | JGI IMG/M metagenome (GOLD analysis project Ga0190313, IMG submission 169989) | Hydrothermal vent sediment bacterial communities from Southern Trench, Guaymas Basin, Mexico - 4870-07-10-11_MG | ecosystem: Environmental > Aquatic > Marine > Hydrothermal vents > Sediment ...
AAATAAACCCTTTTTCTAATCTTTCAAGTAATCTATCTGCGAGTGGCTTTAAAGAATTTTTATCAATATCAATTGTTTTAATAATTATTTTATTTCCTTGAGCTTCTTTTAAATACTCATTAATATTGTCAAACACTTTTTCTTTTAATGACTTTTGATATTGTTTTTCTAATTCTTTAACATGTCCTTGTAAATTTGCAAATTCAATTCTTTTATTTATAACGTCTTGGTATGATCCTATAATTTTTGTGTTTCTATCAAATGAAAATGATAATTCAATATCTTTTTCTTTTGCTTCATCAAGTATTTTATTTACTTTTGTAGTCAGTTTATCCATTTCTTTGTGAAATCCAGTAAACTGTTCTCTTATATTTTCAATTGCTTCGTTCGCATGTCCTACAATACGATATATTCCACTACCTTTTGATTCAATTGAAGCAATTGAGAATTTTTTTATTGCCCCAGTATTATTTACATGTGTCCCACCGCATAAATCAATTGTATATCCCATGTTTATAACTCTTACTTTATCACCATATTTTTCACCAAATTCAGCAACAGCTCCAATTGATTTTGCTTCTTCAATTGTTTTTTCTGAAATATCTACTTTTAAATTTTCTTGGATTTTTTCATTAACTTTTTTTTCAATCAATAAAAGTGTTTCATCACTCAAATTATCATAACTGTTAAAATCAAAACGTAGATTTTCACTTGTCACTTGCGATCCTTGTTGAGAAACATGTTTCCCAACAATTTCTCTTAAGGCTGCAAACAATAAATGAGTTGCAGAATGATTATAAGTTGTTAATAATCTCATTGTTTTATCAACTTCAGCTGTAACAATATCATTATCATGCAAATCATTATTTTCTATAAAATGCATGAATTGTCCATTCGGTAATTTTTGAACATCAAGAACATGGTATTCAGTATTTCCTTTTGAAATTATACCCTTATCTCCCACTTGTCCACCACTTTCAGCATAAAAAGGTGTTTTTTCTAAAACAACTCCATCTTTAAAACTTTTTAATACTTTTGTTTTTTCTTTTAATGATGTGTACCCAGTAAAAGTATCTTTTTCTTTAAAACTTAAATATTCTTTATTTTGACTTTTCATTGAAGCGATATTCTTTCTAGCAGATCTAGCTCGTTCTTTTTGTTTTTCCATTTCAATTTTGAATCCATTTTTATCAACTGTTATACCTGCGTTTAAAGCGATTTCTTCCGTTAATTCTAAGGGATATCCATAAGTATCATATAATGTGAAGGCTTGTTCTCCTGTAATAGTTTTAGATTTATTATCTAAAATTATCTCATCTAGTATTTTTTCTCCTTGAACAAGTGTTTCAAAAAATTTATTTTCTTCAATTTTAACAACTTTTATAATTAAATCTCTATTATCTTCTAGATGACTATAATATGATCCCATTATTGATATAATTGTATCCACCATTTTATATAAAAACGGTTCATTAATCCCTAGTTGTTTACCATGTTTAATAGCTCGTCTTAATAATCTTCTAAGTACATAACCTCTACCTTCATTTGAAAGAACAGCTCCGTCACTAATCGCAAATACAACTGTTCTAATGTGATCTACTATTACTTTAAAAGACATTTGACCTTCATATTTAATATTAGTAAATAATTCTAGTTGTTTTAATAACGGCATAAATAAGTCTGTTTCAAAATTTGTTTCCTTATCTTGAATAATACAAACCATTCTTTCAAGTCCCATCCCAGTATCAATATTTTTACTAGGTAATTCTGGATAATCTTCTCTTTTTAGGCCAGATTTGCTATTGTATTGAGAAAAAACAATATTCCAAATTTCAATAAATCGATCATTTTCAATATCATTTTCAATTACTGAAGTATTTATATCTCCGTATTCAATTCCTCGATCATAATAAATTTCTGTACATGGTCCACATGGTCCACTACCTATTTCCCAAAAATTATAATCCGATTTTATAATATGATTTTCTTCAACACCAACATTTATCCATGCATGATATGTTTCTTTATCTGTTGGATAAACGGTCATATATAATTTATCCTTATTGAATCCGAAATAATCTTCACTTGTTAAAATTTCTAATGCCCACGGAATTATCTCATCTCTAAAATAGTTTCCAATTGAAAAATTGCCTAGCATTTCAAAAAAAGTGTGATGTCTTGCTGTTTTACCAACGTTATCTATATCATTTGTTCTAATACACTTTTGAGCATTAACTATCCTTGGATTTTTCGGAATTATGGATCCATCAAAATATTTCTTTAATGGTGCTACTCCGGCATTAATCCATAATAATGTTTTATCGTTATTCGGTATTAAACTAGCACTTTCTTCAACATTATGGTCTCTTTCTTCAAAAAACTTAAGCCATAAACTTCTAATTTCATTACTTGTTAAATTTTTCATTGTAAAACACTCCTTTTTTAATAAAAAAACGACCTTAAAAACAATAAGGACGAATATATTCCGTGGTACCACCTTAGTTCTAGATATACTAGCACTCAACCCCTTTAACGCAGGAATACGAACGCTATTAACGTCTCTCAAAAGTAGCTTCAATATAATTACATCCTAGTTTCCACCAAACACTAGTTCTCTTTTATGATTATCATACCTACTATTCTTTATCTTTGATTTCAAATTTATTATACTAAACAACAATCAAAATAGCAACATTAATGACCAATTATCAAATTACTTAATAATTAATAAAAACAGAAAATTTATTTTAAATAAATTTTCTGTTTAATTCATTCACCATCATTGTCCATAAAATCATATGGGCTAACATTATCTTCAATATTTTCTCCTAAATAATCAAAAGGAATATCAGGATCATTTATTTGTATTTTTTTATTTGATTTAATATCTGTTTTAGAATTTTCGTTTAGTATTTTTTTAATAATTTTATCGGTTAGAATACTTTGTCTTAGTGGTTCGAGTCTTTCAACTCCATATTTGAATGCAGCTAAATCACCAATTAAAATTAGTTTTTCTTTAGCTCTTGTTACTCCAGTATATAATAATTTTCTTTTTAGCATAATTGAATAACTTCTATAAATAGGCATTATTACAACTTTATACTCACTACCTTGTGATTTATGGATACTCATAGCATATGCATGTTTTAAATTTATTAATTCACTTGATTTATAATATACTTCTATCCCCATAAAATCAACAATTAAAATATTATCTTCTGTTAATCCAATTACTACTCCCTGGTCCCCATTCATAACATTATCTTCAATTTGATTAGTGAGCTGTAAAACTTTATCTCCTATTCTAAATTCTCGATCACCATTAACTAAAACTTTTTTAACGTTTGTGTTAAATTCATTTTGTAATATCTTATTAACATTATCAATTCCTGAAGTACCACGATACATCGGAATTAGTATTTGAATATCATCATGTAGGTTATACCCATTGATTTGTAAAAAATTAATAATATTGATTAATCTTGATTCAAAATTACCAATACTTTCTGGTACAAAATATCGATCATCATATGTTTTTAAAATATCTGTGGGTAATAAATTATTATTAATAGAATAAGCAAGTTTAATAATATTAGAATTTATAGCTTGTCGATGAATTGTATTTAGTTTTATATAATCAATCATATCTGAATCAATTAAATCTTTAAGTACTTGTCCCGGACCAACACTTGGTAATTGATCTTCGTCTCCTACAATTATAACTTTTGTATTAGACGATATAGCTTGAAAAAGTTGAGAAGTTAAGAAAACATCAATCATTGATGCCTCATCAACAATAATGACGTCTCCATAAACTAGATTATCTTTATTAAAAGTAAATTTACCTTCATAATTATACCCTAGAAAACGATGAATTGTTTCAGCATATAAGTTTGTCATTTCATTTATTCTTTTAGCAGCTCTACCCGTTGGAGCAATTAGTTTAATATCAAACAAACTATTATTGTATAATATTGGTATTTTATTATATTTACAATATACGAAAACAATCCCCTTAATAACAGTTGTTTTACCAGTACCTGGCCCCCCTGTTAATATAAATAAATTACTTCTCATAGCGTTTTGAATTGCTCGTTTTTGCAATTTTGTATATTCAATATTATTTATTTTTTCAAACAATTCTATATAACCATTTACTTTTTGTTCGTCAATTTCATCTTGTTCTACAAGACTTAATTCTTTTACTTTATTAATAATGTTTTCTTCAGCATAGTAAATTGTTCTTAGTTTGATTTTATTATCTTCCATGATAAAAAGTTTTTCTTTAATTAATTCATCAATATAATCGTCTATTTCTTCTTTTGATACTAAATCATTCTTTTTGTTAAGATTTTTAAGTAAGTATTCTATTAATTGTTCAGTATATAAAAATGTATGACCATAGTTTATCCCCATTAAATTGTATAAATATACAATCATTGCTTTTACTCTTACTGGGTCGTTTTCTTCAAATCCTAAATTTCGCGCAATTATATCCGCTCTTTCGAATCCAATACCTTCAATATCATATATTAATTGATATGGATTTTTTTCGATAATCGCAACTGTTTCATTATCATAAAACTTATATATTTTTATTGCCGTTTTAGGTGTTATACCGTAACTATATAATTTTATTAATATATTCTCTGAAGCTTTATTTTCAATGATCCCTTTATATATAATTTCCTTAATTTTATTATTCATTTTCGGAACTTGATCTAATACATCCTTATTTTTCAAAACTTTTTTGATAGTGTTTTTACCTAATGTATTCACAATATTTAATGCTGTCTTAGTTCCTACTCCTTTAAATAAACTACTTGATAAATATTCGATTAATCCTGGAATTGAAGTTTCACTTAACTTTTCAAAACTTTTAACAACATATTGTAACCCATATTTTGAGTGTTCTTTAAATTCGCCAAAATATTTTATCTCCTCACCCCGTAAAGGAAGTGGGAAATATCCAGTTATTGTAAGAAAATCATCATATGAAAATAGAGTCAAATCTTCAGTAGACTCAGTTACTTCAATTTTAATTATTGTGAATGAATTTTCATCACTATGAAAGATTACTACTTTTACAATTCCTTGAATATACTTCATATTATCACCACTTTAATTATACCATGTTTTACTAATTTGATTTTTGAAAAATTAAAGAAAAAAGAGTACTAGTTTTTACTCAGATACTCTTCTATATCTTCTACTTCTTTTATAATATCTTTACTTAATACTCTTGAACCATTTTTAGTAATTAAAACATCATCTTCTATTCTTATTCCGATTTTTTCTTCTTTAATATATAATCCTGGTTCAATTGTAATTACCATTCCTTCTTTTAATGGCAATTCATAATGCCCTACATCATGAACGTCTAATCCTAAAAAATGTCCAACTGAATGATAATAATATTTTGTAATTTCATCTTCAGTTTTAATAAGACCAATTTTTAAGCATTCACTAGCTAATAAATCTTTAGCAAATTTATTTAGCTGGTTCCATGTAATTCCGGGTTTTACAAAATTAATTGCTTCTTTATTAACTTTCAAAACTATTTCATATATTATTTTTTGTCGTGATTCATATTTTCCACTAATTGGATATGTTCTTGAAATATCAGATCCGTAATTACTATATAAAGCACCAAGATCAAACAAGATTAAATTGCCTTCCTTTAAAACGCTATTATTTTCTTCATAATGGAGTATAGTCGCATTTTCACCTGAAGCTGCGATTGTATCAAAAGAAACCCCAGAACTACCTTCAAGAGTTATTTGATGAATAAAATCAGCTTCTAGTTGAGATTCATTATCACGAATCTTCAAATTATCCATTATTCGGTATAATCCCTTTTTAGTTATCTCAATTGCTTTTTCTAATTTTTCTAGTTCTGTTTGTGATTTAAACATTCTTAAATATGAAATATGTTCATTTACGTTTTTCATTTTTAATTCTTTATAAGTATCAAGAACAAATCTAAATTGAGTTTGTGAAATTGGTTCTTCAGTGGAATTAATACGATATAAATCCATATATAAATTTTTTGGTGGTTTAATTCCGAGTCCTCTTCCATATGTCATTAAACTTCTAAAAAATTGTTCAAATTTGTCTAAATATAAAATTTTAGTAATTTCAACACCAGAAATTCTACTTGCTTCTTCTTTTGTAATAGTTTCTCCAAGCCATTGTCTCATATACTCAGTTGTTTCCTCAATAAAAAGCATTGTAAAAGAGGTTTTTTCTCCTTTGACTATCATTAGTTTTATATTTGGTTCACTTAGCCCTGTAATATAATAAAAATTACGATTTGGAATATATTGATAAAACTGATCTAACGTTTTATGCATTGCTTTACCTGAGTCTAATATAACAACACTACTTTCTTCAATTCTTTCAATAAGCTTATTGCGGTTTTCGATAAAAATATTTTTCATTTTGTTCACCTAATATAATTAATTTGCATTAATTACTACTATTTTCCTTTCTTTGAAATTCTATAACTTTCTTATATTCTTTTTAATAGTTATCTCTTTAAAAATTATAACAAAAATCGTAATAAAAAAACAGTGATTTTATAAAATCACTGTTTCATATTAAATTTAATCTTTTAATCCGTCAGCTAGAAAAGCAATAGTTCTAACCATTTGAGAAGTATAACTCATTTCATTATCATACCATGTTAAAATTTTAACCATTTGTTTTCCATCAACAGTCATAACCTTAGTCATGTTAGCATCAAATAAAGTTCCATATTGCATTCCGATTGTATCGCTTGATACGATTGGGTCTTCAGTATATCCTAATGATTCATTAGCACGAGCTTTAACAGCTGCGTTAATTTCTTCAACAGTAACTGTTTTTTTAAGTTCAACAACTAAATCAACACATGATCCAGTTATTACTGGAACACGTAAAGCTATTCCATCTAATTTGCCATTTAAACTTGGTAATACTTTACCAACCGCTACTGCAGCACCGGTACTTGTAGGTACAATATTTCCAGCAGCCGCTCTACCACGTCTTGCATAAATACCTTTTTTATGAGGGGCATCTAATGTATTTTGATCATTAGTATACGCATGAATAGTAGTCATAAATCCTTTAACGATTCCAAATTCTTCATCTAATACTTGAGCAATTGGAGCTAAACAGTTTGTAGTACATGATGCACCACTAACTACAGTTTCAGTTCCATCTAAAATTTTATGATTTACGTTATAAACAATAGTTTTAACATTTCCTTTTGCAGGTGCACTAATAACAACTTTTTGAGCCCCAGCTTTAATATGCTTACTTGCACCTTCTTCTGAAGTAAAGAATCCAGTACATTCTAGCACTACTTCAACCCCTAATTCTTTCCATGGTAATAATTCTGGATCTCTTTGTGCATAAACTTTTGTTTTTTTACCTTCAACAACGATGTAATCTCCATCAACAGTAATCATATCATGTTTGTATCTACCTTGTGCAGTATCATATTTAAGTAAGTGCGCTAATGTTTCAGCATCTGTTAAATCGTTTAATGCAACGATTTCATAATCTGGGTTATCATTCATAATTCTAAACGCTAAACGTCCAATACGTCCAAATCCGTTAATTGCAACTTTAATAGCCATTTTATATTTCCTCCTAATTTTTTAATTCATTACTATTATAATGTTTTTAAATTAAAATTACAACTAACATGATAATCATAAAAACGTTTTCTTTCCATATATAATATAAATACACGTATATAAAATAATAAAATAAAAAGTTAACTCGTGAAGGAGTTAACTTTCTAACTAGTATGTTGGCTTTTTCTTTCTTTTTCTCTAAGTTCTTTGAAATAAATGCTAAGAGCGTTCATATAATCACAATCCTCACCTTTATCACATGTAGTACACATAATAATTTCACGTAATCTTCGAGGGATGAATGTTCTTATTTCATCTTCGTTATATCCAACTTGCATTTTATGATCTTCAACAATAATTGGTCTTCTTAAAACACTGGGGTTTTCAATAATAAAGTTAGTTAATTCACTCATTGTCATATCATCAATATCTAGGTTCTTTTCTTGAAAAACTTTAGAACGGGTTGAGATTATATCTTCAAATCCAGCCTCCGTGTTTTTTAACATTAAAATAATATCATCTCGTGTTAAGCGAATATTAAATATGTTTTTTTCACGGTATTCGATACGATGATCATCAAACCATTTTTTTGCTTTTCTACAAGAAGAACAACTTGGAGTAGTATATATTTGAATCATCATAATCACCTTCTTTTTTATAATTTTTATAATGAACATTTGTTTGCATCCCTATTATAACACAGATATATTAACTTACAACCTTTTTCATTAAAAGTGATAACGTTTTCTTTTTAGTTTCTATTTATTGTGTTATAATATATAAAGTCGTTAGGAGTGATGTAGATGAAATGGCAATTAAATAGGCTTTATCCCACTATTGAATTATGGGAAAAGGATTATGAAAGACTTGAAAAAATCATTGATTCATTGAAAGATTTTCAGGGGAAATTAGAAAAGTATAAAAATTTTGTTACATATTATAAAACACAAAAAGATTTATCAGTTTTATTCTTAAAAGTTTATCAATATGCAGCATTATTATCAGATTTAGATAGAAAAAACACTATCAACGCAGCACGAGTTCAAAAAATGGCTTATTTAATGAGCAAATTAAATAAAACAACAGCTTTTGAATCTCCTGAACTATTATCAATTGGTAAAGAAAAAATTGATGGTTTTATTGAGAAAAATGATATCTTAAAAGAATATACTTTTTCTATTGAAAAATTATTTAGAAATCAAGAACATATTTTAGATAATAAAAGTGAATCTTTATTAGCAAATTATTCTCAATTATCAGGACAAGGTCAAGAAATTTATTCTGCGTTGTCTGTTGCTGATAAAATTGATAAAGAGGTTATTTTATCAACTGGAGAAAAAGTTACAATTACTAGTGGTAACTATCGAAGCTATTTAGCAGATTTACAATCTGCGGATGATAGAAAAATTGTTTTTGAAGCAATATTTAGTCAATATAACGAACATAAGAACACTTATGCTCAAATTTATAATACTGTTTTACAAAAAAACATTGCTATAATGAAAAGCAGAAACTATAAATCAAGTTTAGAATCATATCTACATAAAAACAATATCCCTTTAGAAGTATATTATAATTTAATTGATGTCGCTAAAAGTAATACTGCACCAATTAAACGCTATTATAAATTAAGAAAAGATTATTTAGGATTAGATATTCATCATACTTATGATCGTTTTATTAACTTATCTAAAAGCAATTCTAGATTTACTTTTGAAGAAGCTAAAGAACTCTTTTTTGATTCTATAAAGGGATTCTCAAAAGACTTTCAAGAAAAAGCTCATAGTGCTGTTGAAGACGGCTATGTTGATGTATATGAAAAAGATGGTAAACAAACTGGTGCATATTCATGGGGCGCATTAAATGAACATCCATTTATTTTATTAAATTTTGATGATACACTTAATAGTGTATTCACATTAGCACATGAAGCAGGACATTCAATGCACTCATTATTCGCAGCTGAAACTCAACCTGTCGCTACTCAAAACTATACTATTTTCGTTGCTGAAATAGCGTCAACATTTAATGAACACAATTTATTAGATCATTTTATCAAAAATGCTAAATCAACTAAAGAAGATAAAATAACATTGTTACAACAATCAATTGATGATATCTTAGGCACATTCTACCGTCAAACATTATTCGCATCATATGAACTAAAAGCTCATGAAAAAGCTGAAAAAGGTGAACCGATTACATATGAAACTCTTTCATCTATAATGGTAGATTTATATAAAGAATTTTATGATATTGATATTACTAAAGAAAATGGTAAAGAATTCGTTTGGGCATATATTCCTCATTTATTCAATACTCCATTTTATGTTTATCAATATTCAACTAGTTTTGCTGCGTCATTAAGATTATATGAACTAGTAAAAGAAAATCCTGAAAATATTAATAACCATATTAATTTATTAAAATCTGGAGGAAATGATTTCCCAGTGAATCAAGTCAAGAAAGCAGGGATTGATTTAACTACAAAAGAACCGTTTATGGCTGTTGTAAACCGTCTTAACAATCTAATTGATGAATTAGAGGTTGCATTAAAAGAATAAATATTGTATCATTTAAATAAGAAATGAAAATGATGATTAGAAATAGTAATATTTTTAAGATTATTAAAGCGAGTTTAGAATAGTGAAAGCTAAATATAATCACTAATATGAATGGGTCTATGAATGGTACTAATCATACCCGTATGACTTGCGTTAAAAGTTTAAAGTGCTAGATTATATCTAGAACAAAGGTGGTACCACGGACTGTTTAAGTTCGTCCTTTCATAGGACGAACTTTTTTATTTTTAAGGAGGAATTAATTATGAAAAGAATTTTATCAGGGATTCAGCCAACCGGTTCTTTAAATATTGGAACTTATTTAGGAAGCGTAAAAAACTTTGTTAAACTTCAAGATCAAATGCCAGATTATGAATTTTTTATTTTTATTGCTGACTTACATGCTATAACAATATATAAAGATAAAAAAGTTTTAAGAGATAAAATTAAAGAATTAGCTGCATTATATATTGCTTGTGGATTAAAACCTGAAAGAGTAAATTTATTTATTCAATCAGAAATTCCTGCGCATTCACAAATGGCTTACTTACTTCAATGTAATACTTATATTGGCGAACTTGAAAGAATGACACAATATAAAGAAAAATCAAGAAAACAAGAAACAGGAGTTACTGTTGGTCTTTTTACATATCCAACCTTAATGGCTAGTGATATATTACTATATGATCCCGAATTTGTTCCTGTTGGAAAAGATCAAAAACAACACCTTGAATTAACTAGAGATATCGCAATCAGAGTAAACAATAAATTCAATAACATTTTCACTGTTCCCAAACCATTAATTGCTGAAGTTGGAGCTAAAATAAATAGTTTAACTAATCCAACAGCTAAAATGAGTAAAAGTGATGATAATGAAAAATCAAGAATAAATCTATTAGATCCAGAAAATATTATTAAAAAAAGAATAAAATCAGCAGTAACAGATTCACTTGGAACTGTTAAATATGATCCTGTAGAAAGACCAGGTATTTCTAATTTAATGACAATTTATCACGTTATTACCAATATATCTTTTAATGATATTGAACAAAAATATAAAGGAATGGGATATAAAGAATTTAAAGAAGATTTAGGCGAAATTGTTTATCAAGAACTAAAGCCAATTCAAGATAAATATTATGAATTAATTAATTCAAAAGAATTGGATAACATTTTAGATAAAGGTAGAGATAGGGCAAATCAAGTAGCATATAAAAAAGTACTTAAATTTAATGATAGAATTGGCTTGGGTAGAAAAAGAAAGTAGTTTTGTTTTGCTTTCTTCTTCTCAAATTTAAGGAGGAGGGAATAACATGGATAATACGTCACAAGAATTTGGATTATTTATAGATAGTATTAGAAGTTCAAGAAATATGTCAAGAGAGGATTTTGTAGACGGGATCATCTCTACAAGGCAATTTCAAAGGTATTTAAAGGGAGAATCATCAATAACAAATGATAAGATTTTTCAACTTATTGATAGACTTGAGATGAACATACTTAACGTATATAAACTATTTATAAATAGACAAAATACAGAATACAACTATATTAGTAATCTTTATAATTTAATAGTTTTATTTAATTATAAAGATGCTTTCGCAATAATAAATAAAACAGATGTGGATTCTTTTTCATCAAAATATAATAAATCTTTCTTTATATATTGCAAAATCACAACTTTATACAACTTGAAAATAATATCGAAAGACATGGCGATGAATCAATATAAAAATTTGATAAGCTATCCTAAATGTCTGGAGTATAGTAATATTAATTTCATAGAACTTATAACTCTAATTTCGTTATCTTCTTACCAACTAAACTATAAAAACGATAAAAACATAGCTTACTTTCTATATCGTGTACTCAAACAAGAAAATCTTGAAGCTGATGTAGAAATTAGCCGAAAATTACCTAGCCTAATTGGAACAACATGCCAAACTCTGGGGATGCTAGAAAATAATGACAAAGTAATAAAGTTGGCTCAGCATGGGATTGATATTTGTTTAAAATCTCAAGTAACTAATTCATTACCTAATTTATTTTATTATAAATCATTATCACTCTTAAATATGGGTGAACGAGAAAAAGCACTAATTGAAGTTAAAAAAACATTTATGCTATTAGAGATTCAAAATAATACTGAAAAAATAGCGATTTTCGATTCTTTACTTAAAAAACATTTTAATATTAGTAAAGTTGAATTAATGAAATATTAGAAAAAGTAGACCTTTTTAAAAATGTCTACTTTCCAAGTTTTGCTTCTAATTACATTTTTCTTTTTAGAGCAATTCAAATATAACTATGATTTGAACTTAAACATAAATTCTCTAATTAATCTTTGAGTTTTATGATGAGAATTTACGTTTATCACCCATCTATTTGTTTCGATATCCTTGATGTTTTCTTCGTACCATTCATTTAGTTTAGCAATCATTATTCTAATCTTACTTATTTCCTTATTTTGTATAGCAACCTTTAAACTATCTAAATAGCTAACCACATATGGATCGCATGAATATTGTTTTATTGTTCCTAACATTCCATCAAACTCAATTTCTAATTCTTGAATATTTGTCATTCATTACCCTCCTATCGCTAGTTTTTCCATAACAAAAACTATAAGAAATACCTTATGTCTTCCTAAATTTATTTTTGTAAAATTATCAATTGATTTCTTTAATTATCTCAATTTTTATAGTAGAATAACCTTAGTATCAATCAGGTATCGGAATATCTATTGGAAAAATATCTTTAAACGGATTAGTTGACCCTTCTGCATAAAGTTGCGTTGGTCTTCCAATTGCGATAACCATTGTTACTGCTGCTAAAAATACTAATAATTTTTTCATATATATCAACTCCTTACCAACATTATATGTTTTCTTTTAAATAATAGAAAGTCCATATATGACCCCAAATAAAGGAGGCGTTTAAATGAATGCTGAAGCTAGAGATTTTGGATTATTTATTGATGGGTTGAGACTTGAAAGAGATCTCTCACGTGAAGATTTATGTAATAATATAATGTCATTAAGTCAATACAAAAGATATTTACGTGGTGATACTTCTATACCTAATAGAAAATTAATTCTAATTGCAGATAAATTAAGATTTAGTATTAATGAACTCCACATCCTATTCAGTAGAAAATATGACATTGATAAAAATAAAGTGCTACATTTATACAAACTCGTTCATGAACAAAAGGTCGAAGAAGCATATAAACTAGGTAGACAGCTCGGAAAAGCATCTTTTATTTCGAATTACACTACACAAATGTATGATTTTTGTATGCTAATCCTACAACATTCTCTTAATTTAGTTTCTGATATTCATGTTTTAGGTTTATATTCAAAACTCATAGATTATCCTAACTGTATTCAAAAAAGTTCTTTTAATATGATTGAAATTTCTACACTTATACAAATAGTAAATTTAAGTGCAAAATCAGGAGATTTTGAAGCAGCTAATTTCCTCTATGATATTCTATCGAATGATAATTTTAGTTTATCATCATCAGATAAATCATCTTATTTGCCTTCTGTTTATTCCAACCTTGCAAAAATTTTAGGTATGCAAGAGGATTTTACTAAAGTGTTAGAAATCACAAATAAAGGTATTGAATACTGTAAACTAAATTCACGAACTGCCTCATTACCTAACTTATTTTTCTATAACGCCCTTGCACATCTTGTTTTAAATCAAAGAGAACAAGCTTTAATCTCTGCAAAAAAAACTTTTATGTTAATTTATATTGAGAGTAATACAGAAAAATTTGAAACATTTAAAAATTTATTTGAAAAACAGTTTGATATGGAACTAGATGACTTAATAAAATTTTAAACAAAAAGCGCTATAAACGGCGCCTTTTTATATACAGTAATACCGTTATTTGTTTTTTCTTTTTTTATGAAAATTATATCCTCCCTGCAAAACATAATACAATACAAATAAAAGCATTCCAATAATGCTTGTTATTAACATGTACTCATTTAATTGACTAGAATTAATAGAAGTAACTATAAAAGCAATTAAATATCCTCCAATTACATATCTAGGAAATCTTCCAATAAATCCAGAAATTACAAACTTTTTA
>Ga0190313_1001171_pt1 | contig 14274 bp, 19 predicted proteins | sample 4870071011_MG_FD_169989 | JGI IMG/M metagenome (GOLD analysis project Ga0190313, IMG submission 169989) | Hydrothermal vent sediment bacterial communities from Southern Trench, Guaymas Basin, Mexico - 4870-07-10-11_MG | ecosystem: Environmental > Aquatic > Marine > Hydrothermal vents > Sediment ...
GAATGTGCCATCATTGTCTGCAAACGAGAAGCAAATCACGATGCGATTGATTTCTGGCGCATAGATGGCACATGCGTGCTTCAGGTCAAGTATTCTTCTCCCCTTCTCGTCGTATATGATCGCCATTTCTTTTACTCACCCCCATGAAAAATAAAGTTATCTTAGGAGAATGTTGCTGCTAATTCCTACCTTTTCAAAGGTAGGATACAGCAGGGGAGGTGGGTGGGAAAGTATTTATATAAGAGCATCGTATTATTCATTGCCTGCTTCAGCGGGCCTAGGGTTGGGCCGACCCGAAGTGAAGCCCTCGACATCTGGGCCTCTGCCTGCAAGGCTGAAAGAGCTGGCAGGTAAGCCTGGGTGGATGAAATGGGAACCTATGAACCTCGCTGAAGGAGGATGCCCCTCACTTCAGTGAGGGGAGGAGGTCACGTATCTCTCCAACCATTTTTCATCCCCCAAAGAAAAAATTAGAGAGTTGCTGAAAGTGCGTACGGCGCAACCAGACTCCTTATTTTCCGCAACACCTCCTCGTTCTTCGCCACAATCGAAGCGATTTTAGTGTACGCCTCTTTATACGCCTTTTCTACATCATCAAGGATTTTGATTAGATTTAATATTCCGTTCTCTGTGATGTTTGTCTTTGTAACGCAAATCAAAAAATTTCTTTTAGATGGTGCGTGAAAGAAGAGGTCTCTTGGCCTCTCGTAAGAAACGCTTAAAGCATTACATTTGATCCATTCGAAACTTGCTCCTCCTCGGCTATGGTGACCGTAGTAGAGAATCTCAAAGTCTCCTTTACAGTAATAAGAGCACTCATATTCCACTCTGATTTCATCTAGATATTCTCCAAGCAGAATGACATCATCCAGCAACTCTCTATCAAATTCGAAGAGTTCTTTCTCTACTTCTCGGAGGAATCTGTCGAGAGATATACAATAGCAATCTTTTCCCTCGCCTTTATCTACTCTTATTTTGTCAATCCAATGTTTTCTGTATTTGTGTCCTTCATCCGCTATTATTGCCGCGCACAATTTTCTGATCTCGTCTCTAAGGCCGGACAAATAATCTACAAGGAGGTCTTTTTCACCGGAAGGATTGTGCAACACATCTTTTATCTTGTGAGCGTAAGTTCTGATTGCTCTACAACGAGGGTCTTTAGTAACAAACTCATCGGCAAGCATCCTAAGCTCTTTGAGCAAAGGTAGGCGCTTGGCAGGTCGCTCACACTCCACCAATTTATCCATAATTTTTACAATTTTCTCGGTTATTTCTACCATTTCTTCCACCATTTCTATCTTCAGAGGTTATTCACGAGTGCGTATTCGCCGAGCACCTTTCTCATCTTCTCCAGAATTTCATCATTCTTCTTCTGTATTTTAGACCACTCCTCGTGGAATTTCCTGTATGCTTCATAGATGGGTTTGTATAGTGCGAACAACTCTCCACTGTCAGAGATGCGAGTATGCCTGGTAGAACGACCAATGCATGTAATATGAATATATTCAGGATATGCCCTCTCCGAGACAGAGACTGAGATTTCCTTACATGGAATTTTCTGATACCCTCTCCATGAGCTATCATCGTAGTAGAAGTAACCTTCGCATCCTTGCGTAATTGTTAAGCTTAGCTCCAACTCCTCCGTCAGTTTAGCTAACTCCTCAAATGTCTCTCGTATAGGTCTGCGGAGATGTGGTACAATCTCCCTGTAATATTTAGAGACTACTTTAATGAACTCTGGCTCGGAGAGTGAGTGCCCTATTCTATCTGTGCGAAGACTATAATACTCACCTATTCTTATGTCTCTGCCTACTGATAAGGCGTCAAGTCTCCAGCCAAACTCCTCATCATCAATTCTGATTACGGTTCTTCTGTAAGCGAAAGGGCGCAACTTCTGAAAGAGCGAGTAAGCTTCTCCTATGTAGTATCTTGGTGTGCGCATCGGCTCTATAAATTTCCTGTAAAAGTCAAAGACTTTCTTGCAGAAAGGATTGCTCTCTTTCATTCTCTTACACCTTTCAGTGAGATTGTTGATAGTTTCTACAATTGCCTCATACTCTCTAACATACTCCTCAAAATCAATATCCTCGCTCATTCCCCCAAAGGAAAAACAAAGGAAAAAATAATCAGAGCTTCTTTGCCAGAGCGTGTAGCGCAACTATCTCCTTTATCCGCTTTAATCTCTCCTCACACTTTCTGAGTTCCTCTGTCAATCTCCGATGCGCCTCTGTCAGTATATCATAAATTGTTTCACACACCTCGAAAAACTTCGCTAATTCGGTGATGTCATCATTAGCAAAATATTCGTCCTCGGAGGAATAATACACTTTGTAAAATCTATCCGCCACACTCATCCAAATTCTATCAGCGTAGCGAGGTTTTATTTCATATCCATCTCTCTCCCAAATCCGAAATACTCCTTCACGGCTAATTTCCATCTCCAGACATTTCTGAATTTCCTCAACCAATTCCACAATCTCTAAGAAATCATCTCTGATGCTCTTGCGCAGCAGTGGAACAATCTTGTCTTTATGTTCAAAGATGGTGTCAAACATTTCTTTGATGTCAACTGACCTCTTTCCTTTATACTCTTCAGGGCTTCGATAAGTCCATGTTGTGTATATTGAGTGACCAACGACAAGAATTTTGATACCGTAGTATTTTCTCCGCTCAAGTTCTATAACACTTCTCTTCTTAGCAAACGGCTGCAAATGTTTGAGTGATTCCATAGCCTTCTCCAAATATTCGTCTATTCTTCCGAGAAGATTCCAAATTTCTTGACGAAGATGTAAGCACTTTGAGTAATATTCAACGTCCGCAGGACTGACTATATACACTTCACTCTTTTGCCGAATCTCTTGGATTTTACCTTCAAACCCTCTCAAATCTATCATACCCCCAAGCGAAAAATTAAAGGGAAAGAGAGATTTGCGTCCAGCCAGGAGCATCCACTGTTTTGTCTGTGGTCACGATTACACCCTTACCTCTCGTTGCTATTGCAGTGAACAGAGGTTTCGCCTCCTCTCCATCAAAAAGGTGGCCGTCAGTCATCACAACAACAACGCTACCGCTCCGCATTTCTTGCAGCGTCTTCTTCAATGCGGGCGTTATTCTTGTGCCACCGCCACCACGCATCTTCTTAGCAATCACTTTTGCATCCGAAGGACGCTTCACCTCAAGCTTCTCGTAAACATCTGCGTCAAAGCACCTGACAAGGACTTTAGCACACTTCGCAGCACCGTAAATTTCACCAAGGAACTGCTCCAGCTCACGCTCGCTTATAGAGCCTGAAGTGTCCACGATCGCGTAGACCTCTCTCAACCCGTATCTCTGGAAGCCTGGAAAGTCATCGCTTTTTCTTGAAAGCCTCTTCCATGTCGAGATGTGCTTCTGCAGCCCTATCGAAACTGCGGTTCTCAGTAAAGCTCTCCAATCGACTTTAGGTTTCAGGATTGAGTTGATTTCAGCAAGCATCGCACCTAAGGGTTCTCTACCCGCCATCTTCGCTGCAAGCTGAGCGTTCTCCAAGACTTCTTTCCATCTCTCTTCCAACTCGTTCTCTGAGCCTTCGTAAAGCGAGCCGTCGCCTTCTCTGATGACCTCGCCTTCCTGCTCGCCTACAAAGTCGTCGGTTAAGTCATATTCCTCTCCTAAGCGTCTCCATCCTTCCTCACCTCTTCCCGTACCCTTCCCATACGGTTTACCATGCTCCGATCCGGTAGATGTTGTTGATGTTGTTGAGGCATCAGGACAGGAGCAGCTACCATCCCCCTCTTTCTTGCCCACCTCTCTGTCGGTTGAGCTATTTGAATGAGTCTCTCTTCCGGAGCCGTTAGGGCCTGGTCTGTTTCCACCGCCACCACCCCCTCCGTATGGTATAGCATGCTTCAGCAGCTCTCTGTACAAGCGTTCAACACTCCATCGCTTGATTTCGTCCTCTGATTTTTCAATTAGAGAGCTCACATGATGCGCTCTTACGGGGTGAAAGTCGTCACGATGGCGAAAATCATTATCGATGAGGGCTTCGTTTACGATGATGTCTGCTGCTATGTTGAAGAGCCCTTCGCTTTCAACCCTTCCTCCACGAAACGCATGTCTGAATGCTGCATGCAGCACTTCGTGCGCAACGATAAACGCCCTAGTCTCTAACGAGAGCTTCTTGAAGCGCTTTTCGTTGATGTAGAGATTGCCTCTCTCATCAACACCGGCAGTTTCTACTAGCTTGTCCGTCTTCAGAACTCTGAGCTTGTAGAGGATGGAGCCTACAAAAGGGCTCTTAATCATTATGAGTGTTGCCGCCTCCTCAAACTCTTTCATCTCACCCATCTGTATCTATCACCCCCAAGGAAAAAATAGGTTATTCGATGTCGGCCTTGAGGATGTCTGCGGCAAGTTCGTCTTCTACGAGTCTGAGATGTAGGAGGTTTAACTCTCTCCCATTTTCTGTAAACTTATAGACTCTGCCTTTGTAATCATCTGTAATTTTGTAGACTTTACCTCTGTAAAGGACAAAATCTCCCCTCCTTTTAATCTCAGGGTCGTCCGAGCGAAGAATAATAAGTTTCTCCCTCAGAAAATCGCCTACTCTCCACAAGCTGAAGGGTAACTCCTCCTCACACTCTGGACAGATACATATTGCATGTAAATCATCTCGCTCCACCTTAAGGCGATTATAACGTAGAGAGTTCTTGTCGTCTAAGAAATACTCGTATTTGTGTGTTTCTTCCCTATATACATGCACAGTATTTATCTCCTTCCCGCAGAAGGGGCACTTAGGCATCTCTCCATCTGAGAATTTTCTGCATCAATCTTAAGAATATCTGCGACGAGCTCGTCTTCTACGAGTCTAAGAATTAGAAGGTTGGGCTCTGACTCGCCCTCATCGATTTTGTAAACCTTTCCTCTGAAGATGACGAAGTTGCCTTTCCGAGCTCTGATTTCAGGATCATCTGGGCGAAGGACGACATATTTCTCCTTTAGAAATTCTTCTGTATCGTCATAGATTGGTATACGACGCTCGCAGTGAGGGCAGACATCGGTGTCTACGCACTCGCCACTCCCCTCTATACCATCCTCCACCCATTGCAAATCTCCATCCTTGTCCAGAGAGATTCTGTAACGCACAAGCTCTTGATAATATGCATACAGATATTTAACCTCTTTTCCGCAGAAAGGACATTTTGGCATCCTCTTCTTCACTCCCTCCAGCGCATCTAGCATTCATTCCAAGCTCGCTCCAATAATGCTTGCTACAGGCTCGCCTTTCACAAGCTTGAGATGAAGCATTCCGCCATCAGACTCTTCCATCACCTTGTAAACCTTTCCTCTGAAGAGGGCGAAACCCTCTTTTCTTTTGATTTCCGGGTCGTCTGAGCGAAGAATGACGTACTCCTCATCCAGAAAGTCCTCAACTTCACCGATGTAATCGCAAAGAGGAATTTCTTCATCGCACTCCGGGCAAAATGCCGTATGTTCTACATCTCTCTTGCTGTCGTATTCCCACTCCCATCCTCTATCCAAGGAAACCTTATACACGTGCGTGCTATAAATTGACTCGTACACAACAAGATGGTTTAACTCCGCTCCGCAAAATGGACATTTTGGCATTTTCCACCCCCAAACGAAAAAAAAGGAAAAAGAGATTAAGCGACGACGCTCGCAGCCTCGGCGATACTCTCGAAGGCATCGGGCGCAGCATCCTTAACCGCCTTTAAGACTTTTCGTCTTGATGCTTTCGGAAGTGCTCTTGCGAAAACTATGAATAGCTCTCCCCTATCCTTGAGGATTTTTACAGTAACAGGTAGGATTTTCTTGATGTCTTTAACGTTTGCGAGCTGAATCGTCAGCATATATTTCTGGTCAAGCGTGAGCCCATCATATCTGTCTGGGTTTCTTATGATTTCGTTGACATCCACACGAGCTCTGAGGAAAGTTCTGAATTTCAAGCCAAGCTCCCTTCCTACTAACGTAGGGGCGTCTTTCTCAAGGTCAAGTGAGCGAGCTGCTAAAATCGTCCATGTTCGTGGTGTTGCGAACTGCTCAAGCGTCTCGGCGTCGTCGGGCTTTTGCACAAGATAATTCTCACCTTCGTAAGCCGCTAAAAACGCATAGACTCTCTTATCCCACTCGTCGTCGTGTTTTTTGTCCATGTAATCAACCCAGTCTTTGAGGCTGGGAGGATCTACTCTTATGACTCTGAAACGATTGAGCAAGGGTGCTGGTAGTGGACGAGCAATCGCACTGTCTTCAGGTGTGTTCCCTGCCGCAACGATGAAAGTACCGCCGTTAATTGAGATTTGACCGACCTTTCTGTCGAGCGCTATCTTGTATGCTGTTGATAGGACATCATCTCGCTGGACATTCGTTATTTCATCTAAAAAGAGTATGCCGCTTGCAGCCTGTAAGCAGCGAGCCCATAGCATAGGGTAGTAGCGAACGTAGTTGCCGTCAACACGAGGTATCCCTATCAAATCTGAGGGTTCGACCTCTGTCAACCTGAAGTCAACAAACAAGAAATATTTGTTAGGCTCTTCAAGAATTTCTTGTGCGATGTCGTCACTATAGTCAACGAATTTCTTGTTGAACTCCTGCGCTAGCTCTTCAGCACATGTTCGTACAGTTTCGCTCTTCCCAATTCCTGACGAACCCAAGAGTAAGACCGGAGTTTTTGAGTCTTTCTTATACAGACGCTTTAAATAATCAAGCAATTCGCTCGCCTTCATCTTCCTCTTTCACCCCCAAAGAAAAAAATCAGAGCTCTGTGAGTACGAGTGGCGCCACAATCTCACGCATCTTTCTTACAATCTCTTCGCATCTTTCTTTCTTAGCTTGCAGTTTCTGATAGGCCTCGTCGCACATGTCTGCAAGCACATCATACAGTTCATGGTAGTTGACCGCGCTCACAAGAATAGTTCCCATGCTTTCCAGATATTCTTCATCATTGTTGAATAGGATAAAGTGGCAGGTTCCTGGCGGATAGACTAAATCTATACGAATGGAGATTTTGTCGTATACCTCCCAGCTTGTCAGCGGAAGGCTACTCCCGGAGTAGTCAAGGATAAAGTTAAGGATGAGCTTCCTGAATTTACCCATACGAGTGACGAAATTCTTCTCGAAACCTAGCTCTGCAGTGAGAGATTTTGCTGGTGTGTGGAATTCAGCCAATTCTTCCCTAATGGTCTTCCGAACATTGGGAATGGCAATATCTCCATATTTTACAAATGTTCGAAAAACCTCCTCCAGCGAAGGATACCTGCGTTGATCGCTCCAGAAGGTCTTGTATATTAGATTTCCTACTACGAGATAGCCTCCGCCGATAGGAATAACCTTTCTTTTGTAGCTGAATGGTTTGAAATAGCTGAACAATTTTATAGCTTCGTATTTGTAATATGAAATCTCTTTCACTAATTTCTCCACTTTGTTCATAAGTTCCTCGCACCTCTTGTAGATTTCTGTATTCTTTATTTCCTCGTTTATTCTTCCAGATATAATGTCTAACCCTTTTTCCAAGCAGCTTTCGTAGGCTTTCTCCGCTCTTATATAATCAGTTCTTCTCTTATCAACCTCTTGTACGATTCTTTCCAGCTCCTCCTTTATCTTTTCTATCTCCTTCATTCCCCCAAAGAAAAAATCAGAGCTCTGAGAGCACAAAGGGTGCTACAATCTCACGCATCTTCTTTATAATCCTTTCGCACCTTTCTTTCTTCGCCAGCAATTTTCGGCGTGCTTCGTCGCACATGTCTGCAAGCACATCATATAACTCGAGAAAGCGGAGGGAATTTACAAGAACAGTTCCCATATCTTCCATGTTTTTATTATTTTTGCTGTCGAATAGGATGATACGGAAGATTCCTGGCGAGTAAGTTAAATCTATATAAATAGAGATTTTACCAAAGATTTCCCACTCTATCAACGGACTGCAGAACCCTTCAACATAAGGGAGAAGAGAAAGCGTTCTGAATCTTCCCTCACGAGCGATAAAATCTCCTCTAAAATCCAGTTCCGCAGTAAGAGCTTTTGCTAACGGATAGAATTCAGCTAAATCTTCTCTAATAGTCTTCCGGACATTAGGGATGATGAGTTCGCCATATCTCACAAATGTCTGAAAACTTTCTTCCAGCAACGGATACCTGCGCCGGTCACTCTGACTTGTTCTATATATTAAATTTCCCACTACAAGATAGTAACCACTGCTAAGAGGGACTACTTTTCTTCTGTAGCTGAATGGTTTGAAATAGCCTAAAAATTTTATGGCCTCTTCTCTATAGTGTGTGATTTTCCTTACCAATTTCCATATCCCTTCCATAAGTTCTTTGCACCTTTTGTAAGTTTCATCACTCTTTATCTCCTCACTTATTTCATTCAAAGCATCGATTGCTTTGCTCATGCAGCTCTTGCAAGCTTCCTTCGCTCTTATATAATCTGTCCTCTTCTCTTGCAACTTTTGTTCAATCTCTCTTACTTTCCCCTTTATCTCTTCCATCTTACACCCCCAAAAGAAAAAAATTAGAGCTCCGAGAGCACAAAGGGCGCCACTATTTTCTTCATCTCCTTTAGAATCTCCTCGCAACGCTCTTTCTTCGCTTGTAGTTTCTCGCAAGCCTCCTCAAGCATCTCTGCTAATGTATCGTATAGCTCACAATAACAAATGGGATTATACTGTATATCATCTATATCCACTGAGACTTCATTCCCTATATCAGTGTTAATCAGACGGAGATTGCAACGGTGTGCCCAAACAATCGTTGTGAAATTTATATAAATGGCGACTTTATTGTATGTTTGCTCACTAAGTTGTACAGACCACAATCCCTCCGATTGGTCAGGATATTCGAAAGATAACATTCTGAACTTCCCCTCACGAGCGACAAGCTCCCCTTTCAACTCAGCCACGAGTTCTTTTCCCAATCTGCAGAATTCTGTGAGCTCTTTTCTAATGTTTTTCCGAACATTCGGGATAATTGTGTCAGCGTTCTTCAAGAGTATCTGAAAAATTTCATCCACTGATGGCTCCATATATATTCTCGGGTTGGGAACTATGTATATCGTCCTCCCTATTGCGAGGTATTCTAAAGGTTGTAGTCGGATCACTTTTCTTTTGTAGTTGAATGGCTTGAAGTAATTAATAAGTTTTGCAGCTTCATTATCGTACTGCGGAAAATTCGAGACCAAAAACTCTATCTTCCTTCGTAGCTCGTTGCACTTTTTGAAGGCTTCCGTCTTCAATATCCTTTCGACTAATTTTCCCTTCGCATCTTCGTATTTCCTAACAGCTTTCTCATATATTCTTTTCTTCCTCTCTAATTCCTCTACAGCCTTCTTTAATTTTTTCACAGCTTCTTTCAAACTTTCTAACGACGTCATTCCCTCCCCAAAAGGAAAAAATAAATCACACTCTTTTTCTGAGGAGGAGTGGGGTAATTATAGCCACTATGAGTGGTGCTATTGAGGTTGGTGCTGTCGGTTCAGGCGTTATTGGCTCGGGCGTCGTTGGCGTCGGCATAGCACCAGGGTTCATTCTCATGAAATCTTTGACTGTGTAGAAATCCACGAGGAAATACTCCAACTCAGGAATCGGTGCTCCTGAGACATATCCGAAATGCTCTGAGTATGTTCCATCAATTGGGATGAGCACCCAATCCTCGAAGCCCTCGCCAAGCTCGCAGTGAAGTTTCTGTGCAACCTCTTCAGGCGAGGTTTCAAACACATCAACAATATCGCTCAGCCCAAGTTCAATCACGGCATCGGCGGTTGACTCAGGTGCGTAAAGAAGACAAGTTGCGTGATCTACTTCGCCATCGCCATCGCAGTCGATGTCGCCTACGAAGGCGATATAACCGTAATAATTCAGAAGAGATGCGAAGAGGATTGCGAAGTCCTCGCAGTCCCCTGCTCTCTCTTTTAGTGTTTCCTCAGGCGTTTGGAAATAATCAGGGCCTGGGCGACCATCGCCAACGATCGTGCGTGGTTCATGATTAATTTCATTCTCGTCGTCATATCTGTATGTGATTGTAGATGTGAGCGTATCGTATGCAATCTTCATCTCGTTGAGGTCAAGCAAACTGTCGTTGTTTATGTCAAAGGCTGCAAAGACGCTCACAACATAAGGTGTGTAAAACTCTGGTGGTGTGCAATTGCTTAGAAGCTGTGTGTAGTCAGATGCTTGAGCTTGCGCAGGTGTGAGTGCAAAGGTGACAAGTGAAAGTAATAGCAGCACAAGCAAAGCGGACCCCTTACTTACGCTTATTCTCATCCTGCTCACCCCCAGCACACTCTTCGTTAATTCTCACAAGAATGCGGTAAAAAATCTCCGAACTCAATCTTGTAAGGAAGAGATAGCAGAAAGCGATGATGAAAAAATAGAGAAGGCTGCCTTTTCCGATGAAGATGCCGCTCAGCAATAACAGCAGAGAGTTCGTGGCCCCGATGAGGTGTGCAAGGTTTTGCAGTTTGCGACTACTCCACCGGCCCATCTCTTGATAAGAGAGCTAGAAGTTGCGCCACCACGAGGGGTGTTTACTCACACCCTCATCTTTCGACTGCCTTCTTAGCCGATCCTCTGTACAATCTCTTAAATTTTTAGCAGTTTCCTCTATCATCTCCCAGTTCACCCTGTCTTCAATAGCATCCCTCACGGGAACTTCCGCAACCTTGAAGTGTTTGTATCTACAGTGTCCGTAGTCCCACCACTCACCACATTTTATTGGTTCCTTTCTTACCTTACTCACATTAAGGTCGTCGTATCTCGGATCGGATACATGATGGAGCACTGTTATCGTTTCCTTGCGAGGATTGATGATGTAAACCCACTCGATGAAGAGCGGATCAGGCCACTCTGACGTTATGTGATGTTCTTCTACAGGCAATCCACCGTCAAGACCGTGCATGTGCCATTTACACTCAGGGTCGGGAAAACCCGTTTTCTCTATATTTTCCAGAATTTCCTTCGAGATAAGATCAGAACGCTCTTTAAGCTTTTCCACCTCTGCTGCAATGAGCTCTCTATCTGGAAGTCCTGCAAAGAAGATGAGTGCGTTGATTGAGTGCGGCGCTCCCTGTCCGACTTTGCCGCAGTAGGGGCAAACCCCTGCACTCTTGAACTCACGCCAATCAGTATATTTTAACAATTCGTCGCAGAATTCCTTGAGCGTTCTCCGTAAATCTTTGAGCCAGTATGCTAATTCGTCGGCGAGATCGTATCCTAAGCATGTCGGATAACTGTCCCAGTGATTGTAGACACCTCTCCAATTTCTTTCGTCACCAACAGCAACACAACCTCTCGTAGCCATTTTCGCCCCTAAAGGGAAAAAATAAGGTGAGTGGGTTATCTGATCAGCTTTGCAACTCGATTTCTCCTTCTCGTATCTTTCTTACAATCTCTTCGTGCCGCTTCCTCAGCTCTTCTTCGTCTGTTGTGTGTCCGTGACTCTCATAATACAACATACGATCGGTAATTCCTTTTTCATTGCCTTTAAGGACTATCGTCTCAGCGCATGTATTGGGGCTTATTTCTCTGTTATAGGCGGCTGTTACTACCCAGACTCCTTTTTCAGGGACATAGTTTCTCAGATAAACTAACTGTTTCCATCTTTCTGACGGCATCTCTACTGTTACAAAGTCTCCTTCACGCTGAGCTTCCCATATAGGGAGTTTGTTTGCAGTGATCCATGTATAGAGTAATGCTTCTATCGACACAACTTTCTGCCTGTCTGTGAGCTTCGGAGATCTAAGAATCTCATCAAGCTCCTTTATCAGAACGCACAACGCAGCTTTAGTCTCTGCGGATAGCTCGGTGTGCACCTCCTCAAACTCCTCACGAGTTTCTCGGGCTTCTTCCTTTTTTCGCTCCATCTTCAATTTCACCTCTCTTCCCCCTCCATCCTTATAAAAATGTCGCTAAGAGCACTCTTGTTTACTCTTTTCTTCCTGTCCTTCATATTTTCTCAGCACCCTCACAGCAAGGTAGAGTAGAAGGCCAAAAGCTGCAAACAGCAGAACACCGACAACATGTCCGGATACATCAGCACAGGGGGTAAACGTCATGATGACTGCGAATGGAAGGATAGAACCGGCCAACCAACTCAGCGCTCCAACTGTTATCTTTGTACTTATATGTCTTCTCATTATCGACGCTTTTTCTCTTCTCATCTTACATCCCCATTTAGTAAAGAAAAAAGAAAAGGTCTCTAGAGTAGATCAAACTGCAAGAGTAATCAGTAACTCTTCTTTCCCTACATCCCTCAGCAATTTTGCAAACACACTTGCTACATCCTTGGGAATCTCCCGCAGACCCCTCTTTCTGAACGAACGTATTTTTCTACCTTCGAGAAGGTATGCAAACGCAAGCTCGCTCTTAAGGACGTCTTTGGTTTTATGCTCGTAAAGCTCGCCATTGTCTGTGAGATAAAGGACATAAAAATACTCAGGGTCTTTGTCATAGACAGTGACCCAACCTTTCTCAAGGCGCATTATTTTACCTGCAGGATCATCTCGCTGTTGCTCTGTGCGCCAAGCTCTTAAAAGCTGCCAATAGGTCTCGACATGTTGTCTACGAACTCTCTCTTCAAACTCTTTTTTAGCAATCGCTTCTTCCCTTCTCTTGAGGAGCGCGTCTATGTCTTCAATCGCCTTTGTTATTATGTTAGCTGAGAGTATGGGATATAACTCCAGCACCCGCTCAAATTTCCTCACAAATGACTCATCCTCTAAGCGCCTCAGAAGCGTTTTAGCCTCTTCTGCCGAAAGAAATATGAGCTGATGGAAGTTTGCAAACCAACGCCTCCTATCTTCCTCCGACATATTCGGCAGATTTACATCAATGACTTCATTTGTATAAATCTGGATAGGTCTCTGTATGCGTCGAAAATACAAGCAAACAAGGCAAAGTCTTGTAAAACTGGTACTTTTTGAGGAAAGTACTAGATTTTCCGGCTCTAGCTTCTTCTCCTCCATCTTACACCCCCATTTAGTAAAGAGAAAAGAAGAGATCAGACACCCTCATCAGATTCCTCCGCAATCTCGACCCACTCTTCTCTTTTCTCATCCCATATTTTATTGTATCTATCCCACATGACAAACGCCAACCATAACTGCTCGTAGCTCGTTGGATTAATCTTCTCACGAAATCTCTCCAAGAATTCTACTAATAATGAGCAATATGCGTGGAGTGAGACGAGGTTGTCTGGTTTGGGATACAATAATCCTTGTAACTGATCCTGTCTCGGTAGCCATATCTTACCCCTTTTGTCAAACTTCAACGGGTCTATATTCAACACTCTGCATGCTTCCGGATCACAAATATACTTCTCGCCTAGCCAAAGGAAGTCTCCCACTGCAGGTTTCCAACTTTCTTGAATCTCTTTCGCCTTTGCACACATTTTTATGTATTTAGGGCTCAAATCCATTTCCCCCCCACCCCCATCTAACAGAAAAAGAAGAGGAGAAGGAAAAAATAATCAGAAGAAGTTTGCTGAGAGTATTGCTTCTACAACCTCATCGTCCAGAACTTCTAAGAACAGCAAGTCTTCAACGTTCTTGAACGAAGAGGTAAGACGATCACGGATTTTATAGACCTTTCCTTCGAAAAGAGCAAAGTCATTCTTTACTTTAACTTCACTCTCTTTGACAAGAAGGAGTTTTCCCTCCAAGAACTACTCGAGTTCTTCACTATTCAGAGGTAATGTTTCCCCGCATTTTGGGCAGGAAAACTCTTCATCCCCTTCGACGTCAACAACTTCAAGTGTTTCCACCCCTTCCTCTTTGTAGGAGAGCTCGTGTTTAATTGGATTAAGTCGCACTTTGGCAGTAATCTCAACATGCCTTATCTCTCTATATACCGCTTCAACCTCATTTATTTCCTGCTTGCAGAAGGGGCAAAAAGCCATCTCACTCTTTCACCTCCACCTCTGCCTCTGCCTCAGTTTCTAAGATACACTCAACGAGGTCGTCATCAAGATGCTCAAGCAAGACTGCATCATTTTTCTTTCTCACCATCTTATACACTCTTCCATTATAGAGCACAAGATTCCTCTTCAGGTGTTTTATTTCTGAGGCTAATGCTATTTTGAGCTCGCCTTTGAAGAACCTCTCGATTTCTTCTTCGTCAGCCTCAAGTGGTAGGTTCTTTCCACAATGTGGGCAATACACCTCTACTATTATACTGTCAGGCCAGACATCATCGCTATACTCCCACGAGCCGTCGGGAAAGAAATCGATTAAGTCTGATACTTCGTATCTTGCAGACCTCACGAAATCAAGTTTCTCCTTGCAGAAGGG
>Ga0190313_1001172_pt1 | contig 14274 bp, 16 predicted proteins | sample 4870071011_MG_FD_169989 | JGI IMG/M metagenome (GOLD analysis project Ga0190313, IMG submission 169989) | Hydrothermal vent sediment bacterial communities from Southern Trench, Guaymas Basin, Mexico - 4870-07-10-11_MG | ecosystem: Environmental > Aquatic > Marine > Hydrothermal vents > Sediment ...
GGGCGGGGAAGAGCCTAAGGTAGAGGAGGTACTAAAGATCTTAAGGTGCCGATAAGTGTACTCGCCGTTCTTACTTTACGAGAATAGGTTAAAGTTACTTAGGCTACTTAGGGAAAGGGGATACTATGTTAGGATGCATGCCTACGAGTACTTAGTAGGTAACGGGAAGGAGCTAGTAGCCATCGTAATATTGGAACCGCGGTTGAGGAAGGGTCTAATATTGGGTTTAAGCGGTTCCGAACCGGCCGAAATAGGGGAGTTAAGGGATTTAATTTTAAGTTTGGATAAGGGCTTGGAATTGGAAATTAGGTTAAAAGGGTATGAAGGGTAAGTTAAGGGACCTACTTAAGGGCGTTTTAAACGAGAACGAACTAAAGTACGTCCCCTCCAGCTTCGATATAGTAGGCTCTAGGGAGAAGGCGATAGCTATACTGGAAATACCCCCTGAAATATACCGTAGGAAGGAGGTAATAGCTGAGGCCTTAATGAAGTTACATAAGAACGTTAAGACGGTTGTAATTAAGAGATCCCCTAGGAAGGGTAAGTACCGAGTTAGGGAGTTCGAAGTAGTACTAGGGGAGGGGGGTACTGAGGTAATCCATAGGGAGCACGGCTCCTTAATAAAGTTAGACCCCCTTAAGGTATACTTCTCCCCTAGGGAAGCTACGGAGAGGATAAGGGTAGCTAGTAAGGTAAGGGAGGGGGAGGTAGTTATGTTGATGTTCGCAGGGGTGGGGCCTTACGCCTTAGCTATAGCTAGGGAGTGCCCTAGAGTAGGTAAGGTGATAGCGATCGAAATTAACCCCTACGCCTACAAGTACTTGGAGGAGAACGTGAAGCTAAATAGCTTGGAGGGCAAGGTAATACCGGTATTAGGCGACGTAAGGGATAAGTGCAAGGAATGGTACGGTAAGTGCGATAGGGTCATTATGCCTTTACCTAAAGGAGCTTACTGGTACTTGGACGAAGCTTTTCGATGCTTAAAGCCTAAGGGAGGGGTAATCCACTTCTACCATTGGGGGCCGGAGGACGACCTCTTTACCGAAGCCATAGACATAATAAGGGATTACGCCGAGAAGTACGGAGTTAAGGTTAAGATATTGGATAAGAGGAAGGTATTACCTTATGCTCCTAGGATCTATAAGGTATGTATAGAATTCGAAGTAAGGCCTTTAAGTAATGGCCCCTAACCCCTTATCCCTTAATTCCTTAATTAACTTACGCCACCCCCCTCGTTCGACTATGTCCACTACCTTAACCCAATCTATTTTAAATATAAAATAGGAAATGAGGAGGAGTAGGAGGACGGAAATTACGGTTACCGTTAAGTTGGTGCCGGCCCCTAGGTAAAATACGACGTTCCTGTAAGCTTTACCGAAGCAAGCGGTAATTACGCTAATAAATACCTTGCCCGCCGTACATGCTAGGAAGAACTTAGCTAAACTGTACTTAATCATCCCTAAAATTATTATTACTAAATCGTCCGGAGAGGGTGTTGAAGCGAAGATGAACATAGCTAAGGCTCCGTAATTACCTATTAACTTCCTTAAAGCCTCTAACCTACTATCGCCCTTACTCACCAGCCTAGCGGTACCCCTACCTAAGTAATAAGTAACTACTTTACCTAGTCCTCCCCCTATACCGCTTACTATCCCTAAAGTTAGGGGGTTCAATTCCTTTACGTTAGCCGACATGAAGAAAACTACCAGTAGGTAAGGTACCGGTAGGAAGGGTATTACGTTACCTATAAGCGAAGTAATTAACGCTCCGAGGTAACCGTACTTATTAGCCATACTGTAGAGGAAGTTCCAATCTAACGCCATACTTAACAGCCTTAAAGCGAGTATCCAGTACTACATTAAACCTACATTAATAAAGCTTATCCGGGCCCCCCGTTTAAACTGATTAACACCTCATAATCCTTCCTACCCTTCCTCAATACCTCTATGTTATCGTAATCGACATTCCTTAACTTCAATTTATACTTACGGGGATCGGCTTTAGCCCTCCTCAACCTGAACTTAAGCTCCAATATCAACTGATTTACGTCCGTCCTTAACCTATCCGCTATCTCCTTATAGGAATCCCTGCGTTCGGCGTAGAAAGCCGTGATCTTCCTGTAAGCGTATACCTTCATGGCTAACGCTAAATTGGAGATAACTATTAAAGTTAAGAATATCGGGAAGGTAACTAGGGGATCCTTAACCATCAAGAAGGCGATTAAAGCGATTGAGGTAGTAATTACCGAGAACGTATATAAGCTCTCGGCGCTTTTATTATACCTCAACGCCTTCCTAAGGCTAGGCTCCTTAAGGGCTAGCCCTATTATCTCCTTCAAATCCCCCTCTACTTCCCTCCACTTCCTCTTTAACGAAAGGGGCCTACAAGCTTCGTAGTAAGCCTTCAACCTGGAGATGCTGCTTAAACGCCCTACCCTAAATCCGTCCAGCCCCTCTATTAATTTAACTAAGTTACTTAACCCCCGTTCTCCTACGTTCCCCCGCATTTAAGTTACCTTCCCTAGACCTATATTTAGAACGATTAGGTAGTTTTAAGTAATTCGGATAACTTCCTTAACCTCTCCTCTACCTCCTCGATTACTTCCCGGGGGCTAATAGTAGGTTCCCGGTCCCTTATCTCCCTTAATTTAGGGGCCTCGTAACCGGCTAGCAAGCAAGTTGCTAGGCACCAAACCCTAGCTACGTTATCGTAAGAGTAACCCCCTCCCCCCAGTACGGTAAGCCTCCCATCGCATACTTCCTGGGCTATCTCGATTAATTCCTTAACTACTTCCTCGTAAGCGTAAGTAGAATATTGGAGGTGGGTAAGCGGATCGCCCTTATAGCCGTCGGCTCCGCATTGGAGGATTAAATATTCGGGCTCGAATTTCCTTACCAACTTAGGCACTAAGCGCTTAAATGCCTTAAGGAAGACATCGTCACCGCTATAAGGAGGTAAGGGGAAATTTACCTTCAACCCCTTCGCCTCGCCTTCACCTAGCTCCTCTAACGAACCGGTGCCAGGGAATAGGAACCTCCCATCCTCATGGAAATCTAAATTTAATAACCTCCCATCTCCGTAGAACCCGTACATTACGCCATCTCCATGGTGTGCATCTATATCTACGTAAGCTACCTTTTCAAACCCCCGTTCGAAGAGGTAAGCTATCCCTATCGCTACGTCGTTGAATACGCAGAACCCCGACGCCCTATCAGGGTGGGCGTGGTGTAAGCCGCCAGCTAAATTAACGCTACGTAAGGCCCTACCCTCGATTACCTCCTCTAAGGCCTTAAGGGTAGCCCCTACTACTAACTTAGAAGCCCTAAAGCAATCCTTAAAGACGGGGGTATCGCCGTAATCTAGATAGCCTTCCCCTTCGGCGCACCTTTCCTTTACGTAGTCGATGTAAGCTTCATCGTGGAAGAGCTTTAACTCCTCCTCGCTAGCCTCCCTAGGGGGCGTTAACGCTACCTTACCGCTATTTAACAATCCTATTTCCTCCATTAACTTTAAAGCCTTTTTAACCCTTAACTGCCTTAAGGGATGGGAAGGGCCTAGATCGTAGGAGAGGAGGTCCTCGCTGTACACTAAGGCTAGTTCGACCAAGGTTACTTAACCTCCAATACGCGCCTCAACCTCTCTAGGATTTGTTTTAACCTCCCCCTCAAGTCCTCGGGTAGGATACCTTCCTCCCTAACGTAATCCTGTAGGTAATCGACGTACGATTCCATCTGGGTAATTACGTCATCTACGTCCCTAGCGGGTAGGAGCCCCGCGTAAAGCCTTGCTACCCTTTCCCCCTCCTCGGTTAACCTATATACCTTCCTCCCTCCCCCCTCCTCCCTCTTAATTAGCCCTTCCTCCTCTAATAACCTTAGTACTGGGTATATGGTACCGGGGGAAGGCCTCCAGTAACCTAAACTAAGCCTCTCTATTTCCCTAATTACGTCCATGCCGCTCATGGGCTTACCCCTTAAGATGCTCAATACTAAGGCCCTTAAGCCACCTTTCCTAGCCCAGAATAACGGGTAAGCCCTATCCATCGTTTAGCGATAGGTCATAGCTCGATAAATCTTTTACCAGAAAAGTTTATATATGATATCGAATTTCGATATCGAGGTTTGAAATAATGATAGTAGTAGAAGCTAACGGCCTTACCAAAAGGTACGGTAATTTCCTAGCGATAGAGGGGGTTAGCTTCGAGGTAGCTAAGGGGGAAATCTTCGGCCTCCTAGGCCCTAACGGCGCCGGTAAGACTACTACCGTAGCCATTTTAACTACCTTACTCCTACCCGACGGAGGGGAAGCTAGGGTAGCTGGCTTCGACGTAATTAAGGAAGCTAACGAAGTAAGGAGGAGGATAGGGGTAGTTACGCAGAAGTTCATCCTTTACGATAAGTTAACGGCGTTGGAGAACTTAACTTTCTTCGCTAGGCTTTACGGTATGAACGTTAGGGAAGCTAAGGAAAGGGCTAGGGAGCTACTTGAGCTCATAGGTTTAAGGGGTTGGGAGGATAAATTAGTGGGTACCTTTTCGACCGGTATGAAGCAGAAGTTAGCTATAGTTAGGGCTTTAATCCACGATCCCGAAGTGATCTTCCTAGACGAACCTACCTTAGGTTTAGATCCCTTTACTTCCAGTTTCGTAAGGAAGCTAATTAGGTCCTTAGTTAAGGATGGTAGGACCGTAATACTTACTACCCATTACATGAACGAAGCGGAACAACTATGCGATAGGATAGCTATCATGGATAACGGAAGGGTAGTAACAGTAGGTAGCCCTTACGAATTAAAGTATAAGTACGGTAACGGTAGCTTGGAGGAAGCTTTCATTAAGTTAACTTCCCCCGGTAGGGGAGGGGGGGTTAAAGCGAGGGGGTTAAGGAGATGGAGAAGGGTTTACTGAAGTACGCGCTAATTATAGCTTCTAAGGACTTAAGGGAGCTCTCAAGGCGTAAGGCAGCTTTGATCATGAGCTTAATATTCCCCATGTTAATGATAGCGATGTTCGGTTACATGTTCCCAAGTCCTTCTAGTATCCACGGGGTGAGGGTAGGGCTAGTGAACGAAGATAAGGGGTTCTTGGGCTCCCTTACTAAGAGCTTCTTAATTAATTTAGCGAGCAACGATAGCTCCATGACCTTTCTAACCTACGATAACTACGATGAATTGAGGAAAGCGATAATTAGGGGCGAAGTAAGGGCGGGAGTATTAATACCTTCGAACTTTACTTCCTCGGTAATTTCCGGTAGGCAAGCGGCTTTAATAGCCGTAGTGGATCCGACTAGCCCCGCTATTACCCAGTTCCTATACCTTAAGTTAAGGATAGCGGCCAAGGTGGAATCGATGGGCTTAGCAGCCCAGGTACTAGATAATATAAAGAGGAGGACGGGTATAAAGTTGAACCTACCCTACGTAATGTCCCCGATAACGGTGAGGTCCAAGCCCATAGTGGAGGGGGATTACTTCGATTTCATAGCTCCGGGCTTCATAGCTATGACGGCTATGTCCTCCGGCCTTACGATAATAGGGGCGTGGTTAGTTAGGGAAAGGGAGGTAGGTACGTTATTAGGCTTAATGGTAGCTCCGATACCTAGGGCTTCCATAATCTTAGGTAAGGTATTTTCCATATTGGTTAGGAACTTAATGCAAGCAGCTATAGCCGTAGTACTAGCGGTAATACTCTTCAACGTACACATCCACGGAGATCCCTTTACTATAGCGGTTACCGTAACGTTAGGGGCGTTCAGCTTCCTAGGGGTAGGAGCTTTAGCGGCGGCCGCGGCCCCCGAGCAGGAAACCGCCCAAATAGCTTTAGCTATACTCCAATTCCCCATGATGTTCTTAAGCGGGGTGCTATTCCCGATAGAGCAATTACCTTCCTGGCTACAATGGATATCTAAGCTAATGCCCTTAACTTACGCCGCCGATGCCCTTAGGAGGGTAATGGTCTATGGAGCTACCCTAGGGGACGTAGCTAAAAGCCTTTGGTTACTAACTTCCCTAGGCCTAATTTCCATAACCTTAGCCGTACCGATATTCGATAGGAGTTCCAGGAGGTAGGAAAAAGCCGGTAAATAAATTAATTAGCCCGCTATTACCGTAAAGGCTATTGAGGCGCTGTAAGTACCTGCCTCTAGCTTCCAATCTGCCTTTATGGAGAACTTAATGTCGAAGGTGAAGACCCCCGGCCCCGTTACCCCTCTTTGCCACCCACTGGGATTATATGGAGTATTACCCACGTAAAGTAGTAACCTACCCGTAAGCTCCCTAGGTACCCTAGCGTCGGATTTTATAACTATGTGGGCCTTGTAGTTACACATTACGTAAAGCTTACCGGGGTTGGAGAAGAACTCCTTGGTACCCCCTGGCGGTATGCTAGCAGGGTCTATGCTTATAGTATAGGCGGTGGGGTTTAATTTAATAGCTACCGCCTTGCCTACCCTTACGTTTACGTTAGCGTTAGTACTAGGATCCGCATCGAAAGCGTAGGTAAACGCGGGAAGTACTAGCAAGGAAATTATTAGCATTACCGTTAAAGCTAATCGGAACCCTTCCCTCATGGTCTTTCATTTTTATAACTAGTAAATTTAATAAATAAATTTTACGTAAAATAGTAAAAGTATTTAGTCATTTCATTACATTTAAAGATATTACCTAACCTTTAGGTTTGAATAATTAAAATGTATTAATTTAATGGATTGCTATGAAAATTCTTTAATAAGCTTATGTTGGAATTATTAAATTATGTTAAAAGTAGTTAAATAAAGTTAAAACAACTATCACCGCCAATAAGGTTTAAATATTATTTTACTAGGGAGTAATAATCGTCAGGTGATCAATATATGAAATTTAAATTAGTATTTACCTTATTAATAGCGTTCCTATTCCTTTGCTCACCACTTCTAGTAAGCGCCCAGAGGAAAGTTACTATAAGAGTACTAATGCCCTTAGGCGGAGGGTACACTAAGGAAGCTCAAATGAAGTTAGCGCAGGAGTTCATGAAAGCTTACCCACAAGTGGAAGTTAAAATGGAGTTCGTAGGGTGGGCCGAACTATGGGATAAGATAATATCCTCCATAGCTAGCGGCTCCCCTCCCGATGTAATATACATAGGTTCTAGATGGATCCCGGCCTTAGCTGATATGGACGCTATAATACCGTTAGATAAGTACATAACCCCGGAGAAGTACGCTATGTATCCAGAATCGGTATGGAATACGGTGAGGTATAAGGGCCATATATGGGGAGTAGTTAGGGCTATGTCCACTAAGTGCTTAATATATAATGCTAAGATCCTCGAAAAGTACGGGGTAACTAAGATACCTGAGACTTGGGATGAGCTATTGGAGGCCGTAAAGAAGTGCTATCACCCTGAGGAAGGGATATACGGCTTCCTGATAGCGGGAGCTAAGTTCGTATCTACCGTTTCCCAATTCCAGAACTGGCTATATGCTAACGGAGGCTTAATAGTAGATCCCAAGACCGGTAAGGCCTTAATAAATAATACCGCGGGCGTCGAAGCCCTCGAGTTCTACGCTAAACTAGCTAAGTATGCAGAACCTAATCCTATACAGTGGAGGAGGGAGGACTTAATACAGCTCTTCAAGGCCGGTAAGGCCGCTTTCTACGTAGATCACGTATTTAACTTAATAAAGGCTATTAAAGCTGGGATAGATGCTGATGCGGCTCCTATACCTAGGGGGCCGCACGCTAAGCAACCTACCGCTTGCGTATTAATTACCGATTCCATAGCTATACCTAAGCTATCTAAACATAAAGATTGGGCCTGGAAGTTCATAGCGTTCATGACCGATTTAAAACATCAAACGGAATTCGACTTAGCGCTCGGCTTCATACCTCCCATGAAGGCCGAGAGGAAGTTGCTCTTCTTCCAGAGGTGGTGGTATAGGCCGTACATTTACATGATTAAGTACGGAGTACCGGAGGCTGCCGGTATTAAGGATTGGGAAGCGGTACAGGACGTTATATGTACCGCGATCCAGAAGGTCTTATTAGGCCAGGCAACCGCTAAGGAGGCTTTAGACGAAGCTGCAGCTAAGATTAACGAAATACAGGGCATTAAGGGTTAAGGGGACATTAAGTCCTTCATAAATTTTTATTTTTTCTCATTTCCTAAGGTTTTGAGAGTGGGATTAATGAAGGAAGGGGGGCTAAAGCCCTACCTGTTAATACTGCCCTTAGCTTTCGTATTGGCTTTCATTACCTACTCCATGGCTGAAACCATTTACCTCTCCTTCTTTGAAGTGAGCTACCTCAACCCCTTTTACAAGAAGTTTGTAGGCTTAGGTAATTACTTATGGCTATTTACGCATCCATCGCCTACTAGGCCCTATATACTCGATTGGTTAACGAGATCCCTAATATGGGTAGCTTCATCGGTTAGCGTAAAAGTACTGATAGGTCTAGGAGGCGCGTTGATCTTGAACGAGGAATTCAAAGGTAGGGGGATTTTTAGGGCCTTAACCGTAGCTCCTTGGGCTATACCTTGGGCTATGGCCGCTATGATGTGGGCTTGGGTATATAATAATCAATATGGAATATTGGATAGTATACTTATGCATATAGATAAGTATACGGGGCTCTTCAAGGCTTTAGGCATCAAATTACCTTTAGCCTTCATAGGGTTACCCCTACCCTCATTTATCTCGTGCCTAATAGCCGATATATGGGCGGGGGTACCCTTCATGACCATGGTCTTCTTAGCGGGCCTTCAAGCAATACCCCAGGAGCTATACGACGCCGCTATGATAGATGGAGCGTCTTCGTTCCAGAAGTTCAGGCACGTTACCCTACCCCAATTAAGCCCTATAATCATGGTAGCATCCTTATTCTCCATAGTCTGGACTTTCAATTCGTTCGATTTCATATGGATACTTACGCAAGGAGGCCCCCTACACGCTACTGAGACCTTACCCATAGCTATTTACAACGTAGCTTTCAGGTGGTTAAGGGTAGGGGGTCTAGGTAAGGGGGCTGCCCTATCGGTTATTCAAATAGCTATAGTTTCCACCGTGATATACTTCTACATGAAGCTATTGAGGAGGGGGTAAGGTTTGAGGAGGAGTTATTTAAGGTCGGCCTTAATTTACCTATCGGCGTTACTATTCCTCTTCTACCTTCACTTACCCACATATCAAATGTTATTAACGGCTTTACAACCTTGGGATGAATTCATTAAGCACGTACCTCCCTTGCTTTACCCGTCCCACATAACTTTAATTAACTTCATCAATATGTTCAAGGTAGTACCGGAACTCCCTACCTACTTAATGAATAGCTTCATTTACGGTACTGGAGTAGGCCTGCTCTCGATATTAGCGGCCATCCCCTCCTCTTACAGTTTAGCTAGGTTTAAATTTAAGGGTAAGGAAGCGATATTGGCTTTAATAATATATGCTAACATGCTATCTCCTATTATGCTTATAGTCCCCATATACAGGTTCATGAGAGTACTTAACTTAGTTAACACTTACTACTCGGTAATCCTAGCAGGTAGTATATTTACTACTCCCTTCTGTACTTGGTTATTAACTTCTTACCTCAGGGGACTACCTAGGGAGATAGAGGAGGCCGCTATGATAGACGGTTGCTCTACCTCCAAGATAATACTTCATATAGTCATACCTTTATCCGCACCCGCTATAGTTACCTCCTTCATATATGCCTTCATAACCGGTTGGAGCCAGCAATTCATCTTAGCCTTAGTACTTATTCAAAGGGATGAGTTAATGCCCGTAACTCAGGGACTTTACATGTTCTTCGCTAGGAGTTCGGTAAGGTGGGCTGAACTTATGTCAGCTATATTAGTAAGTACCTTAATACCTCTAGCTATGTTCATGGTAGTCCAGAAATCCCTAGTACGCGGGTTAACGGCTGGCGCTTTAAAGGGGTAAGGGAGGGAATCCGGCCCGCCGCTGGGGTGGATCTAGCTTCAGCTATCGCTTAACTTAAAGTAATAAAGCTTAGTGGTATCTAAACTTAATTAGGACTTTCAAAAATATTTTTACCGCTTAAATACCGTTTGAAAGTTAAAACGAAGGCGGTTACAAGTAAAGTTTAAATATTTTAAATTATTTAGGATCCATCACTAGGTGATAATTTTATGAATTACTTACCGTTTAGCAGGAGGGTAGGTACGCTAATATTACTAGCGCTAGTTATCTCCTCAACTGCTTATCCCATCCTCCTCGCGAAACCGGCTAGGAAGATAGTTACCATTAAGATGGTTTATTGGCCTGGCCCGGAAGGAGAGGCCATGAGTAAGATAGTAGAGGAATGGAATAAGTACCTAGCCGAGGAGACGGGCGTAAGGGTTAAGATAGTATTCTTCGGGAGGCAGATATTCTGGGAGAAGGAGACTAGCATCCTACTAGCTAGGTCGCCGGAGATAGATATAGCGTTTACCTCTACTTACACCATAGGCCGTTACGCTCCCTATTTAGAGCCCTTAGATAAGTACTTCGCTAACAAGACGCTTTATCCCTACACCCTAAAGGCTTACTTCGAAGCGCCCTTGAACTCCCTTAGGTATAAGGGTAAGCTGTACGGCATACCCGTGGACGTAAGCCTCCACGTCCTTATCTATAGGAAGGACTTAATACCTAAGCCTCCAGAGACCTGGGATGAATTCTTCGAGCTAGCTAAGAAGTTCACTAGGAAGTACAACTCCAATTCACCTACCGAGTACGGAGTAGCGTTACACGCGATGAACATACTTTATAGCGCTATGATATGGCATAGCATCCTGGAATCCTGCGGAGGTCACTTATTTAAGGATAAGTGGGTACCTAGCTTAACGAGCGATGCCGCTAAGAAGGCTTTGGAGATTTACGCTAAATGCATAAAGGAGGGATTAGCTCCTCTTAGGCAATGCTTGCGCGGGTTACTACCTTTCCAAGGGTTCATTACCTTCCTTGACGGATTTAATTAAGTTCTTGAAGAGGGCTAACTTAAGGGAGGAAGTGTGAGCAGGGACGTCCTAGCGCGAATTAAGGGGGGGCTTATAGTATCTTGCCAATTACTCGAGGAGGATAAGCTGGATATTTACGAATATAAGGGTAGGAAGATCTTCGATCTCTACTTTATATTAGCTATGGCTAAATCAGCCGAGATAGGCGGGGCTAAAGGGCTTAGGATAGATAAACCGGATAATATAAGGGCCGTAAAGGAAGTAGTAAACCTACCCGTAATAGGGATTTATAAGAGGAAATACCCCGGTTACAAGGTATATATAACCCCTACCTACGAGGAAGCTAAAGCCGTAGCGGAGGCGGGAGCGGATATAGTAGCTATGGATTTCACCCGGAGGGTTAGGCCTAAGGGGGAGAAAGCAGAGGATATATTGAAGAGGATAAAGAGGGAATACGACGTATTAATAATGGCGGATATCTCAACCTTGGAGGAAGGGAAAAGGGCTTATGAGGCCGGCGCCGACCTAATAGCTACTACCTTAAGCGGTTACACCGCTTATACTAAGCCCCCCAAGGGGCCCGATTTAGCGCTAATTAGGGAACTAACCGAATCCGTCGAAGCGCCCATAGTAGCTGAGGGGAGGATCGGGGAACCTAGGGACGCCTTGGAGGCGTTAAAAGCTGGCGCTTATGCGGTAGTAGTAGGTACCGCTATAACTAGGCCCCATAAGATCGTGGAGAAGTTCGTTAAAGCCATGGAGGAGTTTAAGGGGTGAATGAAAGGGCGCGTAATTAGCGATATTGTCTCATTAAGCTTAGCATAGAAATGGGAATTTTTAATACATCCTCAGTAATAGGAATGAAAAGTATGTCGACCCGGTTCCTACTAGGCGTAAACTATTGGCCTAGGTTAACTAATATCCGCATGTGGGAGGAGTGGGATAGTAGCGCGATCAGGGACGAATTGAAGAGGATGAGGGAATTAGGCATTAACTCCTTTAGGTTCTTCCTGTTAGCTGAGGATTTCGGGGACGAGGAGGGCCGCTTAAGGGAGGAGGCCTTAGGGAAGTTAGGGGAATTCCTAAGGGTAGCCGAGGAGGAGGGCCTTAAGGCCTTCCCTACTCTCATAGTAGGCCACATGTCGGGTAAGAATTGGCCTATACCTTGGGACCCGGAAGGGAGGGTTTACGATAAGGAACTAGTAAGCAAGTACGTTAACTTCGTTAAGGCGGTAGTTAAACGGTTTAAGGGTTACAACTCCGTAGCCGGTTGGATATTAACTAACGAAATCACCTTAGTTAAGGAGCCTAGGGGCTTAAAGGAATTTAGGGGGTGGCTTAAAGCGCTTTACGAAGCGGTTAAATCGGAAGATCCTAGGAGGCCGGTATCCTTAGGCGATTCCACTAGTTACTTAGGTAAGTTATGCCTTAAGCCGGAGAACGTCATCGATTACGTAGACCTCTTCTCGCCCCACCTCTACCTTTACGATCCCGACCCCGTAAGGCATACGCTTACTTACGCATCGGTAATAGAGTACTGCCGTAGCTTAGGTAAGCCCGTCCTACTGGAGGAATTCGGCTACCCTACTTCGCTTTACGGGGAGGAAAGCCATGCACGCTTCATTAAGGTAATCCTTACGTTAGCGCTAGCCTTAGGGGCCGAAGGCGCGTTCGTTTGGTGCTTCTCCGACTTCGTTAGGGAGGGGGACGAACCCTACCTTTGGGAACCTCACGAACTTACCTTCGGGATCCTTAGGAAGGACGGTAGCGAGAAGCCGGCGGCTAAGGTAGTTAAGGAATTCGCTAAAGTACTGGAGAGAGCGGGGGAGGCGAGGCCGGTAAGTAGGGAGGCCGCCATCATGGTCCCGGAGCACCTCTATAGGGATTTCCCCTTCCATAACTTACCTAGGTTAGACGAAGGTAGAGCATTAGCGGAAGCCTTCGTTTTAGCTAAGGGCGCATCCATGCCCGTAACTTTCGTGAGGGAGGGTGAGGAGCTAAAGGGCTTCAAGCTAATAATAGTACCTTCCATAAGTAGGCTTAAGACTACTACTTGGAGGGGACTCCTCGACTGGGTGGAAGGAGGGGGTACCCTGTACTACTCCAGCGCTAGGTACTTAAATAGCCCGCACATGTCCGCTACCCACCTATGGGAGGAGTTGTTCGGGGTAAGGCCTTCCCTAAGAGCCGGTTCCCCGGGCTTACCGGTAGAAGGGGGGGAGTTGAAGTTAGTAGAGGACCTACCTCCTTTAAGGAAGGGGGATAGCTTTAAGTTCGAAGCTACCCCGGCCCTAGCGGTTAGGCGGATAGGTAGGTACGATTTCGAATTGAGCGGAGCTAGGTTAATAGCTACTTATGAAGGGGGTATAGGTTTAACCGTCTTCGAAGTAGGGGAGGGTAGGGCTTTGCACTCCCCCCATCCCTTAGAGCTAATGTTAGCTTGGCACCCTAGGCCCGATAGGGTAGGCCAGGGATATCATAGGCTTTACTCCGCTTTAGCTAACCTAGCCGGTTTAAGGCCCCTATTCTACTGCGAGGATCCTAGGGTGGAGGTAGAGTACTTGGAGAGCGGGGACGGCTACCTATTAGCGTTGATAAACCATTCCTACGAAGCCGTTACGGCTACCGTAGTTTGTAGGGGGACGCCGGAAGTAGAATGGTACGAGTGGTGTAGCCTACTAATAAAGCCCCCCTACCTAGAGGCGAGTCTAGGCCCTAAGTCCAGCGCCCTCGTTAAGCTTAAGGTCTCTAGTACCTCGGTTTAGCTCCCTCCTCGAAGCCTTCCCGGGAGACCGGAGATGTACTAATTATGGCCCTCTAAATTTTTACTCGTAGCTACGGTTAAGCGAATTACGCTACGCCCCTCCTAATCCTAGCCTCCCCCCTAAGCCTCCATAATCCCTTAGCGGGGTCCTCGATTACTATCCCCAGACTACTTATTAGCTGATCGTTCATTAGGGCTTCATCCGCGTACTCGGATATTACTAAATGGGCATTTACAGGTTTAATTTCCAACCCCTCCTCTATTAAGTATACTTTCGCTCCTTCGATCCTATATACCCTTACTAAACCTGAAGCGGACCTATAGGTTTCAATTAACGTACCTTCGGGTAGGTTAGGCCATACGCCTAGCTCCCTAGCGAGTTGAAGGGGTATCAGGAGCTCAGGTACGTCGCTTTCGAAACCGGTATTAACTAACGCTATAACCTCAGCTTCCTTAGCCTTAAATTCTACCTTAAGCCTTACCCTAACGCCCATTTCCGGACACTAACCTTAGCGGCCTGAGGTAACCTATCCTTTTCCTTACATATAACCTTAATGGCCTAAGGTAGCCTATCCTC
>Ga0190313_1001173_pt1 | contig 14274 bp, 11 predicted proteins | sample 4870071011_MG_FD_169989 | JGI IMG/M metagenome (GOLD analysis project Ga0190313, IMG submission 169989) | Hydrothermal vent sediment bacterial communities from Southern Trench, Guaymas Basin, Mexico - 4870-07-10-11_MG | ecosystem: Environmental > Aquatic > Marine > Hydrothermal vents > Sediment ...
TCTCTATATTTCCGAAGAGATATCTGCCAAAGCAATGTTTTACGTCGAGCAACATTTTTTAAGTCATTCAATGCAATTGGCAGATGCGCTCATCGGAGCTACGGCAATTGCTTATGGTAATCCTGTCCTCACTGGGAATGATAAACATTACAACGTCTTGAAAGACCTGGAAATTAAAAGATTCAGACCATAACATCTTATAATAATATAAGAAAAAAGGGGTCAAATCTTCATTTGACCAGAATATGCGCTCTTCAGTTGTTGCAAGCACCGGGTCGGCAAGTGATTAAAATTATGCCTTCCTATATTATTGAATCTGATGCAAACCGTTGACCATAAACTGCACCGCAATTACAGCAAGCAGGAGTCCCATTAGGCGTGTAGTCACCCGTATACCTCCGACCCCCATGATTCTGGAAATCAGAGCTGCAAAGCGAAAAACCAGGTAAACGATAAAGCAGGCTATTATAATTGTTGCTGCCAGCAAACATGAGTTGACAGGGTTATCGGGATGTTGCTGCCATACTAAAACAGAAGTTATTGCTCCAGGCCCTGCCAGCAAAGGAACCGCCAGCGGGACTAAAGCAGCATTCTCCTTTATAACCCCTTCACGTTCCTCTTCTGCGCTGGTTTTTATTCCGCTGGGAATCAAACGGAGCATCTGCATTGCATAAACAAAGAGAATAAAACCTCCTGCCAGTTGAAAAGCCGGAAGCCCTATTCCAAAAAACCGTAAAATAAAATCACCCGTAAGACCAAAAAAAATAAGGATTATGCAGGCCAAAGTACAGGCAATGGCTGCCATCCTGCTTTGTTGTTTAACTGTGCTTTCCTTTGTGAAAAGAATAAAAAAAGACAGATTGCCGAAGGGATCCATAATGATCACCAGTGAAATCAGAATCGGCAAAAAGGATTTTAATGTTTCCATTAAGACCTTTCAAAACAGTTAAAAAAATTTGTGATTATTTTTTTTAGAAGAGGGATTGTTTACAATCTTTGCAACCCTCCTGCCTTCGCTCAATTTTAAACCTAAATTGAGCTCTCATATCTTCAGGAATTCGGGCTGCCCTGAACAGTATAATCTTCCACATCTACTGCCACATGACAAAACCCTGTTTTTTTTAATTTTTCAGTTATTAGCGCTCTGATTTTTTTATCTGAAATTTTTTCACGGTCGCCGGCGGTTATTTCAACTCTTGCAACAGTGCCGTGATGCCTTACCCTGCAGGTATAAAACCCAAGGTTAAGTATAATATCTTCAGCCTGTTCTATCATTTTAAGGGCGGTTTTTGTAATCATTGTATTATATGGAATTCTTGTGGCAAGGCATGACATTGAAGGCTTGCTCCAGGTTTTCAAACCCATCTCCTTTGCCAATTGGCGGATTTCATCTTTTTTAAAGCGTGCATCTATCAACGGAGCTGTTATGCCCATCTCTTTGGCAGCTTTAAATCCTGGCCTGTAATCATCAAGGTCGTTTATGTTTGCTCCGTGCGCCACATGCTGAATCCCCATCTTTGAGCTAAATGTTTTCAGTTTTTGAAACAGATTTTTTTTACAGATATAGCATCTGTCTTTTTTATTTGCCAGAAAATCGGAATTATTTAGAATGTCCGACTGCAATATTATATGCCTTACTCCAAGATCATCTGCTGTTTTTTTTGCGTCGTCAATTTCAGTTTTCGGATTTATGGCAGACACCGCCGTAACTGCAACCACCTTATCTCCTAAAATTTCATGTGATAATGCAAGTAAAAGAGCGCTGTCGACTCCACCTGAAAAAGCCACAAGAACAGAGCCGAGACTCTTAAGATTTGCAGCAAGACTCTCTCTTTTTTTTATAAGATTTTGTTGATTTACTTCAGATTTCATTAATTATCCTTTATACAGATGACACCAAACCCGGCGCTCCCCTGATATTACTTCTGCAGGCTCCTGCTCCCTGCATATCTTTTTTGTTTCAGGGCAGCGTGTATGAAACCTGCATCCTGAGGGTGGATCAGAGGGAGAGGGCGCCTCGCCCTTCAGTATCTTTATTCTTTTTTTGTGTATGCCCGGCACAGGCACGGCATCAATAAGCGCCTGGGTATAGGGATGCCCGGGGTTACTGATAACAGCTTCAACGGGACCGTACTCAACAATTTTGCCAAGATACATGACAGCCACTTTATTTGTAATACTGCTCACCACACTTAAATCATGGGAAATAAAAAGGTATGAAAGGCTGTATTTTTCTTTTAAATCAAGAAAAAGATTTATTATCTGTGCCTGAACAGATACGTCAAGTGCGCTTACAGGCTCGTCGCAGACTATAAAATCAGGTCTAAGGGATACTGCCCTTGCGATATTTATCCTCTGGCGCTGGCCCCCGGAAAATTCATGGGGGTAACGGTAAAGTGCGTTTTTATCAAGGCCAACTTCATGAAGCAGCTTTATGGCGTGGCTAATTTTGTCTTTTTCCAGCATGCCAAACTGGACAAGACCCTCTGTAATAATATCTATAATATTCATTCCAGGGTTAAGTGATGAAAGCGGATCCTGAAAAATAATCTGAAGCCTTTTTCTTATCTTTTTTTTTTCATGGCGGGTCATGGCAAAAAGATCTTTTCCAAAAAAAAGAGCCTTTCCTTCACGGGCGTTTTCCAGACCAAGAATAGTTCTGCCGAGTGTTGTCTTGCCGCATCCTGACTCACCCACAAGCCCAAGAACCTCGCCTTTTTTAATTTTAAGGCTTACTCCGTCAACAGCTCTGATATGGCCTGTTGTTTTCGACAGTATGCCTCTTTTTATGGGGAACCAGGTTTTTAGATCTATAACTTCCAGTATGTTCATTTTTTTGTCTGACAGCTTATTGGTTTATAAGTTCGTTGATACAAGTTTTTCTGCAATAAAACATGCTGCTTTGTGATTATTTTCCAAAACATGCTGCTTTGGAACCTCATTTTTACACCTGTCAAAAGCATGGGGGCATCTGTCGTAAAAATTACAACCCTTTGGATAGTCAAAAGGTGAAGGAACCTGACCGGAAATAGCCTGGAGCCTTTTTGAATCAACCTGAAGCTTTGGAATCGATTTTAAAAGCCCCCTTGTATAAGGGTGCGCGGGACTTGAAAAAATATCCCCGGCGCTTCCTTCTTCCACAATTTTTGATGCATACATCACAAGAACCCTGTCGCACATTTCCCATATTACCCCCATGTCATGGGTTATGAGCAATATTGATGTGCCTGAACGCCTTATATCCCTCAGGAGTTCAAAAATCTGGAGCTGTATGGTTACATCGAGGGCTGTTGTGGGCTCATCCGCAATAATAAGTTCCGGTTTGGTTATAAGCGCCATTGCAATCATTACCCTTTGCTGCATGCCGCCTGAAAGCTGGTATGGATAGGCGAACATTTTTTCTTTTGCATCGGGAATACCTGCTTTTGTCAACCATTCTTCCGCAAGTCGCCAGGCATTTTTTTTGTCTGTTTTTTTGTGAAGTAAAAGCGCTTCAACCATCTGGTGACCTATTCTGTGCAAAGGAGAAAGAGCAGCTCCGGGCTCCTGGAAAATCATGCTTATGGCATTTCCCCGGATTTTTCTCATCTCTTTTATGTTCAGGTCCAGTAGATTTTTTTCATTAAAAATAATTCTGCCATTTTCTATGGCCCCTGCCGGTAAAGGGATAAGTCTGAGTATGCTCATAGCTGTAACTGATTTTCCGCATCCTGACTCACCCACCATGCCCAGAATCTCTCCCTTATTAACAGAAAACGAAACCGAATCAACGGCTTTAAAAACCCCCTGATCTGTTTTAAAGGTTACGACAAGTTTTTCAACATTAAGCAGTTTTCTCTTCATTATTCAATACTTGTATATCTTTTAGGATCAAAGGCATTTCTTACACCCTCACCGACAAATACGCCGCAAAGCATCACAACAAATAAGGCTGAGGATGGATAAAGAATCAGCCACCATGCCCACCTGTACTGCTGTGCCTGGTAAAGAAGTTCACCCCAGCTTGGAGTCGGAGGCGGAAGCCCGAACCCAAGATAATCAAGGGCTGCAAGGGCTCCGATTGCGCTCACAAGAGAAAAAGGGAAAAAAGTTATAACCGGCACCATGGCATTGGGAAGAATATGTTTGAATATTATCTTCTTTGAAGAAAGCCCCAGGCATTTGGCTGCTTCGACAAATGGCTCTTTGCGCAGGCGGAGAAATTCCGCCCTCATATAATATGAAATACCTATCCAGTTAAAAAGTCCATAACAAAACAGGAGAAGGGAAAAGCTGCGGCCGTAAACAGAGCCCATGAGTATCATAACATATAAAAACGGTATGGCGCTCCATATTTCAATGCAGCGCTGGCTAATTATATCTATAATTCCTCCATAGTATCCCTGAATAGAGCCTGCTATAATACCTATTAACATAGAGCATGCAACCAGCATGATGCCAAAGCTCATGGAGGTTCTTAGTCCGTATAATATTCTGGCAAAAACATCCCTGCCCGCACCATCGATTCCCATGGGGTGACCTTTTACAGGAGGAAAGGGGAAATTAACATCTTTTTTTGCAAACTCAGCACTGTAAAGATTGTTATTTATTATGAGTTCAACCGGATCAACGGGTCCGTAAAACCGTTTTTTCATACTGCTTTTCAGCATGTTTTTGTTTTTTTCGTCAAGCTGATTCCATAGAGCCATATTTTTAGGGCTTTTTGTAAGGGAAACAGGTTCGTATTTTTTATTGAACAGGAGACCTGCACCGATATTATCTGCAAAATCATCTTTAATAATTTTACTGAATCTTATTCTCACGGTTTTTGGGGTTTTTTTTCTGCTTGTAAAGGTTGAAAGAGTTGCCAGCAAATTCTTTCCATTTATGCTTTTTATTTTAAAATTCAAGCGGGGAGCATTTTTATTTTCAAATCTTAAGTTAACAGCCTGTCTCATATCTTCCGGAATGGTGAAGTAATCTGAAAGTATAATATCCCGGACATTTTTTCTGCTGTCTATAAACTGGTCGAATAATGAGGAGCGTGCAACCGAGTAGTCTTTTTTGATATTAACCGAGGCAATCTTTGGAACCTGTATAAATGATAGAGAGATATTATCTGAAACACAAATCGATTCAGGATTAATGCTTTCAAATGGCCCAAAAGGCACAGGCGGAAAAATCATGAAATTTTTTCTATTTTCTTTAAACAAAGGGCCGGAATTTAATTTTTTATAATCAGCCCTTGTATTTTCCCCGCTTCCTGTGAACAGATTTTGTGAGTAAAATTTAAATACCGGAAAATATGACTTTCCGTTATACTTCACATACAACGGAGAACTATTGCATATGAGTTCGGAGCAAAGGCTGACAGCATAAAGCAGTATAAGAATAAACAGCGATATATAAGCCCTTTTTACCTCCTTGAACTTAAGCAGCCTTTTTTGGGTAACAGGATTTATGAAAAATTTAAAAATCATAAAAAGCGGTTTAATTCTCCTGAAAGTTTATTCTTGGATCAATTAAAATATATGTGAAATCGGAGATAATATTTCCTATAAGTCCAAGAACACTCGTTATTGAAAGTATGCACAGAAAAACTGGATAGTCGCGGCCCACGATGGCCTCAAGGCTGAGACGTCCCATGCCGGGAATTTCAAAAACCTGTTCTATAATAACCGAACCTGCAAACATAACCGTAATAATCGAACCAAACCCTGTTGCTATGGGAATCAGGGCATTACGCAGGGCATGTCCCCACACAGCCCTGGAAAAGCTCCCGCCCTTGGCGACCACTGTTCTTATATAGTCCCTGCTTATCTGATCCAGAAGAGAATTTTTCATCAAAAGGGTCAGCACTGCGAAGTTGCCGATTATATAACAGAGTACAGGGAGAAACATGTGCTTGAAAATATCCGCTGTTTTTTGAATAAAAGTCATGGAAAAAAAATTGTCTGAATAGAATCCTGAAACAGGGAAAAAGTCCCAAAGTCCATCAACAGTGCCGCATAAGAGCATTTTCAGCACCATTCCGAACGCGAATGCAGGTGTTGCATACCCGACAAATATGACTATGCTGGAAACAAGATCGAATGCCTGATTATGCTTCAAGGCTTTGAGTATGCCTAAGGGTATGCATATAATATAAGACAGAATAAAACCTGTTATTCCGAATATGAGTGATACCTTAAAACGTTCTTGTATAAGCTGCCAGGCTGTTTTGTTCGGGAATTTGTATGATTCCATCCTCATGCCCAGCCGGTCTTTCACAAGCCAGTTGAAATATCTTTTATAAAACGGCTTGTCAAAACCAAAGTGAGCCTCTATTGCCTGTCTTTGCTGTTTTGAAATTGATGCCCCAACTCCGGAGCCGATGCCGGATTCACCGGTTCCCATGCCTTTCATCTGCATAATAACCTGTTCAACGGGCCCGCCTGGCACAAACTGAATCAGCCCGAAACATAAGAGGGTAATCCCGATAAATGTGGGAATTATAAGCAAAAATCTTTTAATAAAGTAGTCTGATTTTTCCATTTTTTATATATCTCTCTTTTTATGCCTCAAATACATCACAACCCATTTAATTTCAAGATGTTAAAAAACAAGATTTCATACATGAACGTGGGAACGAGATCAAACAGGACATTTTGCTTGCTATAAAATCGGATATTTTGAATATCTTATTAAATAATTGGTCAGTTTCCTGGTTGACATACCAGGAATATTTTCTTATAATTTAATGTTAAGAAAAAATTTAATTTTCAAATAATTTATACATTTATTGTGGGAATAAAAAAATGTTTAATAAAATAAATCGCAATGCACCATGCCCGTGCGGAAGCGGGTTAAAATATAAAAAATGCTGTCTTGGTAAAAAGAAAACAGAAGAAAATGATATTGAAAAACTATACAGAAAACAATATAAAATCCGATTAAAAAACCAGAAAGATATTACCGGTATAAAGAGGGCAGGGCAACTTGCAATTAAAACCCTTGATATGGTTGAAGAAAAAATAAGACCGGGTATGAAGACCGAAGAGATTAATACTCTGGTGCATAGTTTCACTCTTAAAAACGGAGCAATCCCTGCCCCCCTTAATTACAGGGGATTCCCCAAAAGCGTTTGCGTTTCTGTTAATGAAGTGATCTGCCATGGTATCCCGGGAGAACGTGTTCTTAAAGAGGGTGATATAGTAAATGTGGATGTTACTCCTATCCTTAACGGTTATTTTGCTGATACAAACAAGACATTTTTTGTGGGGACTCCAGACGCTGATGCAAAAAAAATCGTTATGATTGCGCGTCATTGTCTAAAAAACAGTATTGAAATGGTTAAGCCCGGCAACACCCTGGGGGATATCGGGTATGCAATACAGGAATATGCGGAAGGCGCAGGATGCTCTGTGGTTAAAGAGTTTGTGGGGCATGGGGTTGGGTTTGAATTCCATGAACCTCCCCAAGTGCTCCATTACGGTAAAGCCGGCAAGGGGATTAAACTTGTTTCAGGCATGGTATTTACCATTGAACCCATGATTAATCTTGGCGCAAGGGAACTGACCGTACTTGATGATAACTGGACCGCTGTTACAAAAGACGGTTCGCTGTCCGCTCAGTTTGAGCAGACAATTCTGGTAACCCAAAACGGTTTTGAAAGCCTTACGCCTTATGACCTATAATTAAATGGAATTAGAAACGACAAAACATGGATTCTAAATACCTTCTGCCAACTTCAATAATAGATAGCGATAATGAAAATATAATTGAGTATGCTTCCGGCATTGTAAATAGTTTTGATGACGACCCTGTATTAAAAGCTGTTCAGCTTTACCGCGCAGTGCGTGATGATATAAGATACGATCCATATACGCCCTTTCATCTTCCTGAATATTATCGTGCCAGTAATGTGCTTGAAAGGGGCAGCGGTTTTTGTATATGCAAGGCTTCTCTTCTTTGTGCTGTGGCCAGAGCGTGCGGTTTGCCTTCAAGGGTTGGTTTTGCAACGGTTTGCAATCATCTCGATGTTGATCGTTTAGTGGAATCTCTTGGTTCAAACCTTTTTGTCTATCACGGATATACAGAATTTTATTTAAACGGAAAATGGCTTAAATCAACGCCTACTTTTAATAAATCATTATGTGAAAAATATAATGTAAAGCCCCTTGAATTCAACGGGCATGAAGATTCCATTTTTCAGGAGTATGATTCAAAAAACAATTTGTTTATGGAATATGTGGATTATCACGGCACATACTCTGACATTCCTGTGGATAAAATACTATCTGCATTCAGAAGAGAATATGGAACTGAAAAAGTCGACAACTGGATAAAAAAATTTTAACATGAAAGATTTCGAACAAACATTTTATAAAAGATTAAAAAACAGGCTGTCCGCCTGGATTAATAAAGTTTTAAATGGCACGCCAAATCATTTTTTCTGCTTTTTTCCTGAAAAGACAGGCATTATATCAAATTATATGCTTAAAATTTTTTTTTCAGGCATTAAGGTTAGTGATGATCAGCTTAACAAGCTCAATAATGTTCCGGAAAACGCAATAACTGTTTATGCCACAAAAAACAAAAGCTATTTTGAACGCTATTTTTACTACACCCGTTACAGAGGCAAGGGCATTTTATGCCCTGAGATAGGTTTTGGATACAGGGTGTTCATGTGGCAGCCTTTATCCCGGATAACAAAAATTATTATAGCGCGGCTTGACTCTTTGCTTTATGGCAAAACCATTCAGGACCCCTGCAATAGCGGTTATATTAAACAGGAGCTGTTAAACGGCAGGGCTGCAATATTTTCCCTTGTGGAAAAAAAGGGTTTTTACCACAAATTTATCAGGTCTGAGACTGACCCCATACTCTTTTTGATAGAGATGCAAAAAACAATTGACAGGCCGATTTATATTATTCCCCAGTTAATGTTTTTCAGTAAAAAGCCGCACCGCAAAGACCCTTCCCTCATTGATATTCTCTTTGGTTCTGAAGGAAAGCCAAAAAAAATCAGAAAGCTTGTTGCGCTTTTGAATCATTCAGGGAAAATTTTTGTGGAGATTGCCGAGCCTGTGAATGTAAGGGATTTTATTAAGCTTGATGAAAACAGAGAACTTGTCAATAAACAACTGGCTTTTGCTTTAAGGCGCTGGCTTCTGGTTGATATAAACAGCCATCGTCAAAGCATTACGGGTCCGGTTTTAAAATCAGTAGATGAATTAAAGCAAAACATCATAACAAGTGAAAGACTTCAAAAATATCTGGAAAGCTATGCAAAAAACCGTAATATATCCATAAGGCATGCAAGCCTGAAGGCCAGCGCGTATATTGAAGAAATTGCCTCCAAGATTAATCCAGGAGCCGTAAAAATATTTGCTGCAATGGTAAAATGGCTTATTAATACAATCTTTGACGGTGTTACAGTTAACTACGATGTATTAAATAAGGTTAAGGCTGAATCTAAAAAAGGGCCTGTTATTTTTATACCCTGCCACAAGAGTCACATAGATTACCTGCTTGTATCTTTTTTGCTTTATCAAAACAATATGCCATGCCCTCACATAGCCGCAGGTAAAAATCTTTCATTCTGGCCACTGGGACCTATATTCAGAAACACAGGAGCTTTTTTTGTAAGAAGAACTTTTAAGGGAGCTGTCTTATATGCAAAGGTTTTTTCTGAATATATTCATAAACTTGTTGAAGAAGGTTTTAATATTGAACTTTTTATTGAAGGCGGCAGGAGCAGAACAGGCAAACTTCTCAGACCTCAATTAGGTCTTCTCTCCCTTATCCTTAATGCATGCAGGAACGGTGCTTGCGAGGATATGATTTTTGTGCCTTTATATATTGGATACGACAGAGTTTTGGAAGAAAAATCGTATATTCATGAGATTGAAGGGGGGCAGAAGAAACCGGAAGATTTCAGGCAGATTCTTAAAGCAAGAAAATTTTTAAAAAAAAGATATGGGAAAATTTATGTGAGGTTTCATGACCCCCTTTCTTTAAAAGAGCTTGTGGCCCGGCAAAACAGAGCCTCTTTAAAAGAGATGACTTTAAAGGAGCAGAATCTCCTTTGCCGGAATTTAGGAAGCAGGGTGGTAAATGCAATAGACAGTATGACTCTAGTTACGCCCCATGCCCTGGTTGCAAGCGCCCTGTTGAACTGTTTTAAAAAAAAATTTTCATATGATCATTTGATGTTTCACATTGAAACATTCATGAACTATCTGAAATCTCAGAAAGTAAAGCTGGCAGATACCCTTCTTGTTGATTACGATCGCGCAGTGCATCAGGTAATAGAATCGTATGTTAATGGCAAGTTTATAGAAATTTCCCATGAAAATAATGTAAAAGACGCTGACAAAAGACTGGAAAAAGCTTATTTTAAAATAAACGAGAATAAAAGAGCGGCTTTAGAGTACTACAAGAATAACAGTATAGCCATATTTATACATCCTGCATTTACTGCCCTTGCCATACTTGAAAGAGATTCATTTCAGTTTGCCGCAACTGATCTCCATTCAGGTTATTCTTTTTTGCAGGAGTTTTTTAAAAATGAATTTATGCCGGATACAGAGAGAACTTCAGATTATTTTGTCAGAAAAAACATAAAGGCATTTATTGACGATGCCATAATAGTCCCCCATTCAACACTTCCGGACACATATAATATAACCTCCATTGGATTGAGAAAATTAAAACAGTTCTCAAGATTTTTAAAAACCTATTTTGAATCATACCTCGTGGTTCTAAGTTTTTTTGACAGATACGCCAATAAGAAGCTGAGTGCAAAGGATCGTCTTAAAAAGATTCAGTCCCTGGGAAACCGCATGTATAAAAACAGGACTATCGAGCTTAAAGAATCTCTTTCCAAAGTCAACTATGAAAATGCCGTGGATTATTTTATTTCCCACAGAATAAAAGGCGCCAACGGGCAGGAAAAGATAGATCATTATTATACCTCCTTACAAAAATATTTAAACTATTTGTATCGATAACTTATAATTATGAAAGCAATGATACTGGCAGCAGGCTTCGGAACACGCCTTTTTCCCTATACTGAAACTACTCCCAAGCCTCTATTTACCATTAATGGACGTCCTCTACTTGATATTATCATTCATAATCTTCAAAGAGCGGGATTTGACGAGATAATAATAAACACACATCATCTTCATGATAAGATACTCTCTTTTGTTGAATCAAAATCTTATAATATTCCTGTTTTTATTCGTTATGAATCTGAAATACTTGACACAGGAGGAGCAATAAAAAACGTTTCAGACTTTTGGGATAAAGACCCCTTTATTGTTATTAACAGCGATATCGTTACAAATATTGATCCGGCAGCAGTGTACAGATTTCACATAAATCATGGGTATCCTGCGACCATGGTTCTTTGCGATTCCAGCTTCAATAAAGTATCGGTTGATAAAAATTTTTTTGTAACAGATTTTAAAGATACAGGTTCTGATTATTTAAAAAAATTAACTTTTACCGGAATTCAGGTGCTTGACCCCGAAGTTCTTGATTTTATACCTGAAAAAGTTTTTTTCAGCATAATTGATTCATATATAATTATGATAAATCAGGGAGAAAAGATAAAAGCGTTTATGCCGGACAACTTTTTTTGGAAAGATATGGGAACGCATAAAAGGTATCTAAAAACAAATGCACAAATAATGGCTACAGAGGCTTTTAGAAAGATAAAACCGGATTTGTGCTTTGATGACAAATTGGCAGCCTTTGATATAAAAGAGCTTGCAGGGGACGGCTCAGACAGGCGATGGAGTCGGATTACTCGGGAGAATATTTCCATTATAATGGCTGACCATGGAATAAAAACCGGAGAAAATGTGTGTGAAGCTGAATCCTTTGTGGCAATTGCCCATCATCTTTACAGCAGAAAAATACCTGTGCCTGAACTATATGAATATGATACTTTTGCAGGGCTTGTGTTAATGGAGGATTTCGGAGACCTTAATCTTCAGCAGTTTATTATTAATATTAAAAAAAAAGATAAAATTATTGCATGCTACAAAGAGGTTATTGAGATACTCATAAAGATGTCTCTTAAAGGGATACAGGGTTTTGATACTTCCTGGACATGCCAAACTGAAAAATATGATAAGAATCTGATTATTGAAAAGGAATGCAGGTATTTTACCGATGCCTTTTTAAAGGGGTATCTTGGTCTGGATATATCCTTTGATGATTTTAAAAGAGAATTTATATGGCTTGCAGAGAGCGCCGTTAAATTTTCGCTTACCGGATTTATGCACAGGGATTTTCAGTCAAGGAATATAATGGTAAAGAATGGAAAATATCATATTATTGATTTTCAGGGGGGTCGTGTGGGGCCTGTCCAGTATGACCTTGCCTCTTTACTGCTTGATCCCTATGTGGAGCTTTCACGCGGGGTTCGTGAAATTCTTCTCGATGTTTTCATGAAACGGCTTGCATTATCCATTAATTTTGATAAAGAAAAATTTAAGACTGGTTTTAAATACTGCTCACTGATAAGAAATTTTCAGATACTTGGAGCTTTCGGTTATTTGAGCAAAATAAAGGGGAAAAAAAAGTTTGAAAAATATATTCCTCCGGCAGTAAGGACTCTAAAGGATAATCTTGCTGCTCTCAAAGAAAAAGAATTATCAGGCTTGAAAAAAATTGGTAAATTTATTTTTTAACGCAGAAATTGGATAAATTGCGTTTCATAACAGACTGTCGAAAAAACTTATTCTTTTGCAGGAGGTATAACATGGCAATTAAAGAACCTTTTGTAATATTTTTTTGTAATCTTACGGAAAAGCTTGCTTCCAAAAGTATTAATTTTAAAGAAGCCGAAGAGATTATTTTTAGTTTGGAACCGGCTGATTTAGAAAAAAGAATTTCCAGTAAAATTTTACAACTTGTTCATCAGGAAACCCAGACATTTTCTGATGTTTCCATTCATACTTTTGATCTCGCCCTTGTTGTCGCCAGAGTGCTGGCAAAGCATGGAAGAGTTAAAGAAGCCTACGATATAGATATAGATATAGCCGCACAATTTTTTCATATTGGCAGAGCGCTTTATAAAGCCGGAGGTTTCAGAGAGGCACTTGTCATATTCGCAAGAGCAAGAAAAATATATAATTCAAACGAATTTGTGGTTGATGTTGCAACTTGTGATTTCAATTCCGCAAAATGCCTCCGCAAAACAAAAGAGTTTGATAAGGCTCTTGCCCTTGATAATAATTCCAGGAAAGTTTACAGCGATTATGGTTTGGAGTTTAATATGGCTGAGTGTGATCTGGATATGGCAAATATTTTTTTTGAAACCGGTCGACAGGAAAAAGCCATAATATATTATGAAAAGGCAAAGAATGTTTTTATCGCTCACGACAACGAGATTGAAGCGGCAAAGTGCGACCTGAATGCCGCCAACGCCTTCTGCATGATGGGCGACCATAAAAGAGTTATTCCAGTATACGATAAGGTGAGAAAAATATTTTTGGAGCACGGCATGGAGGTTGACGCTGCAAAGTGCAGACTAAACCTTGCAAATGCCCTTTGTGAGACAGGCGAACAAACAGAAGCTATTCCTCTTTATAAAAAATCAAAAAAGGTTTTTTTGCAATATGGAATAGGTATTGAAGCAAAAAGATGTGATGTTAACATCGAAATTGCCTTGCGCGAGCTTGGCAAAAAAGGAAAAACTCCCACTTTTCATTAAGAAAGCCTTTTACAAAAACTTCCTCCTGGGGAAAATTTTCGAGAATGTGAGTTTTTTATTCAGATACTATTTGCTTTTTAAACGATCAAGCCTCAGCCTGTGGCGCCGGTCAAAAAGCCTCTGGGAGGCTATCCAGACTGCCGCCATTGTCCCAAGACCGGTTCCTCCGGCAATCATGAACATTATAAGGATTTGATATTTGACAGCTTCAACAGGCGGACTCCCCGCAAGTATCTGGCCGGTCATCATACCCGGGAGACTGACGATTCCGGCAACAGCCATTGAATTTATAATGGGAATCATGCCGCTTCGTATGCTCTCGCGTCTTATATCTTCTATGGCTTTGGTCCATTTCTGCCCCAGCATAAGACGTGCCTCGATAACCATTTTTTGCTCCCATGTGGTCTGATACAAACGATCAAGACCCAGCGAAATTCCATTCATGGTGTTGCCCATCAACATTCCAAGAAGAGGTATGGAGTATTGGGGTTCATACCATGGTTTGTTGTCGATTATTACAGCGAGTGCCAAAATTGTTATTGAAAAAGAAGAGATGGAAATCGACAAAAGACCTATTCCGTAAC
>Ga0190313_1001174_pt1 | contig 14272 bp, 8 predicted proteins | sample 4870071011_MG_FD_169989 | JGI IMG/M metagenome (GOLD analysis project Ga0190313, IMG submission 169989) | Hydrothermal vent sediment bacterial communities from Southern Trench, Guaymas Basin, Mexico - 4870-07-10-11_MG | ecosystem: Environmental > Aquatic > Marine > Hydrothermal vents > Sediment ...
TCGATTCCAGAACGGATTCGTCCCCTATCTGCACCAGACGGATGATGTTGGCGGGAGATATGTCCATATCGTCCACCATGGGGCAGCTGGTGGTGCATATGCCGCACTGTTCGCAGACCGTTATGTACTCCCCGCTCATCTCCTCTGTCTTGAGAAGGAACTCCCTGTTCTTCTTTTTCACCCGCACTATAGTGGTCATTCTTTCACCTCCTCGAGCAGTTTGAGAAGTCCCTTTCTCTTCTCCTCGGGGATGTTTCCGTGTTCCCTCGCCACCTCGGCGAGCCTGTTCACCTTTGCTGTGAAGCCCTTGAACATGACCGTTACGAACGGAGAGAACACTATCCTGTCCGGCTCTATTCCAGCCTTTTCCAGCACCTTTCTTGCGGTGGCGATGTTCCTTTCTATGGGGCCGTGCGTGTCTGGATAGGGGGAGACCGCTTTCTCGCACTCTCCAAGGAATATGGCGTCGGCCCCCTTTTCAAAGGCTTCAAGCATGATTCTAGGTGTAACCCGGCTGCTGGATGGCACTCGCACGATATATGCGTCCGGAGTATACTCCATCTTTGCGGTTCCCACCCCATCGGCCAGCCTGTATGTGCACATATCGTCCGCGAACACAATGACTCTGTTCTCGCCTGGCTCTTTCCCTTCGAGAATGCCGGTTATCTTATCTCTCACACCCTTATTGCTGAATAGCCTGAGGTCTATGGCCTCGGTCGGGCACGAGGATATGCAGGACCCGCACCCCTTGCAGACCGGCGGGTTGATGGTTGCAACGCTTCCCGCCATACTTATGGCATTCACCGGGCAGGCATCCACGCAGTCGCCGCAGCCCGTACACAGCTCCTCATGCACGAAGGCCTTCACCGGGTCCATCTCGAACTCTCCCTTGTTCATCAACCTTATGGCTCTGGCGGCAGCTGCGCCGGCCTGTGCCACGGTGTCGGGGATGTCCTTCGGTCCCTGGGCAGTTCCAGCTATGAACACGCCGTCTATTGCGGTATCCACCGGCTTGAACTTGGGATGGGCCTCCTGAAGGAATCTGTCGGAGCTCTGCGGTATCTTGAGCATCTGTGCGATCTCTTTGGTTCCCTTGCTCGGTTCCAGCCCTACGGATAGAACGACGAGGTCGTACTCGTCATCCAGAATCTCTCTGGTCAGCGTATCCTCCACTCTCATCCTTATCTTCTTGTTCTCCGGGTTCTCAGAGAGTTCGCCCGGCCTTCCTCTTATGAAGCGAATGCCCATCTCTTGAGCCCTTTTGTAGTATTCCTCATACCCCTTCCCGAAGGAACGGAGGTCGGTGTAGAATACGGTGATGTCCGCATCCGGAATCATCCCTTTGATGAGCATGGAGAGTTTGGTTGCATACATGCAGCAGATTCTGGAACAGTAGGGGTTTCCAACGGTTATGTCCCTCGACCCGACACACTGTATGAATGCGAACTTCTTTCCAAAGGGCCGCAGGGGCGTTCCCTCGGCAGCCTCCACGATCATCCTTTCCATCTCCAGTGCGTTGATAACATTCTCGTAGCGGCCATAGCCGTACTGCGGCTTCCTCTTTGCATCGAATATGTCGTATCCGGTGGCGACGATGATTGTGTCCGCTTTAATCATTATATGCTTTGGTTTCTGTTCGTAATCGATCGCATTCGCTTCGCATGCTTCCACGCACTTTCCGCAGGTTATCGGCTGGAGGCCGAGGCACGCGTCCTCATCCAGAACATAGGAGTGAGGGATAGCGACATGGGACGGAAGATATATCGCCTTTCTGAGGGCCAGCCCCTCGTTGTTCTCATCCGGCACCAGTGTGGGGCAGACCTCGGTGCAGGAGTTACAGGCGGTACACCTGCTGGGATCCACATATCTGGGCTTCTGCTTGATCTTTACCCTGAAGTTCCCTATGGTGCCTTCTATGCTCTCGATCTCAGAATAGGTGTAAAGGTTTATGTTGGGATGCTCGGCGGCGTCCGCCATCTTTGGAGATAGAATACAGGAGGCGCAGTCATTGGTCGGAAATGTCCTTGATAGTTGGGCCATGTGCCCGCCTATCATGGGCTTCTTCTCCACAAGATATACATTGAAGCCGGAATCAGCGAGGTCAAGGGATGCCTGAATGCCCGCAATACCTGCACCCACCACCAGAACATTCTTCCCTATCTTCATTTTTTCTGGCACTACTGGCTCCATGTCCCTTATGTCGTCTATGGCCGCTTTGGTCAGCAGTTTCGCCTTCTCCGTTGCGGCCTTTTTATCGTTGTAGTGGGGCCACGCACTCTGTTCCCTGATGTTCGCCATCTCAACCATTGCGGGGTTCAGCCCGGCTTTTTCAACGACCTTCCTGAATGTTGGCCCATGGAACTGAGGAGAGCAGGCTGCCACTATGATCTTATCCAGTCCCTCCTCGTTGATGTCGTCGATTATGGCCTTCTGCCCCTCTTCGGAGCACATGTGGGATATGCTTCTTACAACCACAACATCTTCCTGATTCTCTGCGTATTTTGCCACATCATCAACATTGACGGTATCCGATATGTTGCCACCGCAGTGGCAGACATAAACTCCTATCTTTTCGCTCATTCAGCTCCCTCGTCGTAGTTGTATCCTGTTTCGAAGGCCCTCTCGTTCAGTTCCCGTACCTTGCCGGGGACCATTTCCAGAACCGACCTCTTGATGTTCTCCTTGCTCACCACACCGGTAACCTTTGCAATGAAGCCGACCATTATTATGTTGGTAACTATCTTATTTCCCAGAACCTCTTCCGCGAGCCTCGTGGCAGGTATGCTGTGGAACTCCCCGACGCTATCAGGGATTTTGTCCAGTCGGACGAGATCCTTCTCGATTATCAGCGTCCCCCCCTCCTTCATGAGCGGCAGATATGTTTTCATAGCCCCCTGGGACATGAGCACCATGATGTCGGGGTTTAGCGGGTACGGGTAGTCCACCCTCTCGTCATCTATGACGACACCGGACGCGGAGGATCCGCCTCTGGCTTCGGCTCCGTATTCCTGGGTAAAGACCGCCTGCTTTCCCTCGTAGAGGCTGAGCGCCCTTGCAAGGACCAGCCCCGCCAGTATGACACCCTGCCCCCCGAAGCCTCCTATCTTTATCTCCGTTCTACTCATGGTCATCTCCCTCCTGCGGGCCGATGTTCTCTCCGGCGATGAGGGTTGCGAGCGTTTCCAGATGTCTTCTATGCTCCAGAATCCACTTGGCCCTGTCCGCCTGACTGGTCTCAAGGAAATCCCTCTTGGTCAGTTCCCAGACCTTGTCGTCGAAGGTGGGCTCGTCCTCGGCATCCATGAACTCCCCCATTACGAACTTCTCGTTCGGCTTTATAACGCCGTCCAGAGGGTTGGGATTATCTTTTATAACGGCGTATTTCTGGTAGTACATCATGGAATCTATGATATCCTTCATCTTGTTCCTTCTTCCGAATGTGGTCGGGCAGGGGGACATCACCTCTACGAACGAAAAACCTCTCTTACTCAGGGCCTTCTCCAGTCCCTTCTCCAGCCTGCGCGCATGAACTGTTGTCCATCTGGCCACATAGGACGCCCCCGCTATCGCCATCAGGCCCGCCATATTGAACGGGGATTCCAGATTGCCGTAGGGCGAGGTGGTCGTTATGGATGTTTCCGGCGTTGTGGGTGCAAGCTGCCCCCCCGTCATTCCATAGACAAAGTTGTTGACTGCGATTACCGTGATATCTATGTTCCTTCTGGCCGCATGGATGATGTGGTTTCCGCCGATGGAGAAGAGGTCCCCGTCACCGCTGAATACCACCACATTCAGGTCGGGTCTGGCCGCTTTTATTCCGAGTGCAAAGGGTATGGCCCTCCCGTGGGTCGTGTGGAACGAGTCCATCTTCACATATCCAGCGGTTCTCCCCGTACATCCGATTCCGGACACAACAACGGTCTTGTCCGGGTCCATCCCGAGGTTCTGCATCGCTCTCAGGAAGGCGTTGAGCACTATGCCGAGCCCGCAACCGGGGCACCAGACATGCGGCAGTCTTTCAGTCCTCAGATATGCATCCAGAGGGTATTTGTCCGTCTTAATTATCGGCATGCAAAGCCTCCTCTATCGCTTTGAGTATCTCTTCCGGCCTGTGCGGCTCTCCGCCGAACTTTCCCACGAAGGTCGCCTTCTTTCGAATGGCCTGTTCCACCATTATGTGGGCCTGCCCGGCGTTTACCTCGGCCACGACAAACTCCTTCCCCTGTTTTGATAGCTCTTCCAGTCTCTCTGTGGGGAACGGCCAGACCGTCTTCAATCGGAAGAGGCCAGCTTTGATCCCTTTCTCCCTTGCGAGCACCATGGCTCTCCTTGCTGACCTCGCGGTGATGCCGTATGCAACCACTATGACATCGGCATCCTCCAGCTGCTCTTCCTCTATATCTATTATCTCATCCTTGTGGAGCCTTATCTTGTTTACAAGCCGGCTCATGAGCTTTTCCTGTCTGGCAGGGGTCATCTCTGGCCTCCCCTCTTCATCGTGAGTAAGTCCGGTCACATGTATATGGTGTCCTTCACCGAGGGGTGGCATCGGGGGAATGAGGTCCTCATCGGGTTCGAATGGGGCATAAGGCACCTCCTTCGGTGTTTTTCTGTTTATTATCTCTATTTCATCATGAGGTGGGATCCTCACCTTTTCGAACAGGTGCCCCACCGATTCGTCCATGAGCAGTATCACCGGCGTTCTGAACCGCTCGGCCAGATTGAATGCGCGTATGGTAAAATCAAAGCACTCCTGCGGAGATTCCGGTGCAAGCGCTATGGCCTCAAGCGAGCCGTGGGTGCCGAACCTTGCCTGCATGAACTCCCCCTGCCCCAGAAGCGTGGGAAGACCGGTTGAGGGCCCTCCTCTCTGGACATTCACTATCACGGTGGGGGTTTCCGTCATTATTCCCAGGCCGTAGTTCTCCATCATCAGGCTGAAGCCCGGACCGGATGTGGCGGTCATGCTCTTTCTTCCGGCCCACGAGCCCCCAAGTATGGCGGCCATGGAGCTCAGCTCGTCCTCCATCTGGATGAAAATTCCTCCGACTTCCGGCAGCCTGCGTGCCATTCTTTCAGCAACTTCACTTGAGGGTGTGATGGGATATCCAGCAAAGAAACGGCATCCCGCAGCGATGGCGCCCTCTGCCGCCGCCGCATCTCCACTCAGGAAGTCGTCTCCCGAATTGTTTTTATTGCTCACTGTCGTTCACCTTCTTTTCTTTTACAAAAATAGCGAAATCAGGGCATATCCTCTCGCAAAAACCGCAGTTTATACAGACATCTACCGGCGGTTTTTCCACCAGTTCCGGGGGATGGTACCCTTTTTCATTGATCCGGTCGGATTGCACCAGAACTTTCTTGGGACAGAACGCTATGCAGAGTCCGCATCCCTTGCACCGTTCTTCAACGATATAGACCTCGCCGCGAGGTATCGTTGCCGCCTCTCTTTCGAGAAGCCTTTGCTTTTCGGCTTCGGTTACCATTGTAACGCCTTCCTGTCCGAAGGGAAAAACAGAGCATATTTAAGCCTATCTATTTGCGCACCCCATATGTGGGGAAACAGGATGATTGAGAGCATCCGAACGCTCCCTTGAATATGGTCCCCTCTAGGGGATAACTTTAAGATTGAGAGTTCTATGCAGCCCCTTAGGTGATGAAATGCCAGAAGAAAAGATTACCAAGGAAGAGCTTCTGAAGAAGGCGGAAGAGCCGACCCGACTGGCCGAGCTCTATCACCCGTTCTACGGCGGGAAAATAGAGGTGGTCTCCAAGGTTCCGGTAAGGGACTTCAATGATTTTGCCATATGGTACACTCCGGGCGTGGCCAAGCCGTGCAGGGACATATATGCGGATAAGGAGCAGGTTTACAGGCATACGAACAAGTGGAACACCGTTGCTGTGGTATCGGACGGTACGAGAGTTCTCGGTCTGGGCGACATAGGCCCAGAGGCGGGCCTTCCGGTTATGGAGGGGAAGGCACTCCTCTTCAAGTATCTCGGCGGCGTGGATGCCTTTCCGATAATGCTCGACACGAAGGACCCCGACAAGTTCATAGAAACGGTCAAACTCCTGCAGCCGGGTCTTGGAGGGATAAATCTCGAGGATATTTCCAACCCCAAGTGCTTCTACATACTCGACAGGCTCAGAGAGGAGATGGACATCCCGGTATGGCACGATGACCAGCAGGGGACGGCGTCGGTGGAGCTCGCCGGCACGATAAATGCCCTGAAGTATGTGGGCAAGAAGATGAGCGAGGCGAAGTTCGCCATAGTGGGGACCGGCGCGGCGAACATAGCCTTCGTCAGGATCCTCATTGCCGCAGGCGTCGCGGAGAAGAACATAGTCATGGTGGACAGCAGGGGAACGCTTCATCCGGGGAGAAAGGACCTTGAGGAGAAGAAGGATTCCAATCCGTACAAGTGGCACTACGCACAGGTTACCAACGGCGAAGGGATCGTGGGCGGCATAAAAGAGGCGATGAAAGGTGCCGACATAATGGTTTCCGCTTCCAAGTCCGAGCCGGGCACCATAAAGAAGGAATGGGTTGCAGATATGGCTGATGACGCTATTGTTTTCGCAGTGGCAAATCCTCTTCCGGAGATATGGCCTTGGGACGCTAAGGAGGCTGGCGCTACTATCATTGGAACCGGCAGAAGCGATTTCCCCAATCAGGTGAACAACTCCCTAGGGTTCCCCGGTATTTTCAGAGGAACCCTTGATGTGAGGGCAAAGACGATAACGGACGAGATGGCCATAGCGGCTGCCTATGAGCTCGCGAAGGTTGCGGAGGAGAAGGGCCTGTCTCCCGAATACATCATACCCAACATGGACGAGTGGGAGGTGTTCCCGAGGGAAGCGGTAGCGGTCGGAATGAAGGCGATGGAGCAAGGGATTGCGAGGTTGAAACTGTCCAGACAGGAGTTGTATGAGGCTGCGGAGGTTCGCATAAAGAGGAGCCGCGACCTCACGAAGACTATGATGGACGACGGTTTCATTCAGCCTCCGCCAGAGGTCTGATCCCAAACCCTTTTTTCTATTTTTCTTCTATTTGACCGGGTCCCAAGGTATTTATAGCGGAGAATTATTGCTTCCTCATGGCTTCGTCCATTTCGGATTCCATGCACCTTACCAAGTATGGCCGCTTCCTTGTGCGCTCTTACAGATGGTATCATAGCGCCGTACTTATCATAGTGGTTTCTTATTTCATAGCGCTCCAGATGGGGCCTCTGAACATCCTTTACTCCTTTTTCCGAAGTCTCGTGATATTCGCCGTTCCAGCCTATCTCTCGGCGGTTCTCTGCGTGTTCTTCGCCCGAATGGTGGGAGAGGACTTCCGCCTGAGAACGAATATGTTCCTCTCACTCGCGGTTCTCTTCTTTGTATCCCTCGGATACAGCTCTATAAATCTCAGCGCCCATGTGTTTCACATACAGACGAGGGAGGCGTTCATCATCCTCATTGCGTACGGCGTCTGGTTGAGGTACGCCTATGTCGCAATTATGGTGGTACCGGGACGACCGTCCGCAGTGGTCATCTCGGTGACGCAGCCCGTCATTTCCATCGTGGGATACGCGGCCCTCTACGGGATGGAGTTCTCCGAAGCCATTCTTTTCCTCCTCACTCTCTCCATCGCCCTTGTTCTCTCGTATCTGTTCATAAAGTTAATAGATGTGGGGCTCAAGATGGGTACAGACGGTGCCGGACTGGACCTTATCCGCAGGATGGTGGAGTACGAGATGGACGGAAGCGAAAGGGCAAGGAGGGGGCTGGAGGAAATCTTCTCCCGATTCTCGGAGCCGGCACTGATATCCCTCTATTTCATCGGTTTTTCCAGAAGGCGGGGGAATATTGGCATTCTGGTTCACACGGCTCATCCCGGCCCCTTCGGGACCGTAGGCGGCGGGAACCTCCCTCACGACATTAACGAGGGGGTGGCCGGCTGGGAGATCCTGAGTCCCCATGGGGCCTCTTCCCACGACTTCAATCCCTCCGGACAGAGCGAGAAGGAGAAAATAATAGAGGCCGTTAAGGAAATGATAAACTCCGGGCTGGAGAAAGGGGGTGTGACGCACCCCTCTGTTTTTGAGAGAGAGTATTTCGGAATCCCGATCCGGCTTACAGGACAGGTATTCGGCAGAACCCTTCTTGTGACGGAGACTTTTTCCCCCGAGGAGACCGAGGATGTCGATCCATCCGTTGCTTATATCGCCGCCGAGAAGATCCCGTATTCTCTGGCTTTCGTGGACGCCCACAATTCGTGCAGGATCACGGCCAAGAAGATAGACTTCGGCTCGAAGCGTGCGGAAGCCATAATAGATGCCGTAAATCGCCTGTCCGAGGGGGGATTCACGGATGCTGAAGGAGCGATCAAGGCAGGTGTTGGCCGCAGTCATAGCCTCAATGAGAGGGATGACATCGGCCCCGAGGGAATCAAGGCTCTGGTGGTGGATACCGACGGCGTGAGGACGGCGTATCTCCTTCTGGATGGGAACAACATGGCCCCGGGGCTCAGAGAGAAGATACTCGGGAGGATTTCCAAGACCGTGGATTTTGCCGAGGTGCTTACCACTGACAACCATATTGTCAATACGGTCAGCAGGGGGTATAATCCGATCGGTCAGGAGGGCGAGGATGAGATAATATCCGAGTGTGAGCGCGTCGTTTCGGAGGCCATCGATGATCTGGAGGAGGCTGAGGTCCTTACGGCTTCTCGCGATATCAGGCTATCGGTCTTCGGCTCCTGCACTCTATCCAAGATACTTGCGGCCTCCCGGACCATTGCCGCTCTCTTCATATTCCTGCTCCTCCTGGACTCGTGGATCGCATTTGTAATGGCCATCTTCCTCGCTCTCCTCTTCTGAAATAGTGTCTGAGGAAAGATATTTATATGTCGTGCTATTGTCAGCCGAATGCAAGGGAACTACATGCACAACCCCGATGTCTGGGATATAGATCGCTCGCACGAGGTAAAGCGAAGAACCTGGTGGTGGCACTGGTTGATATTCTATTTTAAGAATAGAGAGAATCCTATGCGGCCGAGACAGTTGATGGTCCTGTGGGCCACGAGAAACGCACGAAAGGTCTATGTCAACGGGGAGAAGTGGTTTCACAGGGACGATATTGTGAAAAAAGAGGGGGAGGTCAGGTTTCCCGGTCTTTCCGCAGGGTGGTATTATGACGGAGAGCGGATGTACGACCCTCTATTCCAGGTTTCCAGTCCGCTTCGCGCGTTCTGGAACGAGGAGCACGGCGAGGTGACCACCGAGCGTTTTCATTCCCGCTTCTTCTATGAGAACATGGCCTATCATCTGGAGGTAAGGAAGGACGGGCTGGACATAGATATCGAAATGGTTCCGTGGACCGCGGAACTCTCCAGAGCGGTCCCGACAGGGCGCCAGTACCTGGGGAACCTCGGGTATAAGATGTACAAGATTCGGGGAATGAAGGCCAGAGGAAGGATTGCGCACGGAGGGAAGGATATCGCCGTGGAGGGAACCGCTTACTTCCAGAAGGTCCGTATAAACTCCCCAACATCTCCGTGGTACTGGGCAGCCTTTCACGGGGAGAACGGAGAGTTCATGGATTACTTCATCCCGCATCTGGGACTCCCGATATTCCGCAGGGGGCTCAAGCACAGGAGTGTATTTGACAGGTGGGAGAGGCCGTTATCCAATTCCTTTGAGTTCTATGACCCACGGGAGAACAGGTATCACAAGTTAAAGGGTATAAGGATAGAGAGGCGTTATGAGAACGACCTCCCGATATTCACCCTCTCCGGTTCTGACGGGGATAGGAGATTGAAGGCGGAGCTCACCACCTATTCGAGGGCGTACTGGGTGGTGAAACAGCCCTTTTTAGGTGTTTTCAATACGGCGCTTGTCTATAACGAATATCCTGCAATCATGACGGATTTCTCACTGAGGTACGGCTCCAACGGGGAACGGGAGATCAGGCTCTCCGATATAGGCAATATGGTCGGCAACTGTGAGCATGCATGGGGAATCGTGTAGGGCGGTAAAAAAGAAAGGAATGAAGGGTTTTTCTAGAGTTTCTGTATCTTCGCGGGTATTTCTGAGTTGCTTGGATCTATGTGGAGTGCCTGTTCGTAGGCCTGCCTCGCCATCTCGGTCTTCCCCTGCTCGGCAAAGATGTCTCCCTTTAGCACGAGGGCGTCAGCGTTGTTCGGGTCCAGTTTTAGCGCTTCCGATGTGGCCTGCAGGGCTTTCCCCCACTTTCCTGTGGCGTTCAGGGTCTTGGCCTTCCCGATGAGTGCGGGTATGTTTTCCGGGTCCTGTTCCAGAAGCTCTTCATAGATGCCCATAGCGCCCACCATGTCTCCGGTGGAGAAGAGTGATTCCGCCTCTTCCAGTGATACCTCCGGTTTTGCGGGTTCAAAGTCCTCTTCTATGGTCTCCTCCGGCTCCGCCTGCTCTTCCACAGCCTCCATGATCTCGTCGCTGATGTCCTCGGGCTCTTCCGGAACTTCAGTTCTCTCTTCAGGCTCTTCGTACTGCATTTCCTCTTCGGGAACTTCTTCCTCGACTACTTCTTCCTCCCCCACCGCTATTTCCTGAACAGGTTCCGCTGCGGCGGCTCCGCCTTCTTCACCGCCCTTCTTTCCTCCGATGAACCTGCTGGCGATGAAGCCTATTATGAGGAAGATTATTGCCGCTAGAACGATGAGCATGGCAGCCGTGCTCGTGAGGGCCGGGGTGGCCTGAGCCGTGGTGGAAGCGGTCAGTGCGGAAACCTCGTCCTCCGGCTGGTAATCCACGCCCAGAGTGTATTCGACGGAGTTGCCCGCTGCATCCTCGGCGGAAACCGTTATGATATTGCTTCCCACCGAGAGAGAGACCTGCGTGGAGAATGCGCCGTTGCTGGTTATTATCTGTTTTCCGTTCACATACACCTTCGCTCCCGGCTCCGCCGTTCCGCTTATGGTCAGGAGTTTTTCAGAGACCTTACCGGGGACACTATCTAATATCAGAGAGGGCATCTTGGTATCAGCTGTTATCTGTAGTTGCTTTGTAGCAGTGTTGCCCGCAGCATCGGTAGCAACAACCGTGATATTATTGTCCCCCTCGGAAAGGCTTAGATGTGCGGAGAAACTCCCATCCAGATACACAACAACGGGGATGTCGTTAACCGTAACAGAAACACCTCCTGGTTCACTTATAAGGTCTACCGTTCCGGTTACTGTTACAGAAGGTACATTTCTGATTCTTGGTCCCTGAATTGAAACGCTCATGGTAGGGGCAGTTACATCTTTTACTATCAACAGCTCTCTCATGTTTTGGTTGCCAGCGTAATCGGTTGCAGTAATTGTTATAAGATTTTGACCGCCGGACAGGTTAATGCTATATTCAAATGAGCCATCGTCGCTTACATTAATGGCAGCACCGTTTATTTCCAGCACCGACCCGGGCTGTATATGACCACGAACTGTATATGTATCCGATTGAGTATATACCACTCCATCCAGAGGAATATCTTCAATAGAAATAGTGGGGCTTGTTGTATCCACCTCGAAGGACCAAGATGTACTCATTTCATTGCCAACCAGATCTCTTGTAACCACGCGGACGGTATGGATTCCATCGTACAGAGGTGTCTCTGGCGTATATCTTGCTACAGTGGAGGTAGATATAATCTCATCCGTTACATCTACATTATCTATGTAGATCTCCGTGCCTGTGGGATCCATACCGACTCCGGGAACTTCGGCCCGCACAGTATTGGTTTCCCATTCATCAGAAGACGCACCCCAGAGATGGGCCGGTGCTGTGTGTATTTTTGAAATGAGTTTCTGACCTGTTTCTGCAGTAGGGTCCTCATAGGAGACACTTATTGTTGGATTCGAGGTGGTAACTGTGGAACTAGGCGCAGGGCTCATTTTGGTAATCTCCGGGGCGGTTCTCTCAAGGGTGAGGGAGACCGGAAGCAACATGGACATGGGTGCGTTGTATGTCCCTATGTAGAAGGCCCCCATGAATGTCCCGTCCGGCGAATCCTCGTCGAAGTTCCATGTGATGTTCAGTTCTTTCGGCTGATAGGCAGGGATAGTGTTGCTGTCCTCACCTGCGACCTTAAAGCCGGTTCCCTGAACGAGGGTTATATCCATGCTGAAGGTGTTCTTTCCACCCGGCACATCGAATCCGAATACCCGGATAAGATATGTTCCAGGAGCGGGCGTTACCAGCGTGACCTGTTCATCAGCATCTGCATCGGCGCACATTGCCACGAACTCACTTGCCTCGGGCTTTCCGTCCACATAGGTCGGGTCGTCGCTGGAATCCACCACATGGTCTCCGTTGCTATCGCCGTCCAGGAATACCGCGAGGTCCAGGTCAGGGCACTCTTTACTGGTTATATGCACATCGAATATGAGGGCGCTGTCCGAAACTTCGACGGCACGCGTGTATCTCCCGCTCAGGAGCTGATCAATGAAGCTGTCGAAGTGGCTCCAGTCCGCATCGTCCTGATATATTATCTCATTCGGATAGGATTGAGGAGACGATGGTCCTGCCGCAGCGCCGGATATGCCGTATCTCTCGAGAGAGGCCATGGTGGTAACGCTCTGTTTTCCTACGGTTGAACTTGTGGTTATATCCATCTCAATGTCGCTGATGTCTATCAGTCCCAGAGATCCATCGAATGCCTCGTAGCTCTCCGTTCCCGCCATTATGGTCCCTTTCAGTTGAAGGATGTTGAGCGCGTTGTTCATCGGGCTGAAGAGTATCTCCTCCGGGCCTCCTGTGGTGGTGAATACGCCGGATGTGGAGGTGCTTCCTCCGCTCTTGGAGACGGAGTACGGTCCGATCCTGCTGTTTTCGAAGGTGGCTCCGGGATAACTCGTCTGCCGCGATTTGCTGTAGATATCGGTGTTAATGTCCGTGCCAGCTGAGGACCATTTCGTGTCTATGAAGAATTGGCGGTTTCCGGGATCCTCGTAAAGGCCTGTCGTGGGGATATCCATGAAGTAGTACCTGTTGTCCTCCCCGCCGTAGACCACGGTGTTGTTGTACATATCCTGTATTATGGAATTGTTGCCTCCGAAGTGCACGTTCGGGAAGCTGACGGGAACATTGATGCATACCGGAATCACGGTCTGGTATACGGAGTAGTCCCCGGTCACCACTGTTCCGGGATAGAGCCAGTTGTTGAAGTGGACGATGCCGTTAATCAGATCCGTCCGGAAAGCGGCGTAGGTGTAGTCTGCGGTTATGACCTCGCCCGGTGTCAGCGGGTCGGCCAGCGTGATCAGGCCGGATGAGAGGTCAAGGAGGTAGGGATAGTAGTCGTAGTCCATGGAAAGGGAATCTCCCGCATTGAGCGCCTGTGTCAGGGTCAGTTCTCCGGATGGGAAGAGCTTGTACTGGTTGTAGGAATAGGCTGCGGTAATGTATTCGTCTGGCCCAAGCGGCGTTTTAAGGGAAATATAACCACTCGTGAGATTGAGTTCGTAGTGCATATCTTCATTCATTCTGAGGCCGTTCCTGTAGATCTTATAGGACTCTTCCACCACATTGCCGTGGGCGAGATAACCGCCTTTTATGTAGGGGTCGTAATATGAGTAGTCCACGACATATGTGCTGGCGGAATGATAGTTGTACAGTTCGAAGTCTCCGGTAAGCAGGCCGTCAGTGGCGTTTGTTCTCGCTTCATAATCGACACTGGCCACGAGCGGGATGCCATTCTCGTATAAAATGTAGGAGCCCGGTACCAGAGCAACGCCGTCAGCACTCAGATTATGTGATGTGGTGACCACCCATCTTCCGGAGATGTTGGCCGCTGTTGCCGTGACATCTTCTCCTGTTATCCTTGTGCTATTGGCATCGAAACACCACTCTGGGGAAAACACGGTAACCTCTGCGAGCTGGTCGACGACTTTTCCGTTAAGGTACAGTTTTGCGGTGGAAGAAACCACATTTGCGTGGGCCAGTGTGAAGCTCGTTTCTCCTCCGGTAGCGGATGAGACAATGGTCTCATTGCTTACAGAAACAGGGTCTTTCTGAACAGCGGAGCCATTGGAATAGAGGGTGGTTGAATCGAGGAGGATACTGCTGTTCCCTAGCCGTATCTCTGTTTCTCCTCCGGCGGCGGTCATGAGGCGTTCGCCGGTTACCTGAACATACTGGTTCCACTGCTCGCTGCCACTGTAAATTGTTACTGTCCCACTCACAAGGTTCCTCTCCATGCTACCCTCCCATGTTCCTTCCGTGTAACTCCACACATATGAGGCCGTGATGGTTGAATTCGGGTTGTTATC
>Ga0190313_1001175_pt1 | contig 14269 bp, 11 predicted proteins | sample 4870071011_MG_FD_169989 | JGI IMG/M metagenome (GOLD analysis project Ga0190313, IMG submission 169989) | Hydrothermal vent sediment bacterial communities from Southern Trench, Guaymas Basin, Mexico - 4870-07-10-11_MG | ecosystem: Environmental > Aquatic > Marine > Hydrothermal vents > Sediment ...
TCGTAGAGTTCTCTATATATTGTAGGGTTATCTGCACTGGTCAATACGAGGCCATGGCCAGCGTTTTCAATAGTCACATTCTGTATCATTGGGACTGATGAATAATAGGTATAAAGAGCGTCTTCTGTGGATCTCAGGATTTTGGTATCCTTGATTAAGGGACATGATTCGAACTGTATCTGAATCCCCACTCCGCCCGGTTGTCCCCGTCCGCTGTCGGTTATTACATTTCCTATAACTTTCGGGTTGCTCGGCCACGGTCCGTTCGTATTGTCCCAGCCGTCGATCCACATGCCGTATGTGCCGCTCCAGCCTATCCAGTTGTTTTCTATGAGTGCATCGGAGTATGTGGTTGCTCTTATACCATCACCGTTCCAGTAGAATGTGTTGTTCGACACCACAGCGTCGGAGTTGTAGAGGACGAGGCCGTAGTTGTTGTAGGAGAAGTTGCAGTGGTCTATGACGGCGTTGTCGGTGTTGATGAAGAGGCCATCGTATGCTGGTGACGGAGCCGACGGCTCTATTACCCACAGCCCATAACCGCAGTGGTGTATCTCGCTATTCCTCAGTTCAAATGTAGCTCCATCCCGTACGAGAAAAAGAAAGGTGTACGCCGTGTCGTTAACGGTTATGTTCGATCGATCTCGATTTGTTGCTGGGTTGTTGTCCCAATCTAAAATATGCATCTCTCCTCCTGCCCACACATCTATCTTCCACTGCTTGTCGTTGGAATTATTCATTATGAGGGTTACATTCCTTAAAACAAAATTCCCACCGGATTTTACTGTGATATTCCCATCTGCGATTATCGTGCAGTTTCTGTATTCTCTTAAATCGGTTATGTTCCATGCGCCCTGAAAATATACGGTTCTGCCGTCCGACGGCTGAATCGGGTCATTGAGAAGGGGAGCCGATCCTGTCTGTCCTCCCCCACCCTCCATGACCGGAAATGAGGTTAGGAGCGTAAGAATAATGATTGTGATGACCAAGGCCCGCTTCATAAATCCGTATTCTTCAGGTGGTTAATAAAACTTGCCGCTGCCGTTTCCCCTCGCCAAAACTCTTAAAAACCCGCCCCCGTATGCACCCATGAAATAGGCGGTGATATGATATGAAGATCATCAGAGACGCCACGGCCGGAAGCGGAGAGAAATCGGACTGTAGCGTTACCGTGAGGCCATCCGACGGGCTGGAGATAGAGATAACCGGCTCCAGTGCTGCGTTTTTCAGGGAGAGCATGGTTGCGGAGATAAAGAGCGTTCTCCGGGAGCTGGCCGTTGATGCCGGCACCATCGAGGTGGCCGACAGGGGTGCGCTCCCGTTCTGCCTGAAGGCCAGAGTGGAGGCCGCGGTGAGAAGGGGGTCGGAATAATGGAGGACAGATTGAGAAGAAGCCGCCTGTTCCTTCCCGGCAACAACCCGAAGATACTTCAGGACGGCGGGGTGTTCGAGGCCGATTCCGTCATTCTCGACCTTGAGGATGCGGTGAGCATAAACAGCAAGGACGAGGCCAGAATTCTCGTGAAGTGGGCGCTCAGAGAGGTGGATTTCGGCGATTCCGAGGTCCTTATAAGGGTCAATCATCCGGAAACTCCATTCTTCGAGGCCGACATGGAGATAGTATCGCAGGAGGTCGACGGCATAGTCCTTCCCAAGGTGGAGAGTGCGGCGCAGGTGGAGGAAGTTGCCGCAGTTCTGGACAAAGTAGAGGCCGAGAAGGGCATTGAAAAGAGGATAATAATCATAGCCACCATGGAGAGTGCGCTGGGCATAATGAACGCCTACGACATCGCCCGGGCCCCAAGGGTGGCCGCTCTCGCCTTCGGTGCCGAGGATTTCACCAAGGACATCGGTGCCGAGAGGACGCCGGAGGGGAAGGAACTCTGGTATGCGAGGTCCGCCATAGTGACCGCCGCCAAGGCCGCGGGGATCCAGGCTCTGGACACCGTGTATCCCAATGTTCACGACGACGAGGGCCTCCGCGCCGAGACGGAAGCGGTCAGGAGGATGGGCTTCGACGGAAAGAGCGCAATACACCCGAACCAGATAGGGGTCATTCACGATGTTTTCACCCCCTCGCTCGAGGAGATAAGGAAGTCGCTGGCAGTCATGGAGGCCATAAAGGAGGCCGAGGAGAAGAACAGCGGTGTCATCGCCCTGAACGGAAGGATGATAGACCGGCCCGTGGTGGAGAGGGCGAAGAGGGTTATCAGGCTGGCCGAGGCCGCCGGAATAGATACTTCTGCGTTACCGGAGGAATAGAATGCCTGTTAATGCTGTGGGCAGGGAGATACCCCGTGAGATAGACGGGAAGAAACTCATCCCCTTCGGAGGGGCCTTTGCCAGAAAGCCGGAGGGCAGGCTCCACGCACCGAAGATACCTCCCCTCATAAGGCCGGGAGAGAGCAAGGTCCTCCCATCGCTGGATGCAGCCATCGAGAAGGCCGGGATTACGGACGGAATGTCCCTCTCGTTCCACCACCACTTCCGCGACGGCGACATGCTGGTGAACATGGTTCTCGAAAAGCTGGCGAAGAAGGGGGTAAAGGACCTCAAAATGGCGCACATTGCGCTGTTCCCGGTGCACGAGCCCCTTGTGAAATATATCGAAGACGGCGTCATAACCTCCACGGAAGGGAGCCTGAACGGCCCAACCGGGCGCGCCATCTCCATGGGGAAGTTGAAAGGGCTCGCCACTCTGCGCTCTCACGGTGGAAGGGTGAGGGCTGTCAAGGCCGGAGAGATAAAAATCGATGTCAATTTCATCGCTGCCCCGACAGCGGACACATACGGGAACTGCAACGGCTTCTGGGGCAAATCGCCCTGCGGCCCCCTGAGTTACGCCATGATCGATGCGGAGTACGCCGATAAGGTCATCGCCGTAACGGACAACCTCGTTCCGTACCCGGCGCTTCCGTTCAGCATTCCTCAGACCCATGTGGACTATGTCACGACGGTGGATAAGATAGGGGTTCCGGAGAAGATAGTTTCGGGCACCACCCAGATAACGCGCTCCCCTGCAAGGCTGAAGATTGCGAGACAGGCCATTCAACTGATAAAGGAGGCGGGATACCTGAAGGACGGGATGTCGTTTCAGGCCGGAGCAGGCGGCGTATCCCTTGCGGCCACCAAGTTCCTCGGCGATGCCATGAGAAAGGAGGGCATAAAGGGTAGCTTCGCCATGGGCGGGACCACCAGATATGTCACCGATATGCTGAAGGAGGGCCTCATAAGCACCATATTCGACGCCCAGCTCTTCGACCTCTATGCTCTCGAATCCCTGAGAAACAATTCGAAGCATGTGGAGGTCTCCTCGGAGATGTACGCCGATATTCACACCAAGGGGACCATTGTCAACAGGGTGGATGTCTCGTTCCTCGGCGCCACCGAAATAGATACGGATTTCAATGTCAATGTCAACACTCACTCGGACGGCTGGCTCCTGCACGGCACGGGAGGGCATCAGGATGTGGCCGCTGGCTCCGACTTTACAATGATCCTTGCCCCCTCTTTCAGGGGCAGGGTCCCCATAATAACCGACAGCGTCACCACGGTCACGACGCCGGGCGAGACAATAGACGCCATAGTCACAGAGAGGGGGATAGCGATAAACCCGAGAAGAGAGGAGATACTGGACCGATTACACGGTTCTTCCCTCCCGATAATGCCGATCGAGGACCTTATGAAGAAGGTTCAGAGGATTACCGGAGTTCCGGAGAAGCCGGAGTTCGAGGAGCGAATCGTGGCGGTCATAGAGTACAGGGACGGCACCGTAATAGATGTCGTTAGACAGAAGAAAATGAGGTGATGATTTGGAGTTGAAGGAGTATGTGAAGAGCAGGTTTCCGGAGATTGAACGGATAAGCGATGTAGAACTGAGGGAGAAGACCGTAGCTGTCTGGGCCGAGGCCATGAAGAGAGGTGGCTGGACCAGCATGGACGATGTCCCTTTCACGCAGGTTGTTCCCGGCATGACCGACAGCCTCATCGAGCACACGCGCAGGGTCACCAGAATGGCCATTGCCGTGGGGGAGACGAGGGACGACCTGAACATGGACCTTCTTATTTCGTCGGCGATACTGCACGATGTGGGGAAGGCGCTGGAATATGAAAGGGGAGAGGACGGAGAGGTGAAGGTGGGAGAGTTCGGAAGGAGGATAAGGCATCCTGTTTCCGGCGCCGCCCTCGCCTACGAGATGGGCCTCCCGTATCAGGTGGTGCACGCCATAGCGGCTCACTCCAAGGAAGGGGAATTCGTTTACAGGACCCCAGAGGCCGTGGTGGTCTATCACTGCGATTTCATCGATTTCGAGGTTGCAAAGTCGAAGAGAGGGCTGAAGTGAGGTCTTATAATGGCGCTGAACGCTGCTGGCAGGGATATCCCGAAGGAGGTTGACGGGCGCAGGCTTAAGCCCTTTGCAGGTGCCTTTGCCACGCCTCCCGAAAAGGGAAGGAGAATGCACGCACCCGAGAAGCCGATGGTGCCCCCGGGACAGAAGAAGCTCCTGTCGTCCCTCGATGAGGTCTTTAACAGGATCGGGCTGGCCGACGGTGCGACCCTTTCGTTCCATCATCACCTGCGTGACGGCGACTTTGTGGTGAACATGGTCATGGAGCGCATCGAAAAGATGGGGCTGAAGGAGATAAGAATGGCCCATACTGCCCTCTTCCCCACCCACGAACCTCTTGTGAAACTGATAGAGAAAGGGGTGATAACCCATACGGAGGGGAGCGTGAACGGCCCCATAGGTCAAGCCATTTCCATGGGGAAGATGAAGGGTGTAGCCACTCTGCGCTCCCACGGCGGGCGGGTGAGGGCGATTCAGGACGGAGATATAGAGATAGACGCGGCCTTCATTGCCGCTCCCACCGCGGACGACTACGGGAACTGCAACGGCCTCTACGGCCCGTCGGCCTTCGGCCCCATGTCGTATCCTAGGATAGATGCGAAGCACGCGAAATACTCGGTGGTACTCACCGATAACCTCGTCCCGTATCCGAGTGTCCCCATAAGCATTCCGCAGCACCAGATCGATTATGTCGTACCTGTGGAGAGGCTGGGCGATCCCGAGAGGATAATGACCGGGACCATGAGGATAACCTCTTCCCCCACGAGACTGAAGATAGCCAGATATGCGGCGCAGATTGTGAAGGAGACCGGCTATCTGAGAAACGGCTTCTCGTTTCAGGCGGGTGCCGGGGGGATATCTCTGGCGGCCACGAAGTTCCTCGGAGAGATGATGAAAAAGGAGGACATACACGCCTCTTTCGCCAATGGCGGCACGACGAAGCCCCTCATAGATATTCTGAACGCCGGCCTAATCGATGTTCTGGTGGACGGCCAGACATTCGACCTTGTCGGGATAGATTCTCTGAGGAACAACCCGAAGCATGTGGAGATCGGGGCGGACTTCTATGCGAACATCCATAACAAGGGTTGCAATGTGAACACGCTGGATGTCGCGTTTCTGGGGGCCACCGAGATAGATACGGATTTCAATGTCAATGTGAACACCCATTCCGACGGTGTCCTCCTTCACGGCATAGGGGGGCATCAGGATGTGGCTTCCGGCACGAAGATGGCCATGATGCTCGTCCCATCCAGAAGAGGAAGAGTGCCTATAATAGTGGATAGGGTTCAGACGATAACCACACCCGGCGAGGTGGTGGATGTTGTTGTAACTGAGAAAGGTATAGCAATAAACCCGCGCCGGGACGATCTGCTGGAGGCCCTGCACGGCTCCTCACTTCCGATAATGACCATAGAAGAACTGAAGGACCGAATTCAGAGGGAGACCGGAAGGCCTAAAGAACCGGAGTTCGAGGACAGAATAGTGGGCCTCATAGAATACAGGGACGGAACGATTCTGGATGTGATCAGGCAGGTGAAGGTGTAGCTCAATCCCATCTGAGGATGTATGCGCAGTCTTCAGGGGCGTCGGCCGTGGTCTTGCTTATCGTCCCTCCGCTCTTGGTGACATCCATGAGGCCCCGTATGGCGCCCTCCCAGACATCGCAGAGGAATTTTTCGGTGCCGACCCCTTTCATAACGACCTTAACCTTTCTCTCGTCCAGCTTTTCTATTATTATGTCTCCGAAGTTAAAGAGGGTCTTGTAGTTGAGTCTGGCCTTTTCAAGGAGTTTTTCTATGCCGACAAAGGAGAATATGAACGAGAAGATTCCAAGATCCATGGCCGTATGCCTGGCCGCTTCGTAGACCTGTTTCCTGCCCTTGTTCTTTATCAGCCACTCGTAAAGCAGGTGATTCTTACTTATGGGGATCCATTCCCCGTCTCTGGGGGCTCTGCTGAGCCCGGCGAAGTTCATGGCGTCCTTCAGCCCGTCCTGGCCCCATTTTTTCCTTATGTATTTCAACTGGCCATTTATAACGGCCCCCTTGCACTTCCGATTGTCCATGTATGGCAAATGCCTTAAGTCCTATTTATTCCTTTGCACCTCGGATTTCGCTTTTGAAAGCATCGCGCACCCACCGAAATCTTTAAAACCAACCGCCGTATTGGGCAGTTTCGAGGCGTTTATATGGCCAGATTTCCAGAAGCTGAAGAAAGACTGCTCAATGTCAAGATATGCATGAAATGCGGAGCCCGCAACGCGCCCAAGGCAACACGCTGCAGGAAGTGCGGCTATGAAGGGCTCAGACCGAAGTCAAGGGAGAGAAGAGGCGGTTAAGCCTTTTTCCCGCTCTTTCCGTTCCTTTTTTCTCTGGCCGGACACTCGGGATTTATGCACATCTCCATGGGCCTTCTCCCTTTCATTATCAGTTTGATTACGGGCGCACCGCAGTGCGGGCAGGCCCTGCCCGTGAACTCTATCTTCCCTTTCTGGGGGAGCGGGTAGCTTACATCGCATTTCGGGTATGCGGAGCAGCCGACGAACCTCTTCCCCCTTCTGGAGTATCTCATTATCAGGTCGCTTCCGCAGCGCGGGCATTTCCCGGCCGTAAGATTGGTTCTTGAACCCGGGCACTCGGGGTTGATGCATATCTCCACGGGCGAGGCCCCCTTCCCGATTATTTTAACGATGGGAGAGCCGCACAGTTCGCAGTCCTTCTCTCCGGGAACCACAAGGACGCCCTGCGGGATCGGTCTGGTGACATCACAGTCCGGATAGTTGCTGCACCCGATGAACTGCGTCCCCTTTCTCGTCTTGATGATGATCAGGTCCCCTCCGCACTTCGGGCATTTTCCTATATAGTGCTGCTCTCTCATGGCCTTTCTTATGTCCTCACCGATCTTCTGCCGGTTCTTTTCTATGGTTTCGGCGGCCACCTCCAGCATACCTCTGGACTCCTCAAGGACCTCCTCGAATGTCTTGCTCCCATCTGCGATCTTATCCATGTCCTTTTCGAGGGTTGCGGTCATGTCGCTGCTGGTTATCACGCTGGCGTGCTGTTCCAGCGCCTCTATGACGGCCCGCCCGGTAAGGGTCGGGACAAGGTTGGTTCCCTGCACATATTTTCTGTCGTAGAGCTTCTGGATTATATCGTGCCTCGTACTCTTGGTCCCGAGGTTCCTCTTCTCCATCTCCTTGAGAAGGCTCGCCTGGCTGTATCTCGCCGGCGGTTTCGTCTCCTCCTCGTCCATGGTTACGGCCACCACATCCAGCATCTCGCCTGCCTTAAGCACCGGCAGGTCCTTTTCATTGGCCGGATAGTAGGGGTAGTATCTTCTCCAGCCCGCTTCCATCACTTTTTTTCCGCTCGCCTCGAAGGGCTCCCCTTCCAGATCCAGCAATGCCTCCGCTTTCTTTATCACCGCCGGCGGCGCAAGGGTGGCGTAGAAACGCCTCACTATCAATTCGTATATCTTCCATTTGTCCCCCCTCATCTTCCCCTTTCTGGCCGCTGCCGTGGGGTGTATGGGGGGGTGGTCGGTGGTCTGCTTCTTCCCTCTGGTGGGCTTCAGTTTCTCCTGCTTCAGGAGTTCGGCGGCAAGGTCTCCGAGATCGGATTTGACGAGTTTTTCCAGAATGAAGCGGAGGTTCAGGCCCCTGGGATAAACCGTATTATCTGTGCGCGGATAGGAGATGTATCCGGAGGTGTACAGGTCCTCTGCGATCTTCATGGCCTGTGCCGGTGAGATTCCGAGCTTATTGGCCTCCATCAGGAATGTGGTGGTGTCGAAGGGTGCGGGGGGCCAGTCCTTCTTCTCTTCCTCCCGGTATTCGGTTACTTTTCCCCACTTCGCCTTCATCGCCCGGCCGAACCTTTCGTCTGCCTCCTCTCTCTCCCAGAACGGCTGCTCCTTATGGACCGCGATGAAGCTCTTCGCCTTCTTCATCTCCGCCTTTATGTTCCAGTACGGTTTCGGCACGAACTCCCTTATCTCCCGGTCCCTGTCCACCACGAGGCTGAGCGTGGGGCTCTGGACCCTTCCTACCGAGAGGAAGTTCTTCCCTTTCTGGCCCGACGCGAGGGATATCAATCTGGTGAGCACGGCACCCCATGTCAGGTCCACCACCTGCCTCGCCTCCGCAGCTTTCGCAAGACGGTAGTCCACCTCCTCCAGATTCTCGAAGGCCCTCTTTATCTCAATCGGGGTAAGGGAGCTGAACCGCGCCCTCTTTATCGTGAGTTTTTTCTTCCCGCCTTCCGGGATGTCGGCCACTTCCAGTGCCTCCACCCCTATCAGTTCCCCTTCCCTGTCGAAGTCGGTGGCGATTATTATCTCGTCGGTGTCTTTCACGAGCCTGTTCAGTACATTCACTATGGCCTTTTCACTGATTTTCTTGATGGGTTCGCTGCGTATGAGCGTTTTCGGCGGGATCGACGACCAGTTGTTCAGTTTCCTGTCGAAGTCCATGGCTATTATGTGCCCCCGGAGACCCACCACCGAGTAGTTTTTTCCGTCTCTGGAGAAAGTATGCACCGAAACCATCCCCATTTTCTTCGTTTCCGGTCGCCCTTCCGCCAGTATTCCTGCGATTCTTCTGGCTGCAGCAGCCTTTTCGGAGACTACTAGAACATTCATCGCGCCGTCAACTTCGCCCTGTTATTTAAAGATTGGTGGCTCCCCTCCCCTGTCCCCATGCCATTTTTTCAGACAAGAACTTCCAAAAAAACAAAGCAATAACCGAAAGGCATATATATAGAGAGGCACTATACCAATCATCTAACTCTCCATAGGGGGCAAGAAGAATGGAATATGAAGACGAAGAGGAACTGGCACAGTGTCCCAGTTGCGGGGCCATAATCCCAGCAGATGCGCTTGTCTGTCCAGAATGCGGCGTCGAGTTCGAGGTGGAGGAAGAAGAGGATATAACCGAAGGGCTCGGGGACGACCTGTTCGGCGACGAAGAGGAGGAAGTCGAGGACGAGGAGGCTGAGGAGGAGAAAGAGAGGCGTGATATGGGGCATGTTCTGTTCCCGGCGGGCCTCATCCTTTCCGTGCTCGGCCTCGGCGGTGTTGCGGGCCTGAGATCTGGCATCGTTCAGTCGCTGCTCGGTTCCCCTACCGGTGCTGTGAATACCATAGGGAGCAAGGAGTGGATGGGCATCGGCGTTTCTCTGGTAATATTTGCGATAGGAATAGTCCTCATCTGGATGTGGGGGAATTCTGAAGATTGAGGTGATCGTATGAGTAGGAAGAACAGGGGGAGAAAGAGCGGTAAAAATAAGGATAAAAAGGGTCTTACCAACGGCAACGGCCTTACTAACGGTAACGGTCTTACCAACGGCAATGGTCTTACCAATGGCAATGGCCTCACTAACGGTAACGGTCTTACCAACGGCAATGGCCTTACTAACGGTAACGGTCTTACCAATGGCAATGGCCTTACTAACGGTAATGGTCTTACCAATGGCAACGGCCTTACTAACGGTAACGGTCTTACCAATGGCAATGGCCTTACTAACGGTAATGGTCTTACCAATGGCAACGGCCTTACTAACGGTGGTATAAAAACCCCCGCCGGAGCGAGAAGGAAGAGAAAGGGAACCGCCATGTCCCTCATTGTTCTTTTCATCATGCTGCTCATGTCCGTTTCGGTCATGTTCGCGCCTTCGGGCAATGTCGCCGCGGGTCCTGCCATTGACGGCAATTTCGAGGACTGGCTCGATATACCCAAGTACACCGACACCCTGTCCGTTCCGAACAATGTGGTAGATCTGAAGGAGTATGCGGTCAATGTGGTGGACGACTCCCTCTTCGCCTATCTCAAGGTGGGGGATGCCATAAGCTCGACCTCCGGCGTGTTCGCCTACTACGGCTTCGTAGATGCGGATAACAATCCGTCTACGGGCTACGATGTGGCCGGCCTCGGGGCGGACTACCTCATAGAGATATACGGCTGGCCCGACAGCCTCAATCACGCAACTCTTCTCACATACGGTTCGTCTGACGACGCCCACAACTGGAGCGCATGGAGCAGCATCGGCACGCCTGCCATGGCCATAGGGAGTGGGGCGCACGGGAATGAAATAGAGATAAAGGTCCCGTCGTATAACTTCAATCCGAAGCTCTCCGATAACTTCCAGATGTACTGGATCTCTCGTGGTGATGATGGGAGCAACAACCCCGCCAGCGTACCCATAAGTATGGAGAAAGGCGCGCTTCAGGTCACATGCGAGGATCTCGCGAACGGAGGCATAGTCGAGAGGGGTGCGGATGTGCACTTTATAAAGGTGACTCTGAAGGCTCAGCAGGGCCCCATAACGGTGAATCTCTCCCCGCAACTGATCGGTTCCGGTAGTCTCTCGGATATCCCGGCCATCGCCCTTGCCGAGGGGGAGAGCAGGACGATAAACATAACTGCGGATACTAACTCCGCCGCAGACGGCGACCTGATTTCCGTTTCCCTCTCCTCGAGCGATGTTTCCACCGATGTTGGAACGGTTTCTCTCTTCAGCTGTACCGCTGCAGGATATGTCAGCGCGCCGCCTGTGGGAATACACATCGACGGAGCGTTCGCAGACTGGAATTCCGTGCAGTCAACGGCGGACGCTCAGGGGGATGTGTCCCCTGTCGCGGATCATAATATAGATATAACGGAGTATGCGGGAACGAGCGACACCGAAATGGCCTATTTCTACATGAAGGTCATGCCTGACGGAACCGTGCTCGGCGGAGATCTGATACCCTTCGTTCAGACGGCCAGCAGTGGCAGTGCCGGAACCTCTTCCGGAACCGTGGTGAAGGAGCGGGTCAGCGGCGAGGACATGACGGAGATATACATAGACTCCGTGGACGGAGGCACATCCGTGTACGGTATACAGGCGGATTATGTGGTGGTCATAAAGGGCATAAACGGTGTCGTGACCGGCGCCACACTGTACAACTACCCTTCCATGACTCGCGTAAGAGACATCAGTGCTGGTGCGGGGCACAACGAGCTGGAAGCCGGCGTCTCCCTCTCTGACATAGGCGTCACCGGTCAGCGCAATATAACGACGAGGATAGTCACCACCGACTGGCAGCATAACACGGATTACACAGATACCGTCATGACCATAGGCGCAGGAGGGGCCAACGGAACCACAAGGTCGTCCCCTGTCCCGACACCGTTGCCGGAGTTCTCGGACATGATTCTGCCCCTGTTCGTCCTTACGATGCTGGTTATCGTGAGAAGAAGGCGGCAGGCCTGAAAATCCTTTCCCATGTCTTTCGTTTTCCATTATTTTTAAAGCACACATCATTAAACCCTCCGAAACCTATTTATATCCTCTCTATCTTTCTGCATTTAGTTGTTAAGGAGCTGTTAATATGCGGATAGCAAAGGCCACAGAGGATGGGCTGTGTTGCCCTGAGAGCGCAGTATATGCCGGTCCGGCAGTCAGGCGGACTCGGGCACGCATATTTTCGGCTCTTTTCCGTGACACCATGGTGGGGGAGCGAAGCGTCGGTCCAGATCGGGCCGACCAGGTGTCCTGTTGAGATAATCCAGTGAGAGGTGATAATACGTCGAGAAAAATCCTGGACAGAACGAACTCCCACCTGCGGACAAGGCTCCAATCCGTCTATGGCAGGAAGACGAGCCTCCCGGCTCCACGGAAGGAAAAGGGGATGGCCGACGGCAACGGACTTATTAACGGCGGAATAACTGCGAGGGCCGGGCTTTCCAACGGGATGGTCAACGGTAACGGCTTTGTCAACGGCCTCTCTTCCAGGAAGAAGGTCAATAACAGGCGGCCCGGCGTTTTGAAGGCTCTGAGGTCATGCGGACTCAGGGGGCTTGTCCCCATCGTGTTCGGGGCGCTATCCGGCGCCGCCGCTGCCGTGCGGCACAATCTTTCCAAGCGCACCACCGTTTCCGTGTTCCTCGCGCTCCTTCTCATCCTGCCAGTGGGTTATCTCTCTCTCCCGTCGGGCTCTCGCTCCTCGGGCATAGTTCTGGACGGTTTCATCTCGGACTGGGACGGCGTGCCGAGGCAGAGCCTTTTCGGGACCCACGGCAGTTTGCTGGAAAGTGCGATGAAGGAGATTGACGGCAATCTCTACTTCTATCTCAGAGTCACACCCTCCGATGACGACACCACGGTCCTTTACGGGCTGATCGACTCGGACGGCGACCCGGGCACAGGCTATGCCTACGGTGGGATCGGTGCGGATTATCTCATCTCCATCAGCGTTTCCTCGCGCGGCGTGTCGGCTCGTACGGCGAGCATATACGGCGGCGGGGCCGGAGTGCAGAACTGGAGTTACTGGAGCGGAATAGGGAATGTGGCTGCGGTAGCTCATACAGGTGACGGGGCGTCCGTTCTCGAGGTGAAAATACCGTCCTATCTGATTGGGAACGAGCTCTCCGAGAATTTCAGGGTAATATGGCAGGACCGGGCCGTTCTCTTCCTTGCTGATGAGTAAGTAAGGGTCGTAAGGCGAAGAATTCTTAGCGGATTATGGTCTCTTCCCTCTTGGGGCCTACCGAGATCATGGAGACCCTGACGCCCAGGAAGTTTTCTATGAATTCGATGTATCTCTTTGCCTCTTTCGGTAGGCCTTCGTATCCTTCCTCCACCACGCGGTCTGTGTCCAGCTCGCTCCACCCTTCCATTGACTCGTAGATCGGTGTAATCGGGCCCGCTGCCTCTGCCGGGAAGTTCTGTGTGACTCCTTTGTCGGTGCCGTATGCAGTGCAGACCTTTATCTCCTTCAGGCCGGTGAGCACATCCACCTTCGTAAGCGCTATGTCGGTTATCCCGTTCAGCTCCACCGCGTGTTTGACCACCACGAGGTCGAGCCAGCCACACCGCCTGCTTCTTCCGGTGGTGGTTCCGAACTCCTTCCCCGCCTCGCCCAGGTGGTAGCCGATTTCGTCGTCCAGCTCTGTGGGGAACGGCCCCTCGCCCACTCTGGTGGTGTATGCCTTCACTATACCGGTTACTCTCTCTATGGCCGATGCCGGGAGCCCGCTCCCGCTTACCGCGCCGCCGATGGTGGTGTTGGACGATGTGGTGAACGGATAGGTTCCGTGGTCTATGTCCAGCATGCTTCCCTGAGCACCTTCGAGAAGTATGCTCTTTCCCTCCTGTCGCAGTTCTCTGAGTAGGACGGATGTGTCGGTTATCAGGTGCCCTATCTTTTCCGAAACAGCGGTCAGGTCCCTGTATATGGGCTCTACCACCAGATTCTCCTCTATCCCGTAAGCATCGAGTATCCTCTGCTTCAGAGGGATCAGGAACTCCAGCTTCTCCCTCAGCTTCTCCGGTTCCAGCAGGTCCCCCATCCTTACGCCCAGTCTTGCGATCTTGTCGGAGTAGCAGGGCCCTATGCCCCGTTTCGTGGTCCCTATGCGCTGCCCCATCCTGAAGGCCTCCTCCGCCCCGTCCAGCAGCTTGTGGTAGGGCATTATTATGTGGGCCCGGTCGCTTATTCTCAGGTTCTCCGCCGGGATGCCCTGACCTCTCAACTCCTTGATCTCCGTCAGCAGAACCTCCGGGTCTATGACAACTCCGTTCCCTATTACGGATAGCTTGTCCTCCCTTATGATGCCGGAGGGGAGCAGGTGGAGCTTGAATGTCGTGCCGTTGGCAATGATGGTGTGGCCCGCATTGTTCCCGCCCTGAAATCGGACGATGACATCGGCCCACTCGCCGTAGAAGTCGGTGACCTTCCCCTTCCCCTCGTCTCCCCACTGCGTTCCGATTATCGCTCTTACAGGCATGGTAACGCCCAATCCCCACTTTCTATTTAACGCTTTTCCATGCTACAATGCTGTGTAGTATCCCGAATTCATTTTACACTTCAACCAACCACCCCTCGTATTTAAAGATCATCTCCTCTGGAAGCTTCCGGTAGAAAGCTTCATCGGGAGT
>Ga0190313_1001177_pt1 | contig 14263 bp, 14 predicted proteins | sample 4870071011_MG_FD_169989 | JGI IMG/M metagenome (GOLD analysis project Ga0190313, IMG submission 169989) | Hydrothermal vent sediment bacterial communities from Southern Trench, Guaymas Basin, Mexico - 4870-07-10-11_MG | ecosystem: Environmental > Aquatic > Marine > Hydrothermal vents > Sediment ...
AGCCATGGAGCTGCAATGCTTTTCTTGCCACTTCCTGAATGGCAGGCACTGTAAAGAGCTTTAAGGCAGCGGAATCCATTTCTATACTGCCGCCCCCTGCATCCTGTTTTAATGCAAGTCTGTATGTCCACCATCTGCAGGCTTCTATACTGGCATACATTTCTGCAAGCATCCACTGGATTCCCTGCATTGAGTTCATGGGTTTGCCCCTCACTATTCTTTCGCTGGTATACTTGATTGTTTCATCAAGGCATGCCTGACCTGCGCCCACGAGATAAGCCATCTGCTGAACTCTCTCGCCGGCAATCCATTTGAGCAGGATTTTGAATCCTTTGCCTTTTTCACCGAGAATATCAGATTTATGCACCCTTACATTTTTTAAAAAAACATCCACCAGCCCCTGTCCGCCAAGCCCCATTAAAGCATAGGGTTTTGTATAAGTATAACCTTCGATATTCTTCTCAAGAATAAATGCCGTAACCCTGCCTGTTTCATCCTTGGCAAAAAAAATGCCATAACCCTTTAAGTGTCCATGTGTTATGAATCTTTTCACACCATTTAAAATATAGTAGTCTCCGTCAGGAACAGCAGTGGTTGTTATTGCTTTGGGGTCGGAACCTGTTCCGGGCTCAGTAAATGCCACTCCGGCATAATTTGTGCCGTCGCAAAGAAGCGGGATATATTTTCTTTTTATTTCTTCAGTGCCCCAGTGGTAAATGGTTTCCGTAACGCTGTTGTTAACCGCCATGGGCCAGAATGCCGAAGATCCTGCTTTTGCAAGTTCTTCTGTAATCAGGATAACATTAAAAGCCCCTGTGCCGAGTCCTCCATATTCTTTAGGAACAGTCATGCCCAGCATTTTTGCCTCAGCAAATTTTAATAAAATATCTTCAGGCAAATAATCTTCAGAGTCTATTTTTGCAGCAACAGGCTCAATAACACGCTGGGCAAAATCTTTGGCTGCCTTTATGATCATTTTATTTTCAGATGATAGATTGAAATCCATTTATTCTCCTTTAGTTAAAGGTTTTTTGCAAACGTCATTTGTTAAATTTGAACTGCCAGAAAAAATAATACCAGTTAAAAATAATATGAAACCAGACTTTGTATGTCAAATATTTTGTGATATTCTTATTTTTTTTGTTCTATTTTATTTTTAAGGGTAGGCTCAGTCCCTGCCAAAAGCCGTTTAATATTATCAGCATGGCGATGGAAAATCAGAACCCCTGTAATAAAAGCATATCCGCTTAATATAAGGGAATGTTCAAACAACCATAATAAAACCGGCAATGCAGCCGCTGCCCCAAGAGAAGCTGCTGAAACCCTGTTGTAAAAAAATATAAGAATAATAAATATAAGCATTGACATGAGCCCTGTTTCAGGTGAAATCACGAAAATACACCCTGCTGCAGTGGCAACACCTTTGCCACCACACTTGAACTTCGTATATATGGGATAAAGATGCCCTAAAAAAGCGAATAATCCAACAATGGTTATAGCTATTTTGCCTGGCACATTATTATTACACCCTGCACAGGAACAAGCTATTAATACCGGAACAGCGCCTTTCAGCATATCTCCTGCCAGGGTCAGGCTTGCAGGTATAATGCCTGCAACACGAAGCACGTTGGTTGCACCTATATTCCTGCTCTTTTTTTCCCTGACATCCTCATTTGCAAATATTTTTGCAAAGATAACTCCAAAGGGGATTGAACCGGTTAGATATGCGAATATAGTAGTTGCACAAATTTTTAATATGAAATAGTTGTTCATTTAACTTATACTTTAATTTTTTTAAAAAGCAGGCAAAATAATTATGGACAAATAAAGACTAAAAATGTTATTAAATTTGAATTAGTTAAAAACCATATAAAAATTTGTCGTACAGTTTATATTCTAAAATACGAGGGGGTGATTTATTGGGCAGCGTGATTAAGAAAAGACGAAAAAAAATGAGAAAACATAAGCACAGAAAGCTTTTGGCGCGGACACGTCATCAGAGAAGAAAGGGCAAATAAATACCGTTACAAAACGCCCCCTTTCGGTCAATTTTTTGAAATTAAAAATTTTTCAAAGGTCTCAATATATTTATAAAAAAAGCCTCCTTTTTTAACAAAAGGAGGCTTTTTTAGCTCTGCACAGTTTTAACTATTTTTCATAACCTTTCAGATATTTAAAAAATTCCGAGTCAGTCGAAAGCATTAGGGAGCTTTCTTTGTCCAGGGCTTCATTATAGATTTCAAGTGTCTTTGTAAATGAATAAAACTCAGGATCAACCCCATATGCTTTTGCATATATTATAGTAGCTTCTGCATCAGCCCTTCCTTTAATTTCCTGTGCTTTTTTGTATGCCTCTGACGTAATCTTTTTTAAATCACGTTCTTTTTCACCAAGAATTTTACGGGCCTCACCATTTCCTTCTGAACGAAATTTTTCAGCTATCTGATTACGTTCGGCAATCATACGGCTATATACGGATTTACGGACCTGCTCCACATAGTTTATACGTTTTATCTGCACATCCACCAGTTCTATGCCGAATTTTGCGAGTTTAGGTTTTGCCTGCTTTAGTATGCCTTTTGTTATTTCAACCCTGCCTGTGGTAATGGCAAACATTTTACGTTGTTTTTTCTTATCTTTATCCTTTTCTATGGCCTCAAGGGGTCTGTTGCTTGTTCGTACTGTTTCAATTAGGCTGTATGAAGTAATAAAATTTCTTACAGCAGGATCAATAATATCATCTAACCGCCCCATGGCGCTAATTATATTATTAACTGTTTGAAAAAATTTTATGGGCTCGACAATTTTCCATCTCGCAAATGTGTCAACCCATATATATGTTTTGTCAAGAGTGGGAATCTGACCTGGATCACCGTCCCATTCAAGAAGATTTTTAGGAAAATAGGTGGTATTTTGTATAAAAGGTACTTTAAAGTACAAGCCAGGGTCTGTTTTCGGCTCGCCGACAACCTTGCCGAACTGGGTTACCACAACCTGCTCGGTTTCATCCACAATATAGTATGAAGAAAAACCAAGGATTAACAAAGCAGCAACAACTACGATCAATATGCCTTTAATTTTCATTTTTATTCACCATTTTTTATACCAAGGTTAAGCAAGGGCAGAAAATTTTTCTGATCTGCATCTATTATGTATTTCTGACCGAGCTTGGGGAAAAGTTCTTTCAGGGTTTCAAGATAAAGTCTTCTCTTTGTAATATCTTTTGCTTTGCTATACTCATTATAAACAGATTCAAACCTTGAAGCATCACCCTTTGCCCTGTTAACTCTGTCCAGAGCATAACCCTCGGCTGCTTTAAGCGTCCTTTCAGCTTCACCTCTCGCAGTGGGAATGGCCTTGTTATAATCCTCTTTTGCCTCATAGATCACTTTCTCTTTTTCCTGTACTGCCTGATTTACCTCGTTAAATGAAGGCTGTACCGGACCCGGAACATTGGTTTTTTTCATCTCGATTGTTATAACGTTTATGCCTGTTTCAGCCCTGTCCAATTCCGCCTGCAGAACGCCCCTTGCTTCAATCGCTATTTCTTCCCGCTTGCTTATGACTTCATTAATACTTCTGTCTCCAACCACAAGCCGCATGGAGGATTCTGACATATCAGTCAAAATTCTGCCAACGTCTCTTACTTTAAAAAGGTAATTATAAGGATCTTTTACCCTGTACTGTACAATCCAGGGAACAAGAGCCACATTAAGGTCTCCGGTAAGCATTAGAGACACATTGCTGCTCTGGCTTTGCGTTGCATACCGGTTTCTTAACCCTTCCCTTGCAGAAGCAAATCCGAATTCAGCTTTATAAACCCGTTTCACCTTCACCTTAGTAACCTTTTCGATGCCTGCAGGAAATTTGAAGTTAAGTCCCGACTGCGTGGTGCGGATATATTTTCCAAAACGCTGTACAACTCCCACCTCATCAACTCCAACAGTATAAAATGATGAGGAGCCAAAGAATAGTATAATTAATATTACTATTATTAATAACGGCCCGCCTGGCAGCTTATAGCTTTTGAGCTTTTTTACTAATTCATCCATCTGGGGAGGAACACTGCCCTTTTTTTCCTGCTGCTGTTTCAGTTTTTCCCAATCCCAATTCATATAAATTATCCTATATTTTATAAAGGTTAAAAAAACATTATTACAACACAAATTATCTTTGCTATAGGTTAACCGAACTTTTAAGTCAAGCAAAAAGCCTGATGAATCAGTAATTTATTTAGTGCTTTTACAACCATCCCTTATTATATTAATATTCATGCTGTCATAGGATCTGAAAATAAGCATTTCACGGGATTTTCTTTTATCAGGAAGAGGATAAAAAGATGTCGATTTTAACATTTTTTTAATATCATTTTTTGATGGTATGGCATTTAACCCCTGGCCTGTTTTTTTGCCGGAAACAGTATCCATAACTGTTGCTGTTTTACCGTCTGAAACAACTGATAAAGGGATCTGATATTTGTCAAGAAGTCTGGCTGCTGAAAGAATTTCCCTTTCCCTTGATCCCAAAGAGCCCGGCGCGCATTTGACAGCTATGAATCTTTTATTATCAACACATACCACAATATCAATATTCGATTTATATATCTTATTTTGTATATTCAACTCAATATTTACATTAACTTCTATATCTTTTTTCAAAAAGCCTTTTTCATTCACAAGAAATTGTTCAATAGCCTGTCTGTTTGCCTCGGCTCCCACGTCAGGGATTTTTTCCCCTGTTATAAAGTCTGTTATCATATTTGCAGGCACTATTTTTTTCTCCTTTTTATTTTTTTTAAATCACAAAAGCTCTATAATCTTTTTTGAAGTATACTCCCCCACATCTGCAAGAGCATCCGGGGGAAGAAAAAGGGAAGCATTATTTGAATAAAGGCATGTTGCCGAAGGTGGAAAATCTTCATCAGCATTATAAAATATATAACAAAGATTTATCTTGGGCAGAGGTGTAACCAAAAAGGAAAAATCACCGCTTCCAGCACTGAATGACTCTTTGCCATGCAGATATTTAATTATTTTTTTTCGGGCAGTTTCAATCTGTTTTACATGTGGAATCAGAATCTGCTCTGTATGGGAAGTAAATGCTCCAACATAGGGCATGGTGTTGGGGAACTCTTTAAAGGCTTTTAAAGGTTCAATAATTGCCGCATGGGAACAGGCATGCAGCGCATAAAGCGAAATGATAATGCCCAGAGCTCCTGTCTGCTTCTCATTCCCAAGCATTATGCTTTCCGGCGAAATCCGGCATTTTTCTCCCAATGCCATGAATTCAAACAGGTTTTCCTTCTGCTTTCCAGGTAGAAATTCCGCCAGCCTTTCAGGAAGATTATTATAAAGTCTGGTTAGATTGTCTTTAATAATTTTTGCATAATTATCTGCCATTTGTATCCTCTTTGCCGGTTTAAATTAGTTTTACTGCAACTTATGGGCGAATTCTTTGATTGCCGCCATATACATGTTTAAACCAACAGCAAATATCGTATTATGGTTTGCCCCGGGAATCTTAAGCATCTGTTTATTTTTGGAAGGGCAGGTATCGTAAAGCGCCTGTCCGTCACTGAAGGGTATAATATGATCATGTTCAGCATGTATTATTAAAGCAGGTTTGTAAAAATTTTTAATGTTATCGATGTTGGCAATAACATCATGTTCACTCAGATCAATGGCAGTAATGTTTATACCAAGAATTTTCAGCAGGGGTTTTAAATAAGCAAACCCGCTTTCAATAACAAGACCGTCTATTTCCTTTTCATAATTTGCAGCTATTTCAAGGGCCGAAGCGCTCCCAAGAGATCTGCCCATTATAATCAGCGGCCCGTCATATGCTTCTTTGATAAGTTTATTTTTCACATATCTGAAAATATGGTGGCAGTCATTCATCATGCCCGTAACAGTGGGCTTGCCTGTGGATTTTCCGTATCCTCGGTAGTCAACAGGTAAAAAATTCACACCTGTGCCTGTATAAACAGGAGCAATATCATGATAATCTGCAACTATTTCACCATTGCCGTGGAAAAAAAGAATTGTTGGAGATTTTTTGTCCTTATAATAAAATCTGGCTCCAAGAGAAATATTATCATCAACAGGTATGAGCAGATCTTCCATATTCTTCGTGGAAGGAGGTTTGAAATCTTCAGATCTGGGATAAAAAATGGAGCAAAGAATTTCGGGCATGTCTAATTTTAAATATTCTTTTTTATACTTTCTGTCCATTGGTTTGCCTCCATTTATTTCTGAGCGAGCCCTAAATAAAACCTGTCTTTTTTTTGCTGAACACGGTAGCCGAACATCTTAATCGTTTTCAGTATGGGTCTGCCAAAAAGAAAATCGAGTATTTCCGGATCTAATTTTCCCCGCTCCTTAACAAGGCTGCGGATACTTGAATCATACTTTATAATATCAAGAATTTCTTCATCAGACTCTGTCTTGTCTGTGCTTTTTTTTGCATAATCTGCCGCTATCCTGATTTTTTCATAAGAACAGCGCTGATTATGTTCTAAAACCAGGTCCCACAGACCTTTAACTTCAGCTACAAGATCTTTTCTTGTGAGATGCCCTTTTAAATAAATTCTTTTAATTTCTCTTGTGTCCCAGCATTTCAGAGCTCTGCATTCAATGGGTCTGTGTTTGTAAATTTTACAATTATTATTGTCAAAAAAAGTACATTCCCATGAGCCGTTTTTACCTTTAATTTTTATAATATCGCTTTGGGCGGTATGAATAATACCGCGTATATTATCATTTACAGGCTCGCCCTTTCTGATTGTAAAAATATTTTTTAGCGCTATTTTGCCTTTATCAACCAGTTCTTTGTCTTCAATATGAAGAGAAGGTCCGCCTTTTCGGCAGCATGTACCGCAGCGCCGGCACTGTGGTTTTTTCTTTAACGCACCCATATAACCCACATGTTTTACTACTGTTCTTTTACAGATGGGGTTATCTCTTCAAGCACTTTTCCATCTTTATCAAGCAAAAATATCATAAATTTTGATTTTGCAGCATAATTTAAGACATCATCATACAAAACAGCCTGTATCTCATACTTGTGCCCTGCTTCCCTTGGCATGTTTATAAAACATGCACTGGCCTGTTCCTTTTTTTTAAATACAGGTATAAACTTTATATTTTTTTTCTTGTCCTCATAACCCACGAACTTTTCATTATTTCCGGCATTCTGTACGATGGTAAAAACCCAATCGTCATTATTTTCTGTTTTATCCATTTTTTTCCTTTTTTATTGAATCCAGTATGTGGCTGGAGAGATATGGCTTCTTTTGCATCTGGGGCAACGGCCTGGTTTTGTCAATCGTTTTCTGTCTTTGAAAATATAATCACAAAGAAGGCAAAAAAAAGGGTTGATGCGCAGTTTTTTCTTCTGCAATTTTACAGAATGTTTGATATGCAGTAAATGCTCATAAACCTCTTTTTCACTTATTCTGATTTTCTGGGAGAGCTCTCTGACGCTCATCTCGTTTTTTTCAAGCAGATCAATTATCTGCTGACGAATTGTTTTTTCCATGCCCTGCCTACTACCTCTCCTGTTTTTCAAAATAACAAATATTATATAAATCATTTTATATTAGTCTGCAAATTTTATTTCAATAATAAAATTAAAGATATATGAAAAAATTGCCATAATTAATAATAGTGATTCTGTTTTAAACAATAAGACTGCTTGTTAAATCTCTTCAAATAAAATAAATTTTTCATGAGAAATGCGGGCAAAGAGGTTTTTATAAAGTTTAAACAGCTTGAAATTGAAAGAAATTTTGTAAAAATTATTTGTAATGAAACAAGGAATATGCTTTAATAAGGTTAAAATATTTTATAAAATCAGGAGGAGAAATTGTCATTTTGGAGCGTCAGGGAAGAGCTAAGTCTGGCAAACAGGTTAAGACGTTCTTATTATGAGCTTTTAAGAGACGATCTTGATCAGTTCATGATTGAGTATTCACTCATTAATTCCTATAATAATTTCAAAAATATTTCCATTCCGTATCCTTTTGTGGAAAAACGGGAACTAAAGCCAAGAGCCCGAATACCTGATATGGAATATGAAGCACAAAATGCTTTTCTTGTACTTTTTATTGAGGAGACTATACCTGCTTCCAATAAAAAATATATAAGATTTTTTAATGAAAATAAAACAACTAAAACCAATCTTATTCATTCAAAAAGCCTGTCTTTGTCTGATGAATTTGACAGGAACCAAAAATATCTTGAGTCAGCACATTTTCTTAATTTTTTAAAAAGTTTACTTCCGGTTGATTATGCTCTGCTGATACAAAGAGACCCTGCAAGCAAAGCCAAAGACAGGTACAGCCTTTCTCATTATCATGTTCGCATTGACTGGCCCATAGTAGATGCTGCAGAAAACCTTGCACAGCAGCTTAGATATGTTTCAAAAGATATATATGAAAAAGGAGAAAAATACGCTGAAGATATACAGAAAAAATTTTTTGAATATTATGGCCTTCCTGTAATGGTTGGAGGCAGAAGAACAGCCGCCATAGTAGCAGCCCAGTATTTAAAAAGTATCCCCTGTATTGCCACAATTTATGTAGGCAGCAGTGAATCAAGATCCCTTATACGTATTTCCGAAAGAGGCACCACCAAACTTGTACTTATGAAATTTTCCGAAAAAGAGATCAGTCAGATAGCGGGAGAAAATGATTTGACGGTAACCTCTTTTAAAAAAAATTATATGGTGGCTAAAGACAAATCTGATGGTATTTTTATTTTTCAGACTACATACACATATACAAACCATGCAAGGCCTCCGGATGACGGCAAGCTAAGGGAACTTAAACCTGACCTTTACTGGCTTACAATCGGCGGTCAGCATATACTTCCTAAACCTGGGGTCTGGAAGTATCCGCCCGTTAAATCCAACATTATCTATACTTGATGGTGCTACTTAAAAAAATAGGGAAGCTGCCTTAAAAGAGCTTTCCGATTTTTCTTGCTCCGATCCAGAATAAAATCGAGCCTAAAAATATAACCCCTGCAAAATATTTCCACAGGTCAATGAGATCTGTCCCCCTGAAAAATATACTTTCACTACCCTGAATATAATAACGGAGTGGGGAAAAAATCGATAGAAACTGTAACACGGGATGCATGGCATAAACAGGCGTCCATGCTCCGCTTAAGAATATTATCGGCATCATGATTAAAACTGAAACCTGGGCTACCTGCATGATATTATGTGTAATAGAAGCAATAAAAAGCCCTATTCCCGCGCTGGTAAAAGCATAAAAAAAAGTCAGCAGCATAAAGACAGATAACGAGCCGTTCATGGGAAGATCAAATATACCAAAGAGTACAATGCCCACACTGATAATAACACCAGCCATAATAATTATTACCTGGGAAAAACTTTTTGCCAGAATGACAATTTTTGGATTAACCGGCATTAAAAGCATAATATCCCAGGTGCCGTTCTCTTTTTCATTAACAAAAACTGCCGCTGTTAAAACAACTGACAACAGGGTAATAATCGATAAGAGCTCTGAAAGAGCCATGAAAAAAACATAAGAAGTGTTGGGATTAAAGAGTTTGTGAATTTCTATCCTTACAGGTGAAAGGGATAATGTTTTTTGAAATTTAAAAATAATATGTTCCAGATAATTGAGGGTAAGAAAGCTTTGCGTTGCTGCTGTTGAATCAAGGAGAAGGTTTATTTCAGGGTTGTTTTTTGTAAGAAACCTTTTTTCAAAATCACTTTCAAAAAGAATGCCGGCCATAATCTTCCTGTTGCGTATTGACTCCATCAATTCTTCCTGTGAATGAAAAAAAACAGGCTTTTGGAACTGGGGCTGATGCAAATGCAAAAGAATTTTGTTGCTTATAACACCAGGAGAATAATCCACAACCCCTATGCTTATATTCTTTGCATCCAGAGTTATACCTTTGCCTGCAATGTAAATATCCAGGGTAAAAGAATAGATTACCACGAATAACAATCCGTAAGATCTCAAAAACTCCAGCAGTTCTTTGCCTGTAACAGTTAAAAAAGATCTCATTTTATCCTCTTTTTCAGAAAAAAAGAACCTGCGCCAAGCAGTAAAAAGGCATATCCTGTTAAAATTCCAAAATATAGCTGGTTTTTACCGGCGCTCAACCCGTCGCCGACCAGAAAAACATCATAGAGAATATGCGTATAATACATTACCGGATATATATGCGCCACAATAGCAGATTCTCCTTCCATGGAACTGATGGGCATGAGCATGCCTGAATAGAGGAAGCCTGGTATTATGGTTATAATAAGGGTTAATATTACGGCTACTATCTGGGTTGATGTGATAATAGATACCAGCAGACCTATGGAAATGCTTATGATGATATAGATAAAAGATGCCCCGGCATAAAACATAAAACTGCCGCGAAACGGCACTTTAAAAAGATATACTGCCCACAAAAAAAGAATAATTATATTGGTGCTGTGGAGAATAAGCACAGGCAGCAGTTTTGCTAATATAAACTCGTTTTTTTTAACAGGGGATGCATAAAAGTTAAAAATAGTTCCCTTTTCTTTTTCTTTGACAATAAGAAGCGCTGATAATATCGCAGGAGCTACAAAAAGAACAAGCCCTATAAGACCAGGCAAGATCATGTTTTTGTCACTCATTGCCTGGTTGAAAAGGCTGCGTGAATTGATTCTTATAAGCTCTTGGTTTCTATTCTGAAAACCGGGTTGTTTCATCACGGCATTAAAAATTACTCCTGTTGTATAATTTTCAATTGTCTTTGCCCGCGATGGAAAGGAACCGTCTATATATACACCAACGGCAACCTGCAGCCCCTTTGTTAGCTCTCTTTCAAATGCTTCAGGAATAATTATAATTAGATCTTTTCTGTTTTGTTTGATTAAATCAAGCGCCTTTGCCTCGGTCAGCCTTTCCACCCTGGTATTAAAATATCTGGAATGTTCAAACTCGCTGATTAAATCATAAGAAAGTTTGCTCCTGTCATTATCTATAATCAGAGTTCTGGTATCTGTAACATCTATTTTTATGCCATAGCCGAACAAAAGGAGAATCATTGTGGGCATAATATAGACCATGAAGATCATTTTGCTTCTGTAGAGATCTAAAAGTTCTTTTTTTATATATGCTTTGATAATTCCTGTTTTCATTTAAATCCCTTTGGAAAAATACTCCAAAAAAATATCTTCAAAACTGTGTGCATCCGGGTGTTTTTTATACAGAGCCGCTACGTTGTCGTCTGCAATCTTTTCTCCGTCTTTCAGCAGAACAACACGATCGCAAAATTCGGCTTCATTCATGTAATGAGTAGTAATAAGGATAGATATCTCCCATTCGTTTTTCAGCTTTTGAAGCATTTCCCAGAAGATTGCTCTTGCAACCACATCCACGCCGCTTGTGGGTTCATCGAGAAACAGCACCACAGGTTCATGGATAATAGCTGCTGCCACTGAAAACCGCTGGTTAATTCCCAATGGCAAATCTTTGGGAAAGGCGTCAAGGTAGTCGGAAAATCCCAGGGTATCGGCATAATCATTTATAAGTTTAATTGCCCTGAGATGAGCTATTTTATGCATATTTGCAAAGTAGAGCAGATTCTCCCGTACAGTCAGCCCCTTATAAAGGGCAAAGTGCTGACTCACATACCCGATTTTTGCTTTCAGCATCTGCCGGTCGGCGGTACTTTCAATTTTTTTTCCAAGTAAAAAAAGTTCCCCTTCATCAATGGGCAGAAGGCCCAGAAGCATTTTGATAAAGGTGGTTTTACCTGCTCCGTTTGCTCCCAAAAGGCCCAGAATTTCACCCTTATTCAGTTTAATATCTATATGCTTATTGGCAGCAAAATTCCCAAAGTATTTGGTTAAACCGGTTGCCTTCATGATTGTATCAGGGGGTTTTTGTTTTTTATCCTTGTGAATAATATCAATTTCAGGAAGCCTGCCGTATTTTTTTAAAAAACTGACAAAAAAAACACTATTAAGCGTAGGTTTTTTATGCTTAATGGGCAAAGGTTTTAGAGAATAGGTATATCCGTGAATGGTTATTGTGCCGTCAACAGGTTTGTCAGATGCCTCGTAGCTGAAGGGCTTCACCTTGTTGATTAACTCTTCGGCTCTGCCTTCATCTATGATTTCACCTTCTTCAAATAAGAGCGCCCTATCCATTCTATCGACTTCAGCCATATAAGCAGTGCTGATCAGGCAAAGAGTCTTTTGCCTGGCCACTATTTCTTTTAGGATTTCCCACAATTCCAGACGGCTCACAGGATCGACTCCTGTGGTTGGTTCATCTAAAATCAGCAGCCTGGGACGATGTAAAAGAGTGCAGATAAGCGCCAGTTTTTGCATCATTCCACCGCTGAGTTTGCCTGCCAGTCGGTCTGTATAATCTGAAAGACCCGCCATATGCAGCAGACGTTCCTTATATGCCTTGAAATCAGCATCCTGCCTGACTGCGCGAATATTTGCAAAAAAATCGATGTGCTCATCAATACTGAGCTGGTCATATAAGATAAGACCGATGCCCTGGGGCATAAATCCCGCACTTTTTTTTATTTTTTCAGCCTCTTTCGGAGACCTGTAGCTATAATTAAAGAGTTCAATCTCACCGCTAAAGCTGATTACCCCTGCAATGGCATGCATCAGGGAACTCTTGCCTGCGCCGTCAGCTCCGATGAATCCTATGATTTCTCCCTCTTTTACCTCAAAAGATACGGGCTTTAAGACTCTTTTCTTCCCATAGGAAACCGATACATTATGTACCTTGAGCCTGTTCATAAATCACCAAGAATTTTTGAATCCTCCGGCAGGCCCTGACCGTCGGTTGTAATTACTCCTATAGCTGGAATTCCGAGTTTCAGGCGTGGATCAGGCGTGACAGGCTTTAAATGCACTGCATACATTCTCTGTATACGGTCGCTCTTTACATTTACTTCTTTGGGTGTAAATTCGGCTCTTTGTTCGATCCTGACCACCCTTGCTTCAAAGGGCATATCAGGATAGCTGTCTAAAAAAATTACTGCTTTATCGTGCAGTTTAATCTTTCCGTTATCTATTGTATCAATAAACATTTTCAGATAAAGCTCATCAGGGTCTATCAGGGTGGCAATCACCATTCCGGGTGAAAGCACTTCGCCGATTTGCGCCACCTTTTCAATCACCACACTATCTGCCGGTGATACTATGGTCAGCTCTTTTATGATTGCGCCCATCTCTTTTTTGTTTGCTTTTAGAAAGGCTGTATGGTTTTTGGCCGCATCTATATTTGCTTTTAATGCTTTAATTTTATTAAGGCGCGCTTTTGCTATTTTAATATCGGCGCCGGATATTTCTATTTTCCTGTCCGCCTGTTTTAGCCTTTTCTTTAACGAGTCAAGCTGGTTGGCGCTGTTATCCAGCTTGAGAGCCGCATGTTCAAATGAATTTTTGGCAATAACCTTTGTTACAAAAAGTTTTTTTGTTCTGTTATAATCTCTTTTGTCCTGATCAACCACAAGCCTTTGGTTTTCAATCAGGCAAAGGAGCTCCTCTTTTTGAGCCAAAGAAATATCAAGGCTTTTTTCTGCCTTTTCAACCATGAGGGGGATTGACAACCTTGCCAGATCATACTCTTTATAAAGCGCTTTTATCCTGTTTAATGAAGATTGAACTGTCTGTTCAATACCCAGCAGTTTTGCTTCAAATTCTTCACTTTTAATCAGCGCAATTATATCCCCTTTTTTTACTCTCTGGCCATCTTCGATGAGCATGGATTTTATGCGGCCCGGATATTTGGTGTTTAAAGCGATTATATCGCCGTCTATTCTGCCTGCTCCTGCTATGAGATTTGGTGGAAGTTGAGCGGGATAAAGCTTTTTGTAAATAAAAAAAGCTGAAACTGCCAATAGCACTATAAGAAGAATTCCTATTATATAATTTTTCATAATTAATCTTTTTTATCCGAAGGTAACCATTTCTCTGTTATGTAATTATCTGTCACTAAAATTATTTTTAGAAAACCTGCACAAAAAAATCAGGATTATCCCAAGGTTTCGAATTTATCCCGGCACGAAAATGCGATTGTTATGTGATCTGACATATTTAACGAAATTTTAACGTCAATTTATTACTGTTGTAACATTTTCCTGGTAATGATGATTTATTAGTCATTAACAATAAATTGACATTTCAAATTAAAGGGAAAAAATGATTTTTAATAAAAACAGTGTAACTATTCAAACTATTTGGCAAATATCATTAAAAATTATAATCAATATAC
>Ga0190313_1001179_pt1 | contig 14243 bp, 13 predicted proteins | sample 4870071011_MG_FD_169989 | JGI IMG/M metagenome (GOLD analysis project Ga0190313, IMG submission 169989) | Hydrothermal vent sediment bacterial communities from Southern Trench, Guaymas Basin, Mexico - 4870-07-10-11_MG | ecosystem: Environmental > Aquatic > Marine > Hydrothermal vents > Sediment ...
TTATTTCATCAGGAGTCCTTCCATCTATTCTTTTTCCTTCTTCAAAAAGTTTTTTTCTCAAAATTTGACTGATTAACTTTTTATAAAAATAATTCAAATAAACTTTGTTAATATTTTGATTTTCTAAGGTTGTTATAAATTCTTCTAAAATTTTATCAAGAGATTCTTTTCTCAACCTTTTATCAGAAATTTCTAATGTTCTAATTATTTTTTCGTAACAGAATTCTTTTAAAGAATTTTTAATCTCTTCTGGTAGATCTAAAGGATGTATCTCTTTTTTAGAAACTCCTATATGTTTTCTTAAAGTTTCTTGTGCTTCTATCAAGGGTTGACATTTTTTCAAAGCTAAATAAAGTGCTTCTGTAATAGCTTTCTCTTCTACTTCTTTCCCTCCTCCTTCAACCATAATAATTGCATCTTTAGAACAAACAACCACTAAATCTAAATCTGCCTTCTGTCTTTCTTCATAGGTAGGATTAATATAAAATTTTCCATTTATTCTCGCAATTCTTATACCTGCTATAGGTCCGTCAAAAGGAATTTTAGAAATGTGTAAAGCTGCAGAAGCTCCTATAATAGAAAGAATATCAGGATCATATTTTTCATCAGCAGATAATGTAAGAGCAGTGATAACTATGTCATAAAAAAAGCCTTCAGGAAAAAGAGGTCTTATAGAACGATCTATCAGACGAGAGACTAAAACTTCTCTATCTGTGGGTTTACCTTCTCTTTTTATAAATCCTCCTGGAATCTTTCCCCAGGCAGAAGCTTGTTCTCTATAATCTACTGAAAGAGGAATAAAATCTATTCCTTCAACTAAATTTTCACCCATTACAGCAGTTACTAAAACTGCTGTATCCCCTTGTTTAACAATTATTGATCCATCAGCAAGTTTAGCATATTCTCCAGTTTCAATAATAATGGGAGCTGAAGAATCAATATCTATCTCCATTTTTTCCATATAATAAATCTCCCTCCCTCAAAAAATTTTTATTTTCTGAATTTGGTTTTTAAAGTTTAGAATAGAACTTAAATTTTTCAAGATAAAAATTGGAAAGCAATTCTTACTTGCTAATTATCAAAGTTTTATTAAAATCTCAGAAGATAAAAAAAATATTTTACTTAAAGATGAGGTTAAAAATGAAAAAACTTTTGGAAATTAAAGATCTTTGGGTAGAAGTTGAAAATAAAGAAATATTAAAAGGAATTAATCTGACACTTCCGGTAGGACAAACACATGTAATATTTGGAAGAAATGGCTCAGGAAAGACTTCATTACTTATGACTATTATGGGTTTTCCTGCTTATAAAGTAAGACATGGAAGAATCTTTTTTAAAGGTGAAGATATAACTGATCTTCCACCTTATGAAAGAGCTAAAAGAGGAATTGGTATAATGTTTCAAAGACCACCTATTATAAAGGGAGTAAAATTGAGAGAAATTTTAAAATTGTGTGCTAAAGAAAATAATGTAAAAATTGAGGAACTGGCACAGACTTTTAAATTTGAAAACTTTCTTGATAGAGAAGTTAATAAAGGATTTTCAGGAGGAGAACTAAAAAAAAGCGAGCTTCTTCAATTACTAATTCAGGATCCAGAATTGGTTTTACTTGATGAACCTGAATCAGGAGTTGATGTAGAAAATATTCAACTAATTGGAGAGATGATCAAAAAACTTTTACAAAAAGATATTCCTTATAAGCCAAGAAATAAAAGTGGATTAATAATTACACACACAGGATTTATTCTTAAGTATGTTGCTGCAGATCTTGGATATGTTATTATGGATGGAGAAATTTATTGTCAAGGGAATCCTATAGAAATTTTTGAAGGTATTCAAAAATATGGATACGAAGGATGCAAAAAATGTCTAAAAAGACTTACTATTTGAATTGAATTTTTTGGGGCTTTTATGATGAAAAATTCAATAGATTTAAAAAGTTTCAAATCAGCTAAAGAAGCTCCTATACTTAAGGATTTATCAGAATTAAGTGAAGAAGAAAAAGATAGGCTTAAACTTTTGGGTTTAGATGAAAAACTAAAAAGAGAGGGAGAATATGTTCAAGTAGATGCAATTCCCCTTTTATGTAAGAAAAAAATAGAAGGTTTAGAGATTCTTCCTATTACTGAAGCTTTAAATAAATATGATTGGATCAATAACTATTATTGGAAAGCTATAGTTTCTAAAAAAGATAAATTTACCAGGGCTGTAGCTGAAGATTTAGATAATGGTTATTTTATAAGAGTTTTACCTAATTATAAACTGGTTTATCCTGTTCAGACTTGTCTTTATATAAGAACAAACAACACAGCCCAAAAAGTTCATAATATTGTTATCGTTGAAGAGAATGCAGAACTCAATTTAATTACTTCTTGCTCAGTTCATCCCCATATTGACTCAGCTCTTCATATAGGTATATCTGAATTTTTTATTAAAAAAGGAGGAAAATTAACTTTTACTATGATACATGTATGGGGAGAAAAAATAAGTGTGAGACCAAGAACAGGAATTATAGTAGAAGAAGGAGGAATTTACATTTCTACTTATATTAGTCTTTTTCCTGTAAAAAATATTCAAACCACTCCTGTATGTCGTCTTATAGGTAAAGATGCAAAAGCTTCCTTTGTTTCTATAATTGCTAATTATCCTGGTTCTTATGTAGATATAGGTGGAGAAGTTTATTTAGAAGCAGAAAAAACTAAAGCAGAAATAATTTCTCGGAATGTAGTTTATGGAGGAGAAAACATTGCTCGAGGAAGAATAATAGCCAAAGCTCCTAAAGTAAAAGGACATCTTGAATGTCAAGGACTTATGCTTTCTAATAATGGTATCATGAGAGCTATTCCAGAATTGGATAGTTCTTTTTATGATGTAGAACTAACTCATGAAGCTGCTGTTGGAAAAATATCTCAGGAAGAAATAGAGTATCTTATGGCAAGAGGACTAAGTGAAGAGGAGGCAACTTCTCTTATTGTAAAAGGATTTCTAACTATTGAAATAAAAGGTGTACCACCTGCTTTACAAGCTCAAATTGATAAAACTTTAGAACTTGCAAAATTAGGATTTTAAGTATTCTAAAATGCAAATTAAACCTCATTTAAAAAATCTAAATCCTTACCCTCCTGGAAAAACTATTAATGAAATCAAAAAAGAATTAGGTATCTCAGGAAAAGTGTATAAATTAAATTCTAATGAAAATCCCTTGGGTCCTTCTCCTAAAGTAATAGAGACCCTTAAAAATTGTCTTTTAGAAGTGCATCATTATCCTGAAGCAAGTTATCAGGAATTAAAAGAATTTTTAGCAAAAAAATGGGATGTTTTACCTGAACAAATTATTTTAGGAAACGGATCAAATGAGATAATAGAGTTTCTTTTTAAAAGCATAATCAATCCTGATGATGAAATTATTATAAGTAAACCAAGTTTTTTAATGTATGAAAAATTTGCTGAGATATATGGAGCTAAAATAAAACTTATTCCCCTAACCAAAGATTTCAAACATAATTTTGCTGAAATTCTAAAAAATATTTCAAAAAGAACTAAAATTATATTTTTAGATCATCCTCACAATCCATCAGGAAGTGTTTTAAATAGAAAAGATTGGCAAGATTTCTTAAAAAATCTTCCTTCGTATATTTTAACTGTAATAGATGAAGCATATGGTGAATTTATAGAAGATCCATCTATACCTTTGGGGATTGAATTTTTAAAAAATGGATACAAGGTTTTAATTTTAAGAACTTTTTCTAAAGCTTATGGTCTTGCTGGATTAAGATTAGGTTATGGAATCAGTTTTATGGAACTTTCTAAAGTGCTTGATTCAGTAAGACAACCTTTTAATATAAATCTTTTAGCTTATAAAGCAGGTTTGACAGTTTTACAAGATAAAGAATATATTGAAAAAAGTATAAGTTTAGTAAAAGAAGGAAGAAAATATTTAACTGAAAAATTAACCAGTTTTGGATTTAAGGTTTATCCCTCTCAAGCTAATTTTATTATGGTTGATTTTGGAGAAAAAGCTGAAAAAATTTATCAAGAATTATTAAAACGCGGTATTCTGGTTCGTCCTTTAAAAGCTTATGGATTTTCTAATGCTTTAAGGATTTCTATAGGACTTCCGGAAGAAAATAAAATTTTAGTTGAAAATATAAAGTATATATTGAAAAGCACAAGATGAATATTTCTAATCAAATAAAAACCTATATAGAAAAAAGCTCTTGGATAAGAAGGATGTTTGAAGAAGGATTAAAGCTTAAAAAAGAATTTGGAGAAAAAAGAGTTTTTGATTTAAGTTTAGGAAATCCTGATTTGCCACCTCCTCCAGAAGTTAAAGAAACTTTAGAAAAGATTGTTAAAAATTATAATCCTACTTATCACCGGTATATGCCAAACACAGGTTTTCCATTTGTTAGAGAAATAATGGCAAAAAAGATAACGCAAGAACAGGGAATTAAGATAACTTTTAAAGAAATTATAATGACTTGTGGAGCAGCTGGAGCTTTAAATGTAATTTTTAAAACCCTTTTAAACCCTGGAGATGAGGTCCTTTTTCCCTCCCCATTTTTTGTAGAATATTTCTTTTATATTGAAAATCATCAAGGAATTCCTAAAACAATTCCTACCAAAGAAGATTTTAGCTTGGATATGAATAAAATAGAAAATGCAATTACTTCAAAAACCAAAATTTTTTTGATAAATTCTCCTAACAATCCTACAGGTCAAATATATTCAGTAGAAGAAATAAAGGAACTTTGTGATCTTCTTAAAAAAAAGAGTCAGAAATTAGGAAAGCCAATTTATCTTGTCTCTGATGAACCTTATCGAAATCTTGTCTTTGATAATGAAAAAGTTCCTTCTATTTTTCAATTTTATAATAATAGTATTATTGCTTATAGTTTCTCAAAAGAGCTTTCTCTTGCGGGAGAGAGAATTGGATTTATAGCTGTTCATCCAGAAATTGAAAATAAAGAAATTATTTTAGAAGGTTTAGCTCTCTGTAACCGTATTCTTGGCTTTGTTAATGCTCCAGCTTTAGCTCAAAGGATTGTTGCAAATTGTGCTTTTTCTAAAGTTGAGGTTAATATTTATCAAAAAAGAAGAGATATAATCTGTAATATTTTAAAAGAGGCTGGATTATCTTTTATAAAACCTAAGGGTGGACTTTTTGTTTTTCCAAAAGTCCCAATAGAGGATATAAAATTTTGTGAGATTTTAAAAAAGGAACTTATTCTTGCAGTTCCTGGAAGAGGTTTTGGGAATCCTAATCATATAAGACTTTCTTTTTGTGTTTCTGAAGAAATTTTAAATAATATGAGACCTAACTTCTTAAAAGCATGTGAAAAAATTCAAAAATATGTTTAATTTTCAAATTATTTATCAAAGTAAAAAAACTTTAGCTCGTATAGGAAAAATTATTACTCATAGAGGTGTTATAGAAACACCGGTTTTTATGCCTGTTGGAACTCAAGGTACAGTGAAAACTATGCCTCCTGAAGTTATTGCAAGTTTAGGTTATACTATTATTCTTTCCAATACTTACCATCTCTATTTAAGACCAGGACCAGATATAATTTATGAACTCGGAGGACTTCATAAATTTATAAATTGGAAAAAGCTTATATTAACGGATAGTGGAGGATTCCAAGTTTATAGTCTTTCTCAATTTAGAAAAATTACAGAAAAAGGGATCCTGTTTAAATCTCATATAGATGGCTCTGAACACTTTTTAACTCCTATTACAACCATGGAAATTCAAAAAAAATTGGGTTCAGATATTATGATGGTTCTTGATACTTGTATTCCTTATCCTTTATCTTATGAAGAAACTAAAATACTAACAGACCTTACTCACAAATGGGCTGTTGAATCCTTAGAATACTGGCAAAGGCATAAAAATGAAAAACAGGTAGTTTTTGGAATAATTCAAGGTGGAATGTATGAAAATTTAAGAAAATATAGTGCTAAATTTATTACTTCTTTAGAATTTGATGGATATGCAATAGGCGGGCTTTCTGTAGGAGAACCTTTGGAAATAAGGAATCAAATGATGGAGATAAGTGTGAATTATATTCCTTATAATAAACCAAGATATGTTATGGGAATCGGAACACCTTTAGATATAATAGAAGCGGTTATAAGAGGAATAGATATGTTTGATTGTGTTTTACCTACCAGAAATGCAAGAAGAGGAACTGTATTTACTTCTACTGGTCCACTTTCTATTAAAAATGCATCTTTTAAGTCTGATTCTTTACCTCTTGATCCTGAATGTGAATGTTACACCTGTAGAAACTATTCTCGTGGATATCTAAGACACCTCTTTCATGCTAAGGAACTCTTAGTCTATTATCTTTTAACTCTTCACAATTTATTTTATTATGCTAAACTAATGGAACATATTAAAATAGCTATTAAAACAGAAACTTTAGAAGAATTAAAAGAAAATTTAGCTGAACATTACTCTAAGCATTTGAATAATTCTAAATAGGAGGGATTTATGGATTTATTAAATTTTTTTTTAAATTATGCTTTTGCTATGGGGCCGCCTCCTCAACAGGGACAAACTTCTCAAGGAGGAGGATTAATAGGATTTCTTTTTACTTTACTTCCTTTAATATTGATTTTTGTTATCTTTTATCTTCTTTTAATTAGACCTCAACAGAAAAAAATGAGAGAACATCAAAAATTTATTTCAGAATTAAGAGTGGGACAGAAAGTTTTTACTGCAGGTGGAGTGGTTGGAAGGATTATAAAAATTGAAGATAATATAGTCTGGTTAGAAGTTGATAAAAATATTAATATCCCTATTGTAAAGGGATATATAAGTGGACCATTTACTCAATAATTAAATTTTCTTTAATCCAGTTTTGTAAAATTTTTAAAGCTCTTTCTGCTAATTTAATATATTTTATTTTTTTAGAAATTTTTTCTTTCAATGGTGGAAATAATCCCCAATTTATATTCATAGGTTGAAAATATTTTGGGTTTGCAGTTTGAAGATAATTTATTAAGGCACCTATAGCAGTTTCCTTAGGAGGAACAATAAGAGGCTTTCCTTTTATCAATCTTTCTGCATTAAGTCCTGCAATAAGTCCCATGGCTGTAGATTCTACATACCCTTCAACTCCTGTAATTTGTCCTGCAAGGAAAATATAAGGATTTCTTTTAAGCTGAAGTGTAGGTTTTAAAACTAAAGGAGCATTAACAAAAGTATTTCTGTGAATTGAACCTAAACGTGCAAATTCAGCTTTTTCAAGTCCTGGTATCATTCTAAAGATTCTTATTTGTTCCTGATATTTAAGCTTGGTTTGAAATCCAACTATATTGTAAAGAGTTTTCTCTTTATTTTCTGAACGAAGTTGAACTACAGCATAAGGTTCTTTACCTGTTTTTGGATCTATAAGCCCTGTTGGTTTCATAGGACCATAACGTAAAGTATCTTTGCCTCTTTCAGCCATAACTTCAATAGGTAAGCACCCTTCAAAATATTTAGGATCTTCAAAAGAATGAAGAGGCACTTTTTCAGCTTTAAGCAATTCTTCTACAAATCTTTCATATTCTTCCTTTGTTAGAGGACAATTTACATAACTTCCTTCTTCTTTTCCATATCTATCTGCAATAAAAACTTTTTTCCAATCTATAGACTCAGCATATACAATTGGAGAAATAGCATCATAAAAATGTAAATAAGGAATTTCAATTAGCTCTGCTAATGCTTTTGCTAAAATTTCTGAAGTAAGAGGTCCTGTTGCTATAATTACAATTTTATCCTTAGGAATTTCCTTAACTTCTTCTCTTATTATTTCGATTAAAGGATGATTTAAAATTCGTTCTGTAACATATTTTGCAAAACATTCTCTATCTACTACTAAAGCTTTACCTCCTTCTATTTCACAATTTATAGCAGCTTCCATTATTATAGATTTAAGAACTCTTAATTCTTCTTTCAGTAGACCAACTGCTTTATGCAGTTCTTTTGAACGAAGAGAATTTGAACACACTAATTCAGCAAGTTTATCTGTTTTATGAGCAGGTGTCATTTTTAAGGGACGCATTTCATAAAGTGTAACTTTAACTCCTCTTTGAGCAAGTTGCCAAGAAGCTTCAGATCCAGCTAAACCACCTCCTATTACAATAACCTCAGATCGCTTCATATTATTTTGAAAAAGGACTTAAAAATTAATAATCAATACCAGCAATAGGAATATATGCTATTTTAGGAGTGATAAAAATCATAAGTTCTGTATTTGTGAGATTTTTACCTTTTCTTTTAAAAGCTTCTCCAATCCCTGGAATATTTCCTAAACCTGGAACTCTATTCAATGTTTCACTAATATCGGTAATTTTTATTCCTCCTATAACAAGGGTTTCTCCATTATCAACAAGGGCTGAAGTTTGCATACTATTAGTTACTATGGTGGGTTGTCCTGCTACAGTATGAGACCAATCTGGATAAGATCTTTCTATCATTATATCTAAAAGAATTTTTCCTTCTGGAGTTAAAGAAGGTGTAACTGAAAATTTTAATCCTGCATCTACAAATTTTACTGTTGCTTGTGTAATTTCAGCAGCATAAGTTAGATAAGGAATTCTATAACCTTGTTGAATAATAGCTGTTTCTCTATCTAAAGTTAATATTTTTGGTTTAGATAAAATTCTTCCTACTCCCTTTTCTTCAAGAGCAGAAAGTTGAAAATCTAATAAAGCAACATTTTTTCCAAAATAACCTAAAACTACTCCTAAAGTGCTTGGATTAGCATTCTGAGTAGGAGTAGCACCTAAGTCAACAATAGCAGGTGTAGGAAGTGAGATGGTTGTATTAGAAGAAATAAAGCCACCTCCTGGATAAGTAAAACTGATATCTCCTGTAGTTGAAGAAGGATTAGGAGATATACCCCATATACTATGCTCAGTTGCTCTCCAAGTAGCTCCTCCCCATCTTACTCCAAGCTTATGTATATAAGTATCACTTATTTCTACAATCCTTGCCTCAATTAAAAACTGAGGTCTTGGTTTATCTATCTTTTTTATAATTCTTTCTATTTCTTCAAGCACTTTTGGTGTAGCTTTTACAATAAGTATATTTGTCAAGGGATCAAAAGTAATTTTATTAGGATCTTTTAAAATCTCAGCAAGCTTTTCTGAAATTCTCTGGTTTTTCATTAAATCTATTACCTTACTTGCTCTAATATGTTTAAGTTCAAAAGTTTTAGTTATAAGACGATTGCTCATTTCTTCAGTTTCTTGTATAGCCTTTAATATATCCTTTTGATTTTCTATTTCTCTTCTTATTCCTTCTGTGCTTTCACCAAGAGCCACCATATAATCTTTATAAAGTTTTGCTTCTTTTTTAATTTCTTCTAAAGTCCCAACTCTTATTACATTGCCTATAGTAATCTTAGCAAGACCTTTATTTGCAAGAACTACATCAAACAATAAATCCCAAGGCACTTGTTTTGCTTTTAATGTAACAAGTCCTTTTACCTGCTCACTTGCAATTACATTAATTCCGCCTACTTCTGCCAAAAATCTTAATACTGCATGAATATCTGCCTCTTGAAAATCTACTGAAACAGGTGTGCCTTTATATTCCATACGAGTTAAAGGCATTTTCATTCTATGTGTTCCCAAGTAAATCTCATACTCAGGAAATTTTGTTTCCTTAAGTAATGAAGATTCAATATCTACTAAAGGTCTTTTTTCTCTATATTTAACTTTTTCACCTTTAATAACTACACTAACTGGCTTTTCAATTTTTTCCCAAATAAGATCTACTATCAACTTGTTTCCAAAAGGAAAAACTTGGAAATTAAATGATTTTATTAGAGTAAATTCTAAACAAAACTTTTCTTTTTCATAAGATGCATTTATTTCTTTAAATATCTCCTTAGGAAGATTTCTCATCCAGGTAGAACTTTTTGGAACTACATTATAAAAGGTTAATTTTATTTTATTACCTTCTTTAGATATTTCATATTTTGGTTTATTACTAAATTCAAAGACTAATTTATCTGTAGGTTTCTTTAAAAATAATACATTTTCTAAATAATTTTTTTCTATACCAAAACAATTTAAACTCCCTAAAAATAAAAACAAAAGTAAAATAAACAGTGCTCTCATTTTCATTTACCTTAATCCTTTTTTAAAGGTAATATCCTTCTTCTTTTCTCTTTTTCTCCATAGATATTTATTTCTTCTTCTTCAATTATCACATAATCGGTTCCAATTTCTAATACTTTAATATTTCCTATTTTACTTCCTGTTTTAACAATATATCCTTTCTTAGTATTATCTTGTAATAAAGCCATTCTTTCTTTTTCTTTTTCTTTTTCTAAAATTCCTACTAATTCTAAAGGTATTTTTTCTCTTTTAATTATAATTAATTTAAAAATTTCTGGATCTATAAAAGGATTTTTAAGTTTGCTTATATCAATTTTAAAAGATTTTTCTTCTAATGCTTTTATCCAATTTTTTAATTCTGTATCCTCCATTTTCTCTTTTTTAGTAAAATTTTTGGCTATTTTTGTTTTTTCTTCTTTATGAAAACAACTTGCAATTATTAAAATAGATAAAATTATTATTATAATATATCTCATTTGTTTTTTTTCTTTTTTTATTTTCTTTCTAAAGGAATTCCTGTATATTTAAAAGTATAAAAAGTAACCATAGCATTTAAATGATTATTTTTCATTTGAAACTTTACATTATTTAATACTATTAAACGCTCAAGACTTTCTATATCATTTAAAAATTTAATAACATTATTAAATCTTCCTTCTATCTTCATATTAATAGGAATTGTTTGATAATAATTTTGAGGAATCACTTTACCAGGTTTAAAGGTTATTACTTCTAAATTGTTCTCCTTAGCAATATCTGATATTCTTTTTAAAATATCAGGAATTTCTTTTTGGGAGGGAAGGATTTTTTTTACTCTATTTAAAAATTTTTGTCTCTGTTTCATTTGAGTTTCTAAAAATTTCATTTTCCTTGCCAATTTTTTATATCTTTTTATTTCTAAGTCTAATTTTTTAATATCTTCTCTTAATATATCTATCTTTTCTTTAGCATGAGTATAATAAAATTGATAGAATAAAAATATCGGAACTAAAATAGAAACAAAAACAACCAAAAACTTTTCTCTTTTAGTAGCATTTTCTTCCCAAGTTTTAAGTTTTTCCCAAACACTCATATTAAAATAAAACCCCTACTTTAAATTCTATATAAGCTTCTTTTTTAACAGTTTCGCTTAAAGAAACTTCTTTTATTATATTTCGTTGATTTTCTAAATTTTTTAAATAATTAGCTATATCTTTTAAATCTGAACTAATACCTGTAATTTCAGCTTGAGAAGGCTTGATTGAAAGTTGTGTAAAAATAATTCTATTTATACTTATATTTCTTATTAATGTTTCAATTTTTTGAAGTTCCTTTCCTTGTCTTTTTTTTAGATCAATAATGGTTGAAATACGTTTTTTTATTTCTTCACTTTCTTTCTCTAAAATTTTTACTTTTTGAGCAATCTTTTTATATTCTCTAAGCTTTGTTTCTTTTTTCATTTTTTCATTTTTTAAACTTTTCAAATTATACCCTAAATAGATTCCCTCCGTCACAATAGTTAAAATAACTATAACAAAAATAATTAAAAAGGTCTTTAAAAAAATATATTTTCCTTTTATTTCTTCTGGTTTTACAATTTCTTTTTTAGGAAGTAAATTAAATTTTATTATCATAAAAAGTCCCTTAATCCACCAGCTATTGCTATTGCTCCTTGTGTATTTATTATTTTCATATACTTAGGATCTATATTATTAGAAATTTTTATTTTGTTTTCTATTTTAAGTACTTCAGTTTCAATTTTTAAAATATTTTTCACTATTTCACATATATTAGGAATTCTTGCTCCACCACCTACTAAAAAAATTGTTTCAATGGAAATTTTAAATTTATCCGTTACAAATTTAATAGTATAATTAATCTCATCTAAGGTTTCTTTAATATAATTAATATATACTTTCTTAAGATTAGAATATTGTCCTCCTCTATTAGGATTTACCATTAAACTTTCTGCTGTATCTGGATCTATTTTTAATTCTTTTATTATATTTTTTTCCAAATTTTTTAATCCTAAATTAGAAAGTTCTCTACTATATATAGGAAATTCGGTATCACAAAATAACACTTTAATTTTACTATATCCCCAATCTATTATAACTTTTGGCTTTTTTCCATATAAAAACTCAATAAGATTATGAAGATTTATAAAATCAGCATCTATATTATTAATTTGATAATCAAGTTCTTTTAAAAGTGATCTGTATTGTTCTATTATATCTTTTTTTGCAACTAAATAAAAAATTTGATAAAAATTTTCTTTAGGAACCATGTAATAACTATAATATATATCCTCAATCTTATAAGGAATTTCTTCATTTATTTTAGATCTTATTTCTTCTTCATCAGGAAGTTGTGAAATTTTAAAAGAATCGAAAATTACAAGATTATAAGGTAAAGAAATATTTCCTGTTTTTAAAAAAGAACCAAGATTTTCTAAAATATTTTTAACATTAGTAACTAAATAATGAAAATTGTTAATAATCCCATTTATAATTACATTTTTATAAGTTTTACCTTGAACAAACCTAGTTAAGACAGGAATATCTTTTATGATCTGAATTTCAGCAATTTTTATAGAATAACTTCCTAAATCAAATGCTAAAATTCCTTTTTTAATTCCTTTTGTTTTACTAATTAAATTTTGAATTTTAGTGAAAATCATATCTATCCTGTTTTTTAATAATACTTATTAAAACAAGCTAAGTCAAGACTTCTTATTAAGTTTAATTCTTTTTTAAAATATTTTTCTCTAAAATTTTTGCTTAAAATATTGATGAAACGAAATAAATGTTTGTTAATTTTACAAATTTAATCATATAATCTTCATAAAAAATCTTATTAAACTATCTAACCTCTCACAAATCTTTACTAACTATCAAATTCCTTATCCTATTTATGAACAAAAGTTGAAGTTTAATTTCATAGAAAAAATTTCATTTTAAATTTGAAACCCCACAATTTAAAAAACTGACTTGACAAAAAATTTTAAAATGATTAAGCTAAAAAATAAAGTGAAGGATAAAATGAAATTTCTAAAGACACTTATACTTTTTTTATTTTTTCTTATAAATGGTTTAATAATTTTAAATGGATATAATAAAAATTATATTATATTAGCTCAGAATAAAAAATCAGAAAGTTTTAAATGTTTAAAATGTCATAAAGGCTCTAAAAGTCTTCCTAATATAGTAAAAAAGAAAAAAATTACCTCAGCAAAGGAACTTAGATTTTTAGTGAAAAAAGGACCTAAATCCGGACTTCATTTAACTGTCCCAGATGAAGACTTAAAAAAAGCTATTCAATATTTAGATCTTAAATAATTTAAATCTTTACACTTTGATTTATGTCTTTTAAAAAGAAAAAGAAGGCTTTTAAAAACTTGGGAGAGGAAATCCTTTTTATATTAAAAAAACAAAAAAAGCCTCTCTTTTTAAGAGAAATTTATCATTTTCTACATATTCCTTCGGAAAAAAGAAAGTTAGTAAGATCAATCATTAAAGAATTACTTAAAGATGGAAAAATAATTCAATTAAAAAGAAGAAAATATGGTCTTCCTGAATGTTTTCCTGTATATCAAGGAAAATTGAGAGTTCATCCAGATGGTTTTGGATTCGTAGAAACCGAGGAGGGAAAATATATATTTATTCCTCCTAAAAAAATTAAAAATGTACTTAATGGTGATATAGTGCTGGTGAGGATTGAAAAAATAACATCTAAGGGACCAGAAGGAACCATAATTAAGGTTTTGGAAAGAAAAAGAAAAAATATTGTTGGTTATTTGTCAAAAAGAAAAAAAATTTTTTTTGTTGAACCAGAAGATTTAAGATTCCCTTTTGAAATTTATATTCCCAGAAAAAGACTTCACGGAGCTAAAAAAGATCATTTAGTAGTCACAAAAATTATTCAAAATACTTCAAAATTCGGACTTCCTGTAGGAGAAATAATTAAAGATCTCGGAGATCCTCAAAAACTGGAAACTCATGCATGGGCTGTAATTTATAACTATGAACTTCCTCATCTTTGGTCTCATAAAGTTAAAAAAGAACTTGCAAGAATACCAAATGAAATAAGACCTGAAGATAAAAAAGGAAGGTTAGATCTTACTAAAATTCCATTAGTTACTATAG
>Ga0190313_1001180_pt1 | contig 14242 bp, 9 predicted proteins | sample 4870071011_MG_FD_169989 | JGI IMG/M metagenome (GOLD analysis project Ga0190313, IMG submission 169989) | Hydrothermal vent sediment bacterial communities from Southern Trench, Guaymas Basin, Mexico - 4870-07-10-11_MG | ecosystem: Environmental > Aquatic > Marine > Hydrothermal vents > Sediment ...
TTCATAAAAATATCGCAGAAAAAATATTGCCAGATTTAGCAGAAGAATATAAAAAATATGGAGTGGAACTAAGAGGATGTTCTGAAACATTAAAATATATTCCTTGGGCAAAACCAGCAACTGAGGAGGATTGGTATGCAGAATATCTGGACTTAATCCTGGCTATAAAAGTAGTAGAAAATATAGATTCAGCTATTGAACATATTTCTAAATATGGAAGTAATCATACTGAAGCTATAATAACAGAAAATTATTCTAAGGCTATGAAATTTTTAAAAGAAGTTGATGCCAGTGTAGTTCTTGTTAATGCTTCAACAAGATTTAATGATGGTGGAGAATTGGGACTTGGAGCAGAGATTGGTATTTCAACAACAAAAATACATGCTTATGGTCCTATGGGACTTGAAGAATTAACTACAACAAAATTTATTGTTTTTGGTAATGGACAAATTCGAACTTAAAAAAATAGGAGTATTGGGAGGAACTTTTGATCCTCCCCATTTAGCACACTTAAGGATAGCTGAGGAAGTAAGAGAGGTTTATCAATTAGATAAAGTTTTTTTTATTCCTGCAGGATTTCCACCTCATAAAAAGGATATTTTGTCACCCTTTACAGATAGGTTAGAAATGGTAAAACTTGCTATTCAAAAAAATCCATTTTTTGAAGCTTTAGATATAGAAAAAGATATAATACCATCTTATACTTTAAAAACTCTACAAAAATTAAAAGAATTTTATCCAAAAACAGATTTTTTTCTTATTATTGGTTGGGATAGTTTTTGTGAATTTGAAACTTGGTGGAATTATAAAAAATTTTTAAATTTCACAAATATTATTGTAATTCCAAGAAGAATAAAATCTTGGGAAGAAGCTCAAAAATATTTTTATACTAAAATTAAAGAACTTTGGTTTGAAAAAGAAATCGAAGAAAAGGTTTTTTTTTATAAGACAAAATCTTTTGATATTTCAAGCACATTAATAAGAAATTTATGTAAGCAAGGCAAATCTATTAGGTATTTAGTTCCAGAAAAAGTATTTTTTTATATTCAAGAAAAAGGACTTTATAAATCATGAAAGGCGCAGTTAAAGCAAAAATAACACCAATGTTTAAGCAGTATTTTGAAATTAAAAATAAATATCCTGATACAGTGTTATTTTTTAGATTAGGAGATTTTTATGAGATGTTTTTTGAGGATGCTGAAACAGTAGCACCACTTTTAGGACTTGTTCTCACTAAGAGAGAAGCAGGAAAAAATTTAATAGCCCCTATGTGTGGTATCCCAGCGGATAAAAGTTCTTTTTATATTCAAAAGTTAGTTGATATGGGATTTAAAGTAGCTATTTGTGAACAAGTAGAAGATTCAGCAGAAGCAAAAGGTTTGGTTAAAAGAGAAGTGGTTAAAATATATACTCCAGGACTCCTTATAGATTTGGATTCTCTTTCAGAAAGAGAGAAAAATTATTTAGCAAGTCTTTTTATAGACAAAAAAGCAGGTGTAAGCTTTTTAGAACTTTCCTGCGGAGAATTTATTTTTACAGAACTTCATAAAGAAGCAATTTTATCAGAAATACTTAAAAAAGAACCCAAGGAAATAATACTAAATAAAAAATTAGAAAACTCTGAAATTGTAAAAATACTTAAGCAAAATCTTCCAAAAAGTTATTTAAGTTTTGTAGAGGAAGAATTTTTTAAAAAAGAAAGTTTAAAAGAAAATGGTTTAAAAGATTTTGAGTTTGCAAAATATAATGAGGGACTTAAGGCAGTTAATGCAATTTTAGAATATCTAAAGATTTATCAACCTCATTTAGTTGATAAAATAGAAGTTCCCCAATTTTATTATCCTGAAGAATTTTTGTTTTTAGATGAATCTACAAAAAGGAATCTTGAATTAATAAAAAATCTTTGGGATGGAAGTGAGAAATATTCATTGTTCTGGGTTCTTGATAAAACCAGCACCCCTATGGGAGCAAGACTTTTAAAAGAATGGATTATTTACCCTTTAAAGGATATTAAAAAAATTCAAGAAAGACAAAAAACAGTTAAATTTTTTATTGAAAATAGATCTTTAAGAGAAGAATTAAAAAAGATTTTAAAGAAAATATCGGATCTGGAAAGACTAAGTATAAGGTGTGCATTAAAATTGGCAAATCCAAAAGAATTAGGATTGTTAAGGGAGAGTTTAAAATATCCTCCAGAAATAAAGAAAATTTTTGAAAAAGAAAAATTTTTAATTATACCTAAGAAAATAAAAAAACTTTTAAAAAATATAGAAGATTTTTCAGATTTGTATGAACTTTTAAACAATTGGCTGGTTGAAGATCCACCTACAACTTTAAAAGAAGGGGGGATAATTAAAAAAGGGGTTAACCCAGAACTTGATGAACTTTTAGATTTAAAAGAAAATGCAATTTATTATCTCTCAGAACTTGAAAAAACAGAAAAACAAAAAACAGGTATTCCGACTTTAAGAATAGGATATAATAAAGTTTTTGGTTATTATTTTGAGGTCTCTAAAAGTTATTTAAAAATGGTTCCTTCCTATTTTGAAAGAAAACAGACTTTAACTAATGTTGAAAGATTTATTACACCACAATTAAAAGAACTTGAAAACAAAATTCTTTCAGCTGAAGAAAAAATAAAAAATTTAGAATATGAGTTATTTTTGGAGTTAAGAGAGAAGGTTTCAGCGTATAAAGAAAAACTAAAAAATACAGCAAAATCTTTAGCAGAACTTGATGTGCTTATTTCTTTATCTCAAGTAGCAGTAGAAAATGATTATGTAGCTCCGGAGATAATAGAAAACTCGTGTCTTGTTATCGAAGATGGAAGACACCCTGTTTTAGAAAAAATTCAGGGAAAAGAAAAATTTGTGCCCAATTCTTTAGAAATGGATAAAGAAGATAAGGTTTTTTTAATTATTACAGGTCCCAATATGGGAGGAAAATCTACATTTTTAAGACAAAATGCTTTAATAGTTATTATGGCACAAATGGGGAGTTTTGTTCCTGCAAAATTTGCAAAAATAAGAATCTTTGACAAGATTTTCACTCGTGTAGGAGCAGGAGATGAGTTAATAAGAGGAAAAAGCACTTTCATGGTGGAAATGAGTGAGTGTGCATATATTTTAAAAAATGCTACTCCTAAAAGCTTAGTTATACTTGATGAAGTAGGAAGAGGAACAAGCACTTTTGATGGGATGTCATTAGCTTGGGCTATAGCTGAAAATTTATATCAAAGAAAAATTTTTACTTTACTTGCAACTCACTATTTCGAACTTACTGAACTTGCAAAACTTTATTCAGGAATAAAAAATTACCATGTAGCTATTAAAGAATGGGGAGAAGAAATAATATTTTTATATAAGGTTCTGCCTGGAGCTACCAATCAATCTTATGGAATAGAAGTTGCAAAATTGGCAGGAATTCCTCAAGAAGTGGTTGACAGAGCTAAAGAAATACTTTATAAATTAGAAAGCAAAAATTTGAAGGAAAAAAAAGAATTAACAATAGCTCCTAAAAAAAGGATTACCCAGTTGTCTATATTTAAAACATCACATCCTATTCTTGAGCGAATTAAAAACTTGAATATAGAAGAAATGACTCCTATATCAGCTCTAAATTTTCTTTGGGAGGTAAAAAAAGAGATAGTATCTAAAGAAAAAAAGGAAAAGTAATGAAAAAATTTTTATGTTTTTATTTATTAATTATTGTAATATTTAGTTTTTATTTTTTTGGTTTTAATATATCAAGACTCTCAGCTACTCCTTCAAAAACCTCGATAAACTCAAAAGAATACATTTACTATAAAGTTAAGAGGGGTGACACATTAGAGAGGATAGCGAGGAGATATGGGACAACGGTTAGGCAATTAAAGAGATGGAATAATTTAAGGAGTGACAGGATATATGTAGGTCAGAGATTAATAGTTGGAATAAAGAAAAAAGCAAAACCCCCAACACATAAAACAATCTATTACATAGTTAAGAAGGGAGATACATTAGAAAAAATAGCAAGAAGATATGGAATTACAATAAAACAATTAAAGAAATGGAACAATTTAAGAAGTGACAAAATATACATTGGGCAAAGATTAATAGTTAGAATTAAAAAAGAAACACCTTCTATAACTTCTGAGGCAATTTACTATAGGGTAAGGAGGGGTGACACATTAGAGAGGATAGCGAGGAGATATGGGACAACGGTTAGGCAATTAAAGAGATGGAATAATTTAAGGAGTGACAGGATATATGTAGGTCAGAGATTAATAGTTGGGATAAGAAAAAAAGAAAAAGGTATAGAAATAGAGTTAGGGAAAGGAAGAATTGAAAAGATTGCAGGAGTAACTCGTAGAATTACGTATCTTTACTACAGGGTAAGGAGAGGTGACACATTAGAGAGGATAGCGAGGAGATATGGGACAACGGTTAGGCAATTAAAGAGATGGAATAATTTAAGGAGTGACAGGATATATGTAGGTCAGAGATTAATAGTTGGGATAAAGGAAGAGATAATTAAAAAAGAAAAAATAAAAGAAATTTCAGATACAGAAAAGATTTTTTTTAAGCTTGAAAGGGAATACAAAAAATTATTTTCTAATCCTCAAACTACAAGAAAAGAATGGTTAAAACTTATAAGTAAATATAGAAGGCTATATTTATTATATCCTGGGAGCAAGACAGCTCCTAAAGCTATATTAAAAACAGCAAATATTTATTATCATCTTTATAAAACCTCTTTAAATCCTGAAGATCTTAATGAGGCTATAGAAAGATATTATTTTTTAATAGATAACTACTCTAAAGCTCCAGAGGTAGAAAAAGCTTATTATAAATTAATTCAGATTTATAAAGAAGAAATAAAAGATAAAGAAAAAGTAGAAAAATTAAAAGCAGAATTTAAAGTAAAATATCCTAAAAGTATATATTTAGCTAAATTAGAAGAAAAAAAAGAAGCAAAAAAGAGAAAAAAATTAGAAGTTAAAAAGAATATAAAAGAAAAAAGTGAAAAAGGAAGATTAAAAAAAGTATTAGAAGTTCAACCTGTTACTGGTGAAGATTATAGTAGAGTAATTATTAATGTTTCTGATAATTTTGAATACCAAGCTAATATATTAAAGGGAACCAAAAATAAGCCTCCCAGGATTTATGTAGATATTTATCCTGCGATTCTTGATAACAAAATATCCAAAGAAATAAAAATAAAAGACGCGCTTTTAACCAAAGTTAGAGTAGCTCAATTTGATAAAAATACAGTTAGAGTGGTTTTAGACTTAAATAGTTTAACATCTTATAAAATTTTTAAATTAAGAGATCCTTATCAATTAGTTTTAGATCTTATAGGAAAGGAAAGGATTACAGAAAAGATATCTAAAAGTTTAACCAAAAATAAAGAAGAATATATTAATTTAGCTCGTCAATTTGGACTTAGTATAAAAAGAATAGTTATAGACCCAGGACATGGAGGAGATGATCCAGGAGCTATAGGACCTAAAGGACTTAAAGAAAAAGATGTAGTGCTTAAAGTGGCAAAGCTTTTAACTCAAAAATTAAAAGAAAAATTAAATGTTGAAGTTCTTTTAACCCGAAAGAAAGACAAGTTTATTCCTCTTATTCAGAGACCAGCTATTGCTAATAGTAAAAAAGCAGATTTATTTATTTCTATTCATACTAATGCTTCTCCTGACCCAAAAGCTCGTGGAGTAGAAACTTATTATCTTAATTTTACAACAGATCCTGAGGCAATAAGGGTTGCAGCTTTAGAAAATGCTGCTTCAGATAAAGCTCTTAGTGATTTACAGGATTTAATAAAAGCAATTCTGGCAAATACTAAACTTTTGGAATCAAGATTACTGGCAGAAAAAATTCAAGAACAATTAATAAAAACTTTAAAAAGATATTATCCAGATACTATAAATAGAGGAGTAAAATATGCACCCTTTTTGGTTCTTGTAGGCACAAGAATGCCAGCAGTATTAATTGAAATAGGATTTATAAGTAATCCAAAGGAAGAAAATAGACTAAAAGATTTTCATTATTTAGAAATGGTTGCTGAGGGAATTGCTAAAGGGATAGAAATTTATATACAAAGTCTTAAACTTTCTCAAAATTTTTATCATGATAAAAAGTCCTAAGGTTCTTTATGGTGTAGAAAGATTTTTTAAAGAAGGAGCATTTAAAAAGTATCAAGGTAAAAAAATTGCTTTCCTTTATAATCAAGCATCTATAGATTATACTTTTAAACCAGTATTATTTTATTTAAAGAGTATTTAAAAAAATTTTAAATTTATTTTTTTCTCCTCAACATGGTCTATTTTCTGAAAAACAAGCAAATATGATAAGTTCAGAAGATGAAATAAACCTTTTACTCAAACTCCTGTAATAAGTTTTTATGGCCCAAGGCTTAAACCAGAAGATAAGCATTTGGATGAAATAGATGCAGTTTTTGTGGATTTACAAGAAGTAGGATGTAGGGTTTATACTTATTATATATGGAGTTTATATCTTTTAATGAAGGTTTGCGAAAAAAAGAAAAAGGTAGTTATTTTAGATAGACCTAATCCAATTGGTTCTCAAATTGAAGGACCACTTTTAGAGTCTTCTTATCGTTCTTTTGTGGGAATGGATATGCTGCCTATGAGGTATGGTTTAACTATGGGAGAGTTGGCAAATTTGTTTAAAAATTCGCAATTTTAGACACCTTAATTTGGGAATTATAAAAATGAAAAGATATAAAAGAGAATTTTTATTTCCTGAAACTAAAACATCCTTGGATTTTTCCATCTCCTAATATGCCTACATGGGAAACTGCTCTTGTTTATCCAGGACAGGTCTTACAGGAAGAAACAAATCTTTCTGAAGGAAGAGGAACTACTAATCTTTTTTAATTTTTGGAGCACCTTATTTAAATATTAAAAAAACTTGTTTTTTCTCTTTCAAAAAATTTTTAAACCAGAAAAAGATGGATTTATTTTAAGACCCATTGCTTTTGAGCCAGTTTTTGATAAGTAGAAAGAAAAGAGATGTTATGGATTTCAGATACATGTTTTTGATTACCGTAAATTCAAACCAGTAAAAACAACTCTCTTAATACTTTAAAGTTGTTAAAGAAAATTATGAAGAGTTTAAATTTTTAGAAAAGCCATATGAATTTGAAAGAGAAAAAACTATAGAAATTTCTTATTAGTAATTCACAAATTCTTAAATGGTTAGAAGGAAAAGAAGAAATTGACCTTGATTTTTACTTGTAGTATAATTTAAAAAAATTATTTACAAGAAATAGAAAATATTAGGCTTTATAACTAAATTTTAATGAATAAATCAAATAATAAAAAATTAAGATTTAGGTCTAATAAAGAAAGAGTTAATTACTTTTTAAAACTTTTTAAAAAAGAGGATAAAGTATTAATTCTTATTTGGGCAGATCCGGATGCCTTAGCTTGTGCTTTAGCTTTAAAGCGAATCTTGCAACATAAAGTAGAAAAAATAATGATTTCTAATGTGAATGAGATTACAAGGTTAAACAATCAAGTAATGATAGATATTTTAAAAATACCTTTAATAAAATTTTCATCTCAACTTTTAGACTTATATAACAAATTCATATTAGTAGATTCTCAGCCTCCACATAGAGAAGAGTTTAAAAATATAAAATTTACTGCAGTTATTGATCATCATCCACTTACAGATAATTGGGAAGCTGAATATATTGATATTCGACCAGAGTATGGGGCTACATCAACAATTTTATTTGAATATTTAAAGACATTAAAAATAAAACCCTCAGTTTATTTAGCAACAGCTTTAATTTACGGAATAAAAGTTGATACTGATAATTTTGAAAAAAGTGCTAATCCACAAGATGTAATGGCTTTTCAGAAATTATATAAACGCATGAATAAACACCTATTAAATAAAATAGAAAGCTCACATCTTAGACGTTCAGAACTTAAGTATTTTAAAATAGCTTTAGATCAACTTAAATTTCAAAAAAATAGAATTTTTGCTTATATAGGCAAAGTTTTTAATACAGACATTCTTGTTTTAATAGCTGATTTTTTGAATAAAATTTATGATACATCTTGGGTATTTGTTGGAGGAGAATATAAGAAAAATTTAATAATTATAATAAGATGTGACGGGTATAGAAAGGATGCAGGGAAATTAGCAACGAGGCTTTTTAAAGATATAGGTTTAGCAGGTGGACATAGAGAAAAGGCAAGAGCTGAAATACCTTTTTCTAATTTAAATTTAAAAAATGACAACTTCAATACAGGAAAATTTATTAAATTATTTGAGAAGTATTTTAAATACAAAGATGAAAGAAAATAAAATCAAAAATGGCAAGATTTGTAGATCAGGCAAAGATTTATGTAAAAGCTGGAGACGGAGGTGCTGGATGTATCAGTTTTAGAAGAGAAAAATATGTTCCCAAAGGTGGTCCAGATGGAGGAGATGGAGGAGACGGAGGAGATGTTATTTTAGTTGCTGATCCTCAAATTCATACTCTTTATGATTTTTATCATCGAGTTCATTTTCGTGCAGAAAATGGTAAGCCTGGAATGGGTAAAAAAAAGAAAGGAAGAGATGGAGAAGATTTGATTCTAAAGGTTCCTGTAGGAACAATTGTTAAGGATGCAGAAACAGGAGAAATATTAGGAGATCTAATAAGACCTGGACAAACTTTAGTAGTTGCTCGTGGAGGAAAAGGAGGAAGAGGAAATGCATATTTTGCAACATCAATCAGACAAGCACCCAGAATTGCAGAACCAGGAACTCCCGGTGAAGAAAGATGGCTTATTTTAGAACTAAAACTTATTGCAGATGTAGGATTAGTAGGGTTTCCTAATGTAGGAAAATCAACTTTGCTTAGTAGAATATCAGCTGCTAAACCCAAAATAGCAGATTATCCTTTTACAACTTTAGAACCTAATTTAGGAGTAGTAAAACTTTTTGATGGGAATACATTTATTGTAGCAGATATTCCAGGATTAATAGAAGGAGCTCATAAAGGTATCGGTTTAGGGCATGAATTTTTAAAACATATAGAAAGAACAAGAATAATTCTTTATATGCTTGATATTTCTAAAGAAAAAGAAGTAATAAAGGACTATCAAATTCTAAAAAATGAATTAAAACTTTTTAACCCTCAACTTTTAGAAAAAGAATATTTTATTGCCTTAAATAAAATAGATCTTATACCTGATTCAGAAAAGATTAAAAACATAGTAAAACTTTTTGAGAAAAAAGATCACGAAAAAATATACCCGATTTCAGCAGTAACAGGGCAAGGTGTAATTGATTTGATTTATGCTATGTGGAATGAGCTTAAAAAGATAAAAGAAACTAAAGAATATCAATAGTTTAGAAAGCTTTTAAAAATTTTTAAAAAGTTTAGAATTAATCTAATAGAATTAATCTAATATGGATAGGAAAGAAAAAATTCAAAATTTATTAAGTGGTGTAAAAAAAATTATTTTAAAAGTTGGGAGTGCTGTAATTACTAAAGAAGATAAAGGATTGGATTATCAAGTTCTTCAAAATCTTACTTATGAAATTAATAAACTTTATGAAGCAGGTTATAAAATAGTTTTAGTTTCTTCAGGAGCTATTGCTTGTGGAAGGGCAAAATTAAAATATTTTAAAAAACCTATTTCTTTAACAGAAAAGCAAGCTTTAGCTGCAATTGGGCAAGCAGCTTTAATTCAGGCTTATGAAGATATGTTTCAACAATATGAAATTCAAGTAGCTCAGGTTTTATTAACAAGTGAAGATCTTTCTCAAAGAGAAAGATACCTTAATGCTAAAAAAACATTGGAAACACTTTTAAAATGGAAAATAGTTCCTATTGTAAATGAAAATGATACAGTAACTACAGAAGGAATAAGATTTAGTGATAATGATATTTTATCAGCTTTAGTAGCAGGAACAGTGGAAGCTGATATTTTAATTATCTTATCTGATGTAGATTCTCTTTATAGAGAAGATCCAAGAATAAATCCACAAGCAGAAAGAATTAAAGAAGTTAAGGAAGTAACTCCTGAAATAATGAATATGGCAGGAGTTAAACCAGGTAGATTAGGTAGAGGAGGAATGTATTCTAAATTACTTTCTGCTCAAATGGTAACTTCTATGGGAATACCTATGGTGATTCTTCCAGGAAGAACACCTTTAATTTTAGAAAAATTTTGGAGTGGAGAAGATGTAGGAACTATCTTTTGGGCTAAAGAAAGAAAACTTAATATGAGAAAGCTTTGGATAAAATATTATATTAAACCAGAAGGTAAATTAATTATTGATCAAGGTGCAGAAAAAGCTATTTTAGAAAATGGTAAAAGTCTTTTAATTGGTGGAATTGTAAATGTAGAGGGAAACTTTTCTAAGGGTGCCTGTGTTGAATGTATAAATCTTAAAGGGAAGCCTTTAGCCAAAGGTTTAATAAACTTTTCTGCTCAAGAACTTTTAAAATTAAAAATTTCTGCTGAAAGAATAAACAAAGAAGTCATTCATCGAGATAATCTGGTTATTCTTGATTAAGAAATTTAAAGGGAGGTGTTTTTATGTCTGATTTTGTTCATCTTCATCTTCATACAGAATGGAGTCTCCTTGATGGAGCTATAAGGATAGATGATTTAGTAGGAAGACTAATAGAATATAAAATGCCAGGATGTGCTATCACTGACCATGGGACTTTGTATGGAATTATTCATTTTTATACTAAATTAAAATCTGCAGGGTTAAAGCCTATTTTAGGATGTGAATTTTATGTAGCTGAGAATTCACGTTTTGAAAAAAAAGCTGCAAAAAAAGGGGAAGTAGGAACACATTTGGTTTTGCTTGCAAAAGATAAAGAAGGATATCAAAATCTTTTGAAATTAGCAAGTATCGCTTATTTAGAAGGATTTTACTATAAACCACGTATAGATAAAGAAGTTCTTAAAAATTATCATCAAGGGCTTATCGGAATGAGTGCTTGTTTAGAGGGGGAGATACCTAAACTTATTTTAAAGGGTCAAATTGATAAGGCTATAGAAGTTGCAAAATGGTATAAAGAAGTATTTGGAGAGGATTTTTATTTAGAACTCCAGAAAAATGATTTACCAGAACAAGAAAAGGTTAATATAGCTCTTTTAGAAATAAGTGAAAAGCTTGGAATTAAATGTGTCGCTACAGCAGATTGTCATTATTTAGATAAAGAAGATGCTTTGGCTCATGAAGTTCTTTTATGTATTCAAACAGGGCATAAACTTTCTGATCCTGATAGATTTAGATTTAATACAAATAAGCTTTATTTAGCAAGTATAGAAGAGATGAAAGAGAGATTTAAAGATCTTCCTTCTGAAATTATTACTAATTCTATGGAAATTTTCGAAAAAGTAAATTTAGAAATTCAAACAGGAGAAGTTCTATTTCCAAAAGCAAAAATTCCACAAGGAGAAAGTGTTGAAAGTTATTTTGTGAAAAAAGCAAAGGCAGGTTTAGAAAAGAGAATAAAAGAGCTTAAGAAAAAAGGAAATCTTTCAGCAGATGAAAAAGAATATTGGGAAAGATTAAAATACGAAATGGAAGTTATTATTGAGAAAGGGTATGCCAGTTATTTTTTAATAGTAGCAGATTTTATTGAGTGGGCACGCTCACAAGGAATTCCTGTTGGTCCTGGCAGAGGATCTTCTGCAGGATCACTTACAGCTTATGCTCTTGGAATTACTAACTTAGATCCTTTAAGATGGGGACTTTTGTTTGAGAGGTTTTTAAATAAAGAAAGACCAAGTCTTCCAGATATAGATGTAGATTTTTGTATGGAAAGAAGAGATGAAGTAATAGAATATGTAGCTAAAACTTATGGGAAAAAATATATAGCTAAAATTGCAACCTTTGGTCAGCTTAAAGCAAGACAAGTAGTAAGAGATGTAGGAAGAGTGCTTGGGTTTAAACCAAAAGAGATAGATCCTATAGCTAAAATGATAAGTCCTGGAATTGATGTTAGTTTAGAAAAAGAACTTAAAAGAGCTGAGTTTAAAAAACTGATGCAAAGGAATGAAAAATTAAATCAGCTATTTGAATTAGCTAAAAAACTGGAAAAATTACCAAGACATGTGAGTCAGCATGCAGCAGGTGTTGTTATTTCAGGGAAACCCATTATAGAAGTAGCACCTTTAATGAAAGGAGAGGAAGGAGAAATTTTAGTTCAATTTGATATGAAGTCTTGTGAGACTGTAGGTTTAATTAAATTTGATTTTTTAGGTTTAAAAACTCTTACTATTATAGATCATACTTTAAAACTGATAAAAAGATATGAAGGAATAGATTTAGATATTAATGATATTCCTTTAAATGATGAAAAAACTTTTGAACTTTTAAGAAGAGGAGAAACTGAAGGGGTATTTCAATTGGAATCTGAGGGAATGAAAGAATTATTAAAAAGACTTAAACCATCAGATTTTAATGATTTAATAGCAATATTGGCTTTATATAGACCAGGGCCTTTAGAGGGGGGACTTGTTGATCAATATATTGAAACAAAACATGGAAAAAGAAAACCAGAATATTTACATCCACTTTTAGAACCTATTTTAAAAGAGACTTATGGGGTAATAGTTTATCAGGAACAAGTAATGGAGATTGCCAGAGCTTTTGCAGGATATACTTTGGGAGAAGCAGATTTATTAAGAAGAGCAATAGGTAAAAAACAAAAAGAGTTAATGGAAAGCTTAAGAGAAGAATTTGTTTCTCGTTCAATACAAAGAAATATACCTCAGGAAATAGCTGAAAAAGTTTTTGATTTAATTGAAAAATTTGCTGACTATGGTTTTAATAAAAGTCATTCTGCAGCTTATGCTTTGGTTGCATATCAAACTGCATATTTAAAAGCGCATTATCCTATTTACTTTATGGCTTCTATCCTTACTTACGAGGCTAATAAAAGTGAAGAAGTAAGTAAATATTTATCTACTGCTAATGAAATGGGAATAAATATTTTGTCACCAGATATAAATAAAAGTGAAGCTGGATTTTCTGTGGAGAATAATTCTATTAGAATAGGACTTTATGCAATAAAAAATGTAGGAGAAGAAGCAGTTAATGAAATTTTAAGGAAAAGACCATATAAATCTTTTATAGACTTCTGCAATAAAATAGATACTAAAAAAGTAAATAAAAAAACTATAGAGGCTTTAATTAAAGCAGGAGCATTTGATAGTTTAGAATCAAATAGAGCTAAACTTATACATAATCTTCCTTCAGTTCTTTCTATTTCAACCCAAACAAAATTTTCTACTTTATTTAAACAAACAACTTTACTTAGTTTAGATACAACTTTTAAATTAGAAGATGTTCCTGAGTGGAGTTTAGATGAAAAATTAAATTTTGAAAAAGAAGCTCTGGGGTTTTATCTTACTGATCATCCAATAAAAAGATTTAGAAGGTGGATTAATATTTTTTCTTCTTATAATTTGGAAAAAATTAAAAATGCTAAGGAAGGAACAAAGGCAATCATAGCTGGAGTAATTTCAGAAATAAAATTAAAAAGCACTAAAACCGGTGAAAAAATGGCTATAATAAAAATAGAAGATGAGAAAGCAGCTTTAAGAGCTTTGATATTTCCTGATTTATATAAACAATATATGCAGATTTTAGGAGAAGGAGCAATGCTTTGGTTTAAAATTGAAGTGGATAAAGAAGAAGAAAACATAAATCTTTTAGTAGAAGATATAGCAGAATTGAAAGATTTAAAATTTTTCAAAAATGGAAAAGTAAATATTGTTTTATCTCCAGAAGCTATCAATGAAAAAATTATAGAACATTTCAAAAACTTTTTGATTAAAGAAGACGTCTCTGAAGGAGGATTACCTATTCAACTTTACTTAAAATATCCAGATTATTTAGTATGCTTTGAAGTAAATGGATATAAGATAAATCCGTCTTATGAGCATTTATCTTTATTGCTTGATACATTTAAACAAATCCATCTGAGAGTATCCAATCTATAAAAAAATTTATTAAAAAAATAACAAAATTTTTACTTGGAAATTAAACGTATATAAGCTAAAATTAATTTAAAAAAGGAGTCAACTATCATAAATAAAAATTTGGGTAAAGATTTTTATGATAAGAAGGATTAAAGAAAGAGTTATTTTTAAGTATAGCAAAAATTACTCTTGTGAGTTTGTTAACTACAGCTATCATAGCCTTTTTATGGCTTTTAAATTGAGTGTATTTAATTTTGTAATAGGCTTTAAATACCTTAT
>Ga0190313_1001181_pt1 | contig 14241 bp, 8 predicted proteins | sample 4870071011_MG_FD_169989 | JGI IMG/M metagenome (GOLD analysis project Ga0190313, IMG submission 169989) | Hydrothermal vent sediment bacterial communities from Southern Trench, Guaymas Basin, Mexico - 4870-07-10-11_MG | ecosystem: Environmental > Aquatic > Marine > Hydrothermal vents > Sediment ...
CCGCAAAAGGATTTCGAGGCGGTCCACAGGGTTTTGGAAGAGGCCGTTACCGTCTTCGGCAGTGGGAATGTCACATCCAACATAATATATGGCCTCGGTGAAACCGACGATGAGGTTATTGCGGAGACGGAGCGGCTTGCGGAGATGGGGGTCGTTCCGAACCTCAGGGCTCTGAGGACCGGCAGGGCGAATGCCAGTAAGCTCTCAGGTTTCTCGGCCTCTCCTCCCGATAAGGAAAGGATTATCAGGCTCTCCGAAGGCCTGAAGGAGATTCTTCTGAGGACCGGCCTTACCACTACCCGATTCAGGACCATGTGCCACGCATGTGGGGCGTGTGACCTACAGCCGTCCATCGATTTTTAGCGCGCTTCCAACCAAAACTTTAAATAGGCCGAGAATGTTTTAACGACATTCGAAGGGTGCTTCGATGGAGAAATAGAAAACTATTGACAGTTGAAGGAGTGAAGGATATGAATGAAAAAGGTAATAAAAATAGATTGATGAGTAGAGCGGTTATTTTTGTCATCGTGCTTATGTTTCTGGTGCCTGCTGGCTCCATAATCAGTAGTACTATTGATGGAAATAGCATTGATCGGGCCGTGAGTTCTTCCGGGTCGGACAGCGAAATAAACACCGTGGTCATACAGCCGGATGCCACCACTGGAAAGGACACATTCATAGCCTCGGATGCGGCAACATTACATTTTGAGAATCAAAATTTCTTTGCCGTCGGAATGAATACGGGTGGCGAGCCGAGAGGTCTTATACAATTCTCTCCTGATTTTTCCGAGGGTGAGATATCCGTTGCAACGCTTTCGCTCTACTGCACTGGGATAGTAAACGATCCTCAGGGCATAAACATGAGTGCCCACATATTGACCGCCTCATGGGACCAGCACGGAGTTCTATGGAACAACAGGACGAACGATACCCTGTGGGGCGCACCGGGCGGTGACTATCTGACCACCATCGTTTCGTATGTGTCCGTTTCTCAGGCTAACAGCTGGTTCACCCTCAACATAACCGATGTTGTCAGGGGATGGAAGAACGGGAGCATACCGAACTACGGCCTCATCCTTACGGGTGTGCCTTTGAATTCATCTGCTAGTGCCAGCTATGTTATGCTCGCTTCCAGCGAGGCTGGCAATCCGGGTATTCGGCCGAAGCTGACGATAACATACGGGGCGGAGATTGAACCGACCGTGCCCCCCCAGGCCACGAACGAGGACACGCCCATAAGCATAGACCTTTCTGGAAGAGGACACGGGACGGTGGAGCATGTATCTGCTGTGGCAGATGCAGGCGACAACATAATACCATTTCGGGGTGAGGCAGGCTATAACGAATGCCGTTATCAGGCCCTCTACACATCTGAAGAGGTGGGTGCAGAGGGAAAGGTCGTAAGGATATCTGTGAACAGGAGTCTGACATGGGGGGATTTCTCCGGCAACTTCAGCAATGTGGTCATAAGGATGGCACACACGGACCTTGACAACCTCACAGACACCTTTGATGATAATTACAACGGATTTCTCATTGAGGTGTTTAAGGCCAATAACCTGGTGATGAATTCCTCGGACGACAACACATGGTTCTCATTCGACCTCAATGGGAATTTCACATATGATTCCGCACACAACCTTCTTATCGATATTCAGTGGAAAGGAGACGGCGGATTGTCCATCGGCCTTCAATCACACGACAGCGGCTCGGCTTTGAGGAGGCTCTGGAACCAGACGGATATGACCTCTCCAACAGGAGACACGGATGCAGGATATCCCGTGCACTCCGTACCCGTGATGAAGTTCTCCGTGGATGCGGTTAAAAATGCTGCCTTTGACAATTCGATTTATGGAGTAGGATATGGTTATCCTTTCAATCCAGATTCCCTCTCATCTTTGCGCATGCAGACCATGTGGAACCGGACAGAGATCGGAGAATCCTCGGGGACCATAAATAAGATATATTTTCAGCGCACAAAGGCATTTTCATCACCGGATGAGGACTGGGTTGTAGTAGAGAACTTCAGCATACGATTGGCTCACTCAAATAACGAGTCTCTTGGAACTGTTTTCGAGGACAACCACATGGACCCATGGGTGGAGGTATTCAACAGGAGTTCTTATAATGTTTCAGTGTCTGGAAAGCCAGAATGGATAGGATTCGTTCTGGACAGACCATTTGTTTATAATGGCAACGATAACATTGTCATGGACATACGCAGGACTGGAGGGCATGGAGATACTCTCTATCTCTCCACGAATCCTGTAGGGCCGCACGGCTCTTTCTGCGTTGCCTCAAGCGCAAGTTCGCAGAGTTCGTCTTCGGTATCCAATTACACTCCCGTGATAAGATTTGAATTTGCAAACACCCCTGCCCTCACATGGTCGGCGGTTAGTTCCAATACCAGCCTCTTTACCGCGAGCGTCTCCAACAACATGCTTCAGATAACTCCGGCAGCTGATGCGTACGGCAGCGGAACCGTGGAGTTGACCCTTCATAACGGCCCCTATTCCACCACCCAGACCATACCTGTCACAGTGAATCCGGTGAACGACGCGCCTGCCATATCCCCCATCTCTGCCGTGACATGCACCGAGGACATCCCTTACGAGCTGGATGTGGCCCCCTATCTTTCCGATGTTGACAACGATATAACGGAGCTGGTGATCAGTGCAGATTCTCCCTATGCAAGCGTCAACGGGACAATGGTAACCCTTCTTTACCCGGAGGGAGTTTCCAGAGATAGCGTAAACATAACCGCAGAGGACCCGGCCGGCCTATCCGCCATGGTAGAGGTACAGGTAACCGTTTCCCCTGTGAACGACGCTCCGCCCTTCCAGAACTTTGCCGATACCCTTACATGCGATGCAACCGTTTCGAAGGTATACACACTGAGTCCGGTGGACGAGGAGACTGCTGACGGGAACTTCACCGTATTCACGGATTCAAGCTATGCCACTGTGAACGGCGACACCATAACATTCCTTTATCCGAAGGGAGTGGGCCACCAGACCGTACACATATACCTGCTCGACGAGGATACATACGGCACGAGGAACAATGTCTCCTACACGCTGAATGTAACCGTGATAGACCATCCCGAGGTCGTCAACCTCTCTTCTGCCGGAAATCACATAACCGTTCGGTTCGACATGGACATGGATATGGCCTCGGCGGAATCGTCGTTCATCATGGAAAAGAGCGGCTCGAGCGTGAGCGGCGTGTTTGTCTGGGACGATGCCAGGACCTTTACCTTCACGCCTTCTGTAGTGCTGAACGGAACCTATGACATGACCATCGCAGGTGCCCGAGCTACGAACGGTGCGGCCATGCTTTCTCCCTATGTGGGCAACTACACCGCCCCTGCGGACCTTGACAGCGACGGGGACGGAATGCCCGATTCATGGGAGGTTGCAAACGGCTTCAATCCCCTCAACTCCTCGGATGCGGCCACCGATGCGGATCACGACGGCCTTTCCAATTTCCTTGAGTTCAAAGAGGGAACCCAGCCGAACAACAACGATACGGACGGAGACGGCATTGTGGATGGCTTCGATGCTGCGCCTCTCACTCCCAGCGAAGATACCGGCGGCAGTTCCGCGGCTTCCACCGCTTTCGACCCGATGATGATTCTCGTAATCGTGCTTCTGGTGGTCGTTGTCATTCTGGCAGTAATGCTGGCGAGGAAGAAGCCCGCGGCACCTTCCGGCGTTCCTCCAGTTGCTCCGGAATCTCAGGGATATGTGCCGCCCGCACAGGTCGAGGCACCGGTCCCCGAGGAGCAGGCCCCACAGCAGCCGGTCTCATATGAGGCTCCGCAGGAGCCTGTGCAGTCTCAGGTCGAATCCGCCCCGGCAGAGTCTCCGGTCGAAGAGACTGGCGGTAGTGTTTCGGACTCCCAGCCGGATGGGGGAACGGATACGGGTCCTGCAGAGGAAGCGGATGAGCCCGGAGAGGTTCTGGACCTCACCGAGTTCTGAACAAAACCTTTTTTTTCTCTATTTTTCTTTCTCATATTTCTCTGAAACGCCATGATTAAATAGGAGCGTTCTATTCCTTCGGTCATGTCAGGCCATAATCTCGAATCGATGTTTTCGCCGCGTTCGATAGCGGTCATAGGTGCGGCCAGAGAGCACATGAAGATGGGGAACGCAACTCTGCTCAATGTTCTCGTTCACGGTTTTGAAGGGAAGATCTATCCTATTAATCCGAAAGCGGACACGATAATGGGGCTCAAATGCTACCCATCCGTACTGGATGTCCCCGATGAAATAGACCTCGCCATAATAGTCATTCCCGCCAAATATGTCCCGGGCGTCATGGAGGACTGTGCGAAGAAGGGGATAAAGAGCGTTATAATCATCAGCGCCGGATTCGGGGAGATCGGAGGCGAGGGAAAGGTTCTGGAGGACAAGGTGCTGGAGATCGCCAGAAGGAGCGGGATAAGGGTTATTGGGCCGAACACCATGGGATATAAGAGCCCGGTGGACAATCTGGATGCCAGCTTCGTCTTCGGAATGGCCTATCCGGGCGATATCGCCCTTGCGAGCCAGAGCGGTGCCCTTGCCATCGGTATGATCGCCCATGCGAACATGGAGATGATCGGCCTATCCAGAATCATAAGCGTGGGGAACAAGATAGATGTGGACGATGCGGAGCTCATAGAGTATCTGGACAGCGACGACAAGACCAAGGTCATAACCATGTACATCGAGGGGATAAAGGACGGGCGCAGGTTCTTCGAGGCCGCGAAGAAATCCAGCAAGCCCATAGTGGTCATAAAGTCTGGCCGAACGAAGGCAGGGGCCGCGGCGGCTAAGACGCACACCGGCTCCCTCAGCGGCTCCGATGTGGTCTATAACTCCATATTCCGTCAGGCAGGGATTCACAGGGCCAGAGATGCCACGCAGCTGTTCGACTTCGCCAGAGCGCTCGCAAACCTCCCGCTTCCGAAGGGAAGGAACGTGGGCATAGTCACCAACGGTGGCGGTGCCGGAATTCTCATGAGCGATTTCTGCGAGATGAAGGGGCTGAACATAGTCCAGCCCTCCGAGGAAACAAAGGTAAAATTGAGGGAGATTCTTCCCAGCATATCCGTCCCGAGGAACCCCGTGGATGTCATAGGGGACGCAGGCTTTTTCAGGTATTATGCCAGCGCGAAGGCCCTTCTGGAGGATCCGGATGTGGACGGCGTCATCGTCATCTCGGTTCACGGCGGATATGCACGACCGAGGGAGTTCGTAGGCGCGATATTGAAGTTATATGAGGATATGAAGGAGGGAGCGGTACCGGAAAAGCCGGTCATAGTCTGCTGGGTCGGAGGTAAGGAGTACAGCGATGTGGTGTTCGACCTGAAGATAAAAGGCATTCCGGCCTATCCCACGACGGAAAGGGCGGCTGCCGCCATGAATGTGCTTGTGGAGGAGCACGAGAGGAGGGAGAGGATGAGGGGGCCTGAGTCTTCATGAAAGAAACGGTTCTGATAACAGGGGCTGCCGGTTTCATCGGTTCCAACATCGCCGATTATCTCCGTAAAAGCGGTGAGTACCGCCTTATTCTACTGGATGATCTGAGCAATGGACGCATGGAGAATATCGCTCATCTACTATCTTCTGGCGCTTCTTCAGAGGATGTCCTGTTTGTGAAGGGGAGTATTAATGATTACGAGCTTTTGAAGGCCGTGCTTGTGGATGAGGGTGTTGATTATGTCCTCCATCATGCGGCCGTCGCCAGCGTTCCGGCGAGTATAGCAGACCCCAAGCATTCCTTGGAGGTAAATATAGACGGGACGCTGACTCTCTTTATGGCTGCACGGGACAGTGGGGTTAAGAAGGTGGTTTATGCCTCTTCCTCTGCCTATTACGGGGAGAAGAACGAGTCTCCTCTGGTCGAGACTATGCCTCCAGACCCTCTTTCACCCTATGCATCTTCCAAGGTTATGAACGAGTTCCTTGGTCGTCATTTCAATGAACTCTATGGTATGCCAACGGTGGGACTTCGTTATTTCAATGTTTATGGACCTAGGCAAGACCCGAATTCTCAGTATGCTGCTGTCATTCCAAAGTTTATAGATAGGTGCAGGAAAGGTCTGCCGCCTGTCATTTTCGGGGACGGAGAGCAGACCCGGGATTTTGTTTATGTGAAAGATGTGGCCCTAGCAAATTATCGTATATTGAAGACTGCAGGGGCTGATGGTAGAGTTATAAACATCGGGACGGGTGATGGCATTACTGTGAATAGAATTGCTAAGATCATAATTGAGATGACTGGTTCTGCGTTAAAGCCAGAATACGCGCCGGAACGCCCGGGGGATATTAGGCACAGCGTGGCATCCATTGACCTCGCCAGAACTCTTCTGGGTTTTTCCCCAAGGTATGACCTCAGAACCGGCCTGAAGGAGCTGATAGCCCCTATCTCAGATAATCCATGATGGTATCCACTACCGCCTCTGTCGCCCTCCCTGCATTGGCACAGCGTTCTTTCATGAAGTGTTCCCTTTTCCGTTGAAAATCCTCTTTAGCGCTGTTCTTCTCTATCTCTTTCAGAAGGCGAGGAATGTCTCCTTCCGTGTCTATTATGTGGTTGAATCCGTAGTCAGTGTAGGTCTCCAGAGAATGACTCTTCACCAGATTGAGCAGAAGGATGGGCTTTTCCATACATATGGCCTCTATTCCAACTGTGGAGTTCTTCAGGAGCACTGCTTCGGCGATAAATATAAGCTCGTACAGGTTGGAGCTGGAGTCTAGTATGCTTGCGACATTACCGTATTTTTCATTCATTTCATTATAGAGAGGAGAGCTCTGATCCTCTCCCTGATGAAGTTTTATTATCAGGTGGAAGTCCTGGAGCTTTGAAAATGCGGAGAACACCGCTTCTGCATTCAATCTATTTTCTCCGCTTTCGCTCATAAGACGGTCGTGAGTCTGTGTTGTCCATAATATGTATTTTTTTCCAGGCGGAATGCCGTATCTCTCTATGATCTTCTCTTTATCCATTGATTTCATGCTCTGGAAGATCGCATCGTATCTTGGCGCTCCTGTAATCTTTACACTTTCCGGTGGATAGGAGCCGTTTGTGATTAGAAGCCTTTTTTCGTATTCACCATATACGCAGGTGATATCGGGGAGTACATAGTTTGTCAGATCTCCTTCTCTGGCTATGTTCTCCTTTATGTGGTAATATCCTGGGTGTTCTTTGTGTATGATGCCGTGCTGCACAGCGATGATTTTTATACCCATCTTCCTTGCAACCGCCATTGCGGGGTAATGCAGGGTGCCGTATTCGTCGTATATCAGAAGCGCTTTTGGTTTTTTTCTCTCAAACATCTGAAGGTATGCATGTAGTGCTGCCTTTGCCTCCCAGGATGTCATTCTGAAAACCAATCCCGCTTCTTTTGCCTCTTTTCCCTTTTCCCTGCGATGTGCTAGGGGGTTTATGGGGATCACGGCAGCAGAAATATCTTCGATAACCGGCCGGAACTCTTTTATTTTATTGCTAGGGGTGGGGGGAAATAGTCTTCTGACTCGAATTTCTTTTTTTTCAAGTTCATCCAGAATTTCCTGTATTACAAAGTTCTTGTATTTGCTGTCCCTTTGGAGCATAGAGGCAAAGTCTTCAAGCGTTATTATGTCGTATTCCGCCTCATCAGAAAAGAATGTTTCAGCGTTTTTCCTGTAGTGCCAGTACTTTATTAAAACGGAGACGAACTTCTCTCCTTTCTTCCGTATTGTTGGGCGTGTGCTTCTCAATTCCATGTATGGCACCCTCAGAGCCCACCACAGAGAGATCCCCTCATGAATCATCCTGTATTTCATCTGCTTTCCGATTTCTTCCATCTCCTCCAGGAGTTCTTTTTTCAAGCTCTCACCTATTCCAGCATATCCCATGTTATTATTTCGTCTTCAGGAATGTCCCGTGCACATCGCCTGCCCACGACTTTGTCTATCTCTCTGGGGGAAATCCCAGTGCCTGGCCGCTTGAATGTCAGCATATCCGCCCTGATCAACTCTCCTTTTACTATGGCTCTCTTGGAAACGAGGCTCCTTCTCGCCTGAAGGCGGGACTTCTTCTCACATTCAACCACATCTTTTTTGGAGTTATTCCCTAAAATCGTTCTTATAAACTCCATGTTATTTCTCAGAATTGCCAGATCTTTTGGATCCATGGCGTGATAGTGGTCGTTTCCCGGTAGAGTTTTATCAAGGGTGAAGTGTTTCTCTATTATCCTTGCTCCAAGGAGATAGGCGGTAGTAAGAATGCTCATTCCCTCAGAAGGAAGTGTGTGGTCCGAGTATCCTATGATATTTTCCGGAAACTCCTCCGAAAGCGAGTTTATCATGGCAAGGTTGGCATATTCATTTGGTGTCGGATAGCAGAGGACGCAGTGTAGGAGAGCCACATCAATGTCCGAAATCTCTGTAATCCATGATACGGCTTCTCTGATCTCCTCTATGTTCGAGGCTCCCGTGGAGAGAATCATGGGCTTTTTTTTCTCCGCGATATGCTCCAGAAACGGCCTGTTAGTGATATCCGCCGATGCGACTTTGAAAGCAGGCATGAGGCCGTCCAGATAGTCCGCACTTTCCATATCAAACGGTGTGGAGAGAAATGTAATTCCCATCTTTTTCGAGTATCGAGCCAGCTCCCTGTATTCGTCCTCTCCGAACCTGTCGTATTTTTTGAATAACTCGTACTGAGAGCGAGTTTTTTCCTTGGTAGTGTCCCAGTACGCGGGAGAGTTCCTTGAGGATAGTTTCTCCGCTTTGTAGCTCTGGAATTTTATGGCGTCTGCACCTCCTTTGGCGGCCTGTTCCACCATCTCTCGAGCTGCTTCCATGAGAGGGATTTTCTTGCTCTCAGCGATTTCATAGTAGTTAACACCTGCTTCTGCGATAATGTACGGATCCGTTTTTTCAGTAATGGACCTATTCTCAATCTTTATGCTCCTCATTCTTTCACCTCCTTATTTAAGGAATAGGCTTCCGATGTCTGCCATATATTTTTCCAGCTCTTTTCTGTATCGGTTTATTTCGCTCTCTGCCACTTTGAAAGCCTCGGAGTTATCCTTTGATGCCAGCTGGAGAATGTTATCTACTCCTTTTTTTGTAAAGCTTTCGTGTGGGGTATTTATAGTGTTCAAAAAAGCATGAGTTCTCAGATCGATGTCCAGAAGATAAGAGGGTTTCTTTGAAGTCAAGAAGGCAATGTGGAGGTGGAGCCTCGGCCCGATGTGCATGGAATACCCTTCCAGGACTTCTGTTTCATCAATGCTCTTTCCAGATATATCGTGGGTTTCCATACCTAGATTGCCTGCAAGTTTCTCCAGTTTTTCCATTGTTTTCGTGTTAAATCCGTGCTGAAACGCGACTCCTATCTTCTTTCCATCCATTTTTCTTTTAATTGCTTTTAGGAGGTAGTACGAAACAGAGGTGTTTGAATGGTGCTTGAGATTCCATATCTTGTGTCTTCCGCTCCCTGGAAGAGAGATAAGAATGGAATCTATCTTCTTAGGAGGCATCATTGCCTCCCATTCCATATTGTAAAGAGCAGGGCATCCTGTGAGCCTTGGTTTTATACCGTAGGCTTCAAGGACCTTTTTTGTCTCTACATCTCTTACCGAGACAAGTTTTGATGATTCGTATACTCTTTTCCAGAAACGGACAGATTCTTCGTCTGTGAAATACTCCTTATATGAGGGTGAATATGCACTGGAGACTCCGATGCCCAGAGTCACCACAGGGATCTCCCCTCTTTTCCTTTCGAGCTTTTCTATAAGCTTTTTTATGTGCATCGTTTGTGGATGCATTTTTCTGGTGAGTATCGGCCCGCCGAGGATAATTAATCCATCAGTTTCATCAACCTCTATCTCCTGAAATCTGGGAAGATATGTGAACTCCAACTTATCCTTCAGATATTTCTCTAATAAGTCTCTGCCTCTGCGATAAATCAGGAAATCCCCGCCGTTTAATGAGGCTCCGTGCAGTACGGTAATCTTTGGTTTAGCATTCATTTTCTCCCTCCTTTCTCATGATATCTCTCCATAATAAGGTTTATAACGCGGTCAATCCCTCCCCTCAGATTAAAGGCAAGCATCTTTCTATTGATTTCCGCCCGTTTATCTGGATTTCTCAGCAAGTCGTCTATTGCACGGGCTATTTCCTCCTCTTTGACATTATAAGAGAGTCCGAGATTTACGATACAGCCAGACAGATAGGAGAAGAGGTGCCTCATTTCCCTCTCATTCTGGGATATGGATATGCAGGGTACTCCCATGCTGGTAACCTCATATATGGTCCTTCCGTTCGAGGTTATGACGAGGTCCGATTCAGCGATTTCTCTGGCCATATGCTTTACATTCTTCTTGATATCAATGGCTCCGACCACGTTTTCTAGGGCGTTTACAGCGGTTATAAGCTCTTCATCATTTCTATACGCCATGCCGACTATAACGGTAACAGATATGTCCTTGAGTTTCAGCCTCTCAAGGGAGCGAAGCGTCTTTATGGTGAGGTTTCCCGGGTCGCTCCCTCCAAAAGTGATTAGTATTTTCTTCGGCTCCTTTTTCACACCGCTCACGGGAGGCGTGAATAAAAACTCGTCCCGAAGACAGACATATTTGTGGCCGTAGTAGTGGTTCTCTGACGGAGACGCGTTTTCATAAAGGGCATTGATGACCAGATCGGCCAGTTCTGCTCCAGGCCCGAGGTCCTCGAAATTGACGGTAAAATACCCCAACTTTTTCAGACTTTTCACATACTCCTCTGTGGTGTCCAGAATGTCATTTATAACTATTTGCGGTTTCAATTCAGCCAATGGGGATATTGCGTCTTCTCCTTGAAAGGTTTCCACACGATAGTTGTTTTCTCTCACCTTCGCTACACCATCTTCCATATCTTCTCTCATTAGGAAAATTATATCGTGGTACAGGCCGAGTCTGTTTGCAAGAGTAAGGCCCCGGTAAACATGCCCCATTCCTATATCTCCTCCGCCGTCTGTTCTTATAACGATTCTCAACTTCTTGAGAGTATTCTCCGCAACCCACCAATCCTGAACGGAATCGATATCAACGCTTTCAGCCTCTGGCGTTATGAATATCTCCACTCTTTTTCCAAACCTTCCATCTTTCTTGACGAATTCTCTATGGGTGATAACGAAAGCCCCGCTCTCACGGTAAATGGGTTCTAAGTACTGCCTGTTCTTTCTCTCCGCATAGGCAGGAATGAATCCACTCCCTATCTTCTTCCAGTAGAGATGCCGCTCTTCCGTGGCTGAAATTATAGTATCCACCCCCCGGCCCATAATGGCCATGAGAGCTCTGTCGAGTGTTTTTGGGGAAAGAAGGGGTGATGTTGGCTGTATGGTAACCACATACTCGTATCTCTTTCCGTTCACCTTTTCCGCCTCATTCACTGCGTGATAAACGACGGGATCGAGGGTTATATCGTCTTCTGAAAGGTGCGGAGGGCGTTTTATGACCTCAGCTCCGTATAATCTGGCCACCTCGGCAATTTCTTCATCCTCTGTTGTTACAACGACATAATCTATATATTCTGACTCGATGGCGGTTTTTATTGTATAATATATGAGAGGTTTTCCTGATAATGGTCTCAGGTTTTTTCTCGGGATGCCTTTGCTCCCGCCTCTTGCTGGAATAACCGCTATTATATTCATTTCATTACTCTCCTCTCACTCCATTTAAAGGCTTTCAACCATCGAATCTATCTTTTCCATTTTGGAAAGAGACATGATCTAGGTGTATATAATGATTTGTCCTAGTAGGATACCGAGTCCGAGATGCGGACCAGTGGTGTTACCTTCTTATAAGATTTTTGTGTGCCTGCTTGTCAGGTTTGTCGTCTAAACTTTTATACTATGAACTGTTTTCCTCTCTAATGATATCGCGCCAATCTCTGTCGATAATGCTCAACAACGCTGTTGGCAGCTTTCTTGGCTTTGCCTCGATGTTCCTGATACTCCGGTATATGGGAGCGGAAGCACTCGGTATCGTGGCTTTCGGAATGGGGTTTGCAGGCCTGTTTAGTTCTATTACTAATCTGGGAACGAATTCCGCGCATGTAAAAAGAATCTCTGAGGGGAGGAACGAGCCAGACTGTGTTGCGACATATATACTTATAAAATTTGTCTTGACAAGCATATATGGTGTTATAGTCCTTTTTTCCTTATATGTCTGGACCGACATCTTGGGCAATGGTTTTGAAAGCGATTTGCAGAGATATTCTATATACATATTCACAATATATTGGATATTTTTCTCATTAAGCAATATTTTCATTACTACTTTCATGGGCCGTCGGGAGATGGTAAAGGCGCAGATTCCGAATTTTGTGAACAATGTCTCTCGATTTCTGCTCATTGTATTTGTAGCATTATTCTCCTTAGGGACTGTGACTCTGATGTGGTCATATACTATCGCCATGTTCATCGGTTTTATAGCCGGAATGCTCTTATTCCATGGAACAAGGATAGGTAAGGTATCAAGAACAGATATCCGCTCCTATTATTCGTTCGCCCTTCCTCTGGCTCTCTCCTCGTCGGTAACTGTCATTGCAGCAAATTTTGATGCTGTGATAATTCAGTATTTCTGGGGTGCTTTAGAGGTGAGTTATTTCTTTGCCGCCCAGAAGATCTGGCTCATGATGCGCAGTGTGGGAATTGCGGTGGCAACATCTCTCTTCCCATTTATTTCAAAAATGCATAAAAAGGGAGACATTGGAGTTATACGCACTTCCTCCCGGCTCGCGGAGAGATATATTTCTCTGATAACGACACCTCTCGCCCTTTTCATCATAACTTTTTCCGTCTCTGTTGTACATGTTCTTCTTTCGGACGCTCTTCTCCCCGCAATTCCGGTAATTCGGGTTATGACACTTGCAGGGCTCCTCGGGGCCGTAAATTATCCATATGTCTATCTTATAATGGGCATGGATCGTTCTGATATAAGTGGCAAGATTCTCAGTCTTCGTGGAGGACTGAACATAGTTCTATCATTCGTTCTTGTTTCTTCGGTTATTTTCGGAGTGCGTCTGTTTGGCCTAGGTCCCTTTGGCTCTGGGCTCGCCCTCTTGTTAAGTCTTGTTGTTGCAGGCTCTATTGAGAGGATAATCTCTTGGAGGCTTGCAAGAGTTCTACCTGAGACGGATGTTCTAAAGCACCTTATTGCTGCCCTGCTCACATCCATTCTTTTTCTTCAAATCGACACTTCCTGGGCCACTCGCTGGTACACTCTCTCTATCCTCGGAATACTCTATCTGGGCCTGTATTCACTTATTTTGTATCTCATAGGGGGGCTTAAGAAGGAGGACATAGACCTCATCCTCGATACTCTGAATCCCTTCAAAATGTTCAGGTACATCTCGGACGAGGTCCGTGGAAAGTGATCACTCGAAATGATCCTCTATCTCCTCTATCAGCGGCTCTGCATCCAGACCCTGATATCCGAGCATAACCGCCAGTTCGTCCACATTGTACTTCTGCCCGTATTTGTACAGGTTCTCGACTATGTACGGCCCGGTCTTCGGGTTCTCGAACCACTTTTCTCCGAACTTCTCCCGGAGCACGGCCCTCAGCTGAGCCTCGAATATCCACGCTCTTAGGTACTGCGAGACATAAAAGCCGTCATCCACATCCACCAGATAGTGCTCCTCCGGGTGCCTGAACTTCAGTGCCGATTCCAGCGTCTCTTTGTAGAACTTTCCCATGCTGTCGTCCACAATGCTCTGGTGCAGTTTTATCTCGTAGATGAGCTTTGCAGCGTAGCGCCGCAGGAAGAAGAGCTTGATCAGATAGACGAAGTCGAGGTATTTCTTCATGTCCTCCATGCTCGTGTACTTCGCAACCCATCTGGCATCGGTGGTCAGGTACTGGAACAGGAAGGCGTAGCTCTCGCTGACCGAAACATCGCCGAGGTATTTGAACTCCTCCGGTAGGTCCGGATCGACGCTGCCGAAGTGCTCCGCGTGTCCGCCCTCGTGCAGCAGCGTGTCGTAATCTCCGTAGCCTCCGTGGGGCAGGAGGTTCAGCATAATCTTGTCGGGCACCTTTATCGGGGCCACGAACGCGCGGGGGGACTTGTTCGGCCTCTCTTCGTAGTCAAGGTGGATGTTCTTCTGCGCATCCAGGTCTATCCCCATCCCCAGCAGGGTGGCCTTGAATGTATCTATCAGTTTCTCCTTGGGGAAGTAGTCGTCGAATTCCTTTGCTCTGAAAAGGAGGGATATG